>Ga0207903_1000376_pt1 | contig 13706 bp, 12 predicted proteins | sample MalvirmetaMSP131_FD_184234 | JGI IMG/M metagenome (GOLD analysis project Ga0207903, IMG submission 184234) | Marine viral communities from the Deep Pacific Ocean - MSP-131 (SPAdes) | ecosystem: Environmental > Aquatic > Marine > Oceanic | place: Atlantic Ocean | collected 2011-06-25
CCGCGGCGCGGGCCTTCACGATGGACGGATCGACCTGCGGCATGCGCGCGGCCGGCGTGCCCGGGCGCGGGGAGAAGGGGAAGACGTGTCCGTGGACGACTCCGGCCTGTTCGATGATCGAGAGGTTCGCTGCGTGGGCTTCCTCGTCTTCGGTCGGAAAGCCGGCGATCAGGTCGGCACCGACGGCGATTTCGGGGCGCCTGGTGCGAAGCCGCTCTACCAGTGAGAGCGCATCGGCGCGGCTGTGCCGGCGCTTCATGCGCTTGAGGATCAGATCGTGCCCGTGCTGCAGCGAAAGATGCACGTGCGGCATCATTCGCGCTTCACCGGCGAGAAGGCCGAACAGTGCATCGTCCACTTCCGCACCATCGATCGAGGAGAGGCGCAGCCGGGGCAGGGCTGGAAACTTTGCGAGGATCGCTTCACACAGCGCGCCGAGGTGCGGGCTCCCAGGCAGGTCTGCGCCCCAGGATGTCAGGTCGACGCCGGTAAGCACGATCTCGTTCACCGCGGCATCGAGGTGCACGGCGACATCCTGCAGTACTTCGGCAATCGAGTGCGAGCGGCTGGGCCCGCGGCCCTGCGGGATCACGCAGAAGGTGCAGGCATGGTCGCAGCCGTTCTGCACCTGAACGAAGCCGCGCGTATAGCCACGCCTTTCGCGAACAAGTGGCGCTATCGGCACGTTCCACGCGCGCGGATCGAGCTTGGCAGTGTTGGCCACGAGGCCGTCGACTTCCGGCATCGCGCCGAGCATTTCGCGTTCGACTTCCGCCGCACAGCCCGTGACGATCAGCCGCGCATCGGGGCGGGCGCGGCGCGCACGGCGGATCGCCTGGCGCGTCTGGCGCACGGCCTCGCTGGTTACCGCGCAGGAATTGACGACGACAAGGTCTTCGCTGCCGCCCAGCATGACGCGCATGGCCTCGCTCTCGGACAGGTTGAGGCGGCAGCCGAGTGAATGGACTTCGACAGTCAATCCGTGCTCCCGGCCGCAAGACCGTAGTCGGCGGGATCGAAGCTGCCGCGGAAGCTCTCGGTGGCGGGCCCCGTCATGACGATCTCGCCGTCCTCGCGCCATTCGATCTGGAGCGGGCCGCCAGGAAGGGTGACGGTCACCTTGCGGTCGACGAGGCCACGGGTCATCGCGCCGATCGCGGTGGCGCAGGCGCCGGTACCGCAGGCCCGGGTCAGGCCTGCACCGCGTTCCCAGACACGCAGGGTGATCGCATCGCGCGCCGTGATGCCGGCAACGTTGACGTTTACGCGCTCGGGAAAAACGGGGTCAGTCTCGATCAGCGGTCCGAGGCGCTCCATGTCGATGGCATAGGGATCGTCGACGAAGAAGATCACGTGCGGGTTGCCGACGTTGACCGCTACCGGGCTTGCGAGGCCTTCCCAGGCGAGCGGCATCGTGTGGGTATCCATGGCATAGGCCAGCGGGATCGCATCCCAATCGAACCGCGGTTTGCCCATCTCGACGGAAATTCCGCCATCGCAAGGGCTGGCGGATATCATGCCGCCCAGGGTCTCGATCCTTGCTGGCCGACCATGGAGCAGACCGACAGCGCGTGTCGCATTTCCGCAGGCCTCCACTTCGCTGCCATCGGCATTGAAGATGCGCATGCGGAAATCGCCGTGCGCGGACGGCTCCAGCACTATGAGCTGATCGCAGCCGATGCCGGTATGGCGGTCTGCCAGTGCAGTCGCAACGGCAGCATCGAGGGCAGGAAGGCGCTGGCTGCGTCCATCCAGCACGACGAAGTCGTTGCCGAGCCCGTGCATCTTGGTGAAGTCGATCCGCATGGCGCGCGATCTAGGTGTTGCCGGCGCCAAGGTCCAGAGGAATGCAGGCGATTGCGCGACCAGACGGGTGCGGGGTCAGCCGTTGCCGACGCGCTGCGGCACCTCGACGGGCTCTTCCGTTTTGGCGGTTGCGCCGGCTTCTGCCCTTTCGGCGTCGTTTGCTGTCATCGGCTTCCGGATCAGGAACGGCATGTCCGGCTTTGCAGGGTTGCCGAGCTCGGCCAGCCACTCGGTGATCTCCGCAGCCGGGCGGGGCCGGCCGTAGTAGTAGCCCTGACCCTTTATGGAGCCGTACTGCATCAGGTGCTGGAGCACTTCGCCAGTTTCGATGCCCTCGACAGTGACAGGAAGCTTGAGTCCCTGGCCGAGCATCGCAATGGCATGGACAATGGCGGCATTGTCCTTGTTTTCGATCAGGCTGGTCACGAAGCTGCGGTCGATCTTGATGCGGTCGAAAGGCAGGCTGCGCAATTGTGCGAGCGAGCTGTAGCCCGTGCCGAAATCGTCGAGGCTGATCTTGATGCCCTGATTCTTCAGGCTGGTGATCAGCGAACGGGCCTGCGCGATGTTCTGGTGCAGGCAGCTTTCGGTGATTTCGATCTCGAGCCGGTGCGGCGGGAAGTTCGCTTCCACCAGCAGGCGCAGCAGCTTTTGCGAGAACCACGGATCGCGAAGCTGCATCGGCGAGATGTTTACCGCCAGCGTCAGGCGGGAATCCCAGCCCTTGGCATCTTCCAGCGCTTGCCGGATCACGCTTTCCGACAGATCGCCGATGGCGCCGATGTCTTCGGCAACCGGAATAAAGATATCGGGAGACACGATGCCGAAATGCGGCGAGTTCCAGCGCGCGAGCATTTCGAAGCCGGTGAGTTCTCCGGTCTGCACATCGATCTGCTGTTCGTAGTAGGGCACGAACTCACCGCGCGGAATGCCCTGGCGGATGCCGCTTTCCAGTTCGGTGCGGAAGCGCATCTCGTCGGCCATCAGGCCTTCGAACCAGAAGAAGTCGTTCCGGCCTTGGCGCTTGGCGTGGTACATGGCGATATCCGCCATTTCGAGCATCGCATGGGCATCGGGGCGGTTGCCGTCGACGCCGGGCACGTCCGACCGCGCCATGCCGATCGAGGCTGTAACCTCAATGCTGATGGCGTTTATTTGCGTGCTCTCGCCAATCGCCTTCACGAGCGAGGATGCCGTCTGGTTGAGCGTGTCTGCGCGCGACTTGTCGAACACGAACGCGGCCGCGAATTCATCGCCGCCGATGCGTCCGAGCAGGGCGCTCTTGGGCAGGCTCTGGGAGATGCGCTGAGCGCACTCGCGCAGCAGCAAGTCGCCGGTGCTGTGCCCGTTGAAGTCGTTCACCTGCTTGAAGTTGTCGAGATCGATCATCATCAGCGTAACGGCCTGGCCGCTGGCCTCGGCGCTGTCGATAAGCCGGTCGACGCATTCGTTGAAGCTGCGCCGGTTGAGAAAACCGGTCAGCGGATCGGTTTCGGCCAGTTGCCGTGCCTGCCTCTCGGCCGCCTTGCGGAGCTGGATTTCCTCGCAGAGCTGGCGATAGCGGCTCCATCCGAAAATGATGATCGCGATATTGAGCAGGAAGGCGTTGAGCATGAAGTTGTCAGGGCCGGGACCCCGTTCCATCAGCGAATCCATCACTGATGGGGCGACTTCACTGCCGGTTGCGACAAACAACAGGATCGCTGCGGTAACGATACCGAGCGCGACAACATCTACCTGGCGAGCGTTCTCGCCCGTTTCTTCTCCGGTTACGGTGTTACCGGATAATGTTGCCTTCACCCGAAAGCTCCCCTGGTCTGTCAGCCAAGGGGCATTTGTGAACGTCTACTCTGAAATTTCCGTTAAGCGGGGCCATATCCGCAGCTCTGCATTTGCCGGAATAGAGCCCCGCCCAGTTTATTTACCCTGTCAGGACTTGAGGCCGATCTCGCGCAGACGCTCCTGCAGATAGTCGTCCGCCGTGATCGATTCCGGATAGCGGTCCGGACTGTCGGCGCTGATACATTCGGGCAGCGTCACGAAGCGGAAGTCGCTGCGCAGGTGCAGGAAGAACGGCATCGAGTAGCGGCTGTAGGTCGCCCGGTCGCCGGTCGGATTGCGGACGCGGTGAGTCGTCGAGGGAAGCACGTGATTGGTGAGGCGCTGCAGCATGTCGCCGATGTTGATGACCATCGCGCCTTCCGGCGGTGCGACCGAAAGCCATTTGCCGTTCTTTCCGAGCAGTTCGAGACCTGCCTCCTGCGCGCCCAGCAGCAGGGTGATGAGGTTGATGTCCTCATGGGCGCCTGCCCGGATGGCACCACCGGCACCTTCGCTCACCGGCGGGTAGTGCAGCAGCCGCATGACGGAGTTGCCGTCTTCGATGGCCGGATCGAACCAGCGGGCGTCGAGGCCCAGGTCGACGGCGATGGCGGAGAGGACTTCGGCGCCGGTCTTGTCGAACTGGTTGTAGAGTTCGGTAAAGGTCTCGCGGAAGCCGTCGATCTCTTCAGGCCAGACATTGGGCGGCATGGTCGCGGCGAGGGGGGAGCCCTCCGGAAGGTCGCGGCCGATGTGCCAGAATTCCTTGAGATCCTTCTCGGTGGCGCCTTTGGCCACTTCAGTGCGGAACGGCGTGTAGCCGCGTGCGCCGCCCTGACCGGAATTGAAATACTTCATCTTGGTTTCGACCGGCAGATCGAAGAACTGTTGTGTCAGGTCCCAGGCCCGGTCGATCAGGTCCTGATCGATGCCGTGATCGCGAATCATCGTGAATCCGAAGGTGCGAAAGCTCTCTCCGATCCGCGGGGCAAGCCGGTCCCGATCGGTCTCGAGGCTCAGGACGGGAATTTCAGCAAGGTCCATGGTGGTGGTGCAATCCGTTTTGAATCGTTTATGCGACCCCTTTAGGGATCTCGACCCATAATCGAAATGGAAAGGCGATGCATGTCTAAGCGCTACTGGCTGATGAAGTCTGAACCGGACGCGTACAGCTGGGACGATCTGGTGGAAGAGGGCGAAGGAACGTGGGACGGTGTGCGCAACCACCGGGCCGCCAACAACCTGCGAGCCATGCAGGTGGGCGATGAAGCTTTCTTCTACCATTCGAACATCGGCAAAGAGATTGTCGGGATTGCTACGATCAGCGAGGCAGGCCTGACCGATCCCAGCGATCCGGAAGGCAAGTGGGCGGCCGTGAAAGTGAAGCCCGTACGCAAGCTCGCAAATCCGGTTACGCTCAAGCAGATCAAGGCCGACCCCAAGCTGGCCGATATCGAACTGGTGAAGCTGTCACGCCTTTCGGTCGCGGTGATCACGCCCGAGGAATGGAAGTACATCATTTCCATGGCGGAAGGCTGAGCCCGGTCCGATACGGGACGAGCGGATGTCCTGGCAGGGTGGGCGGCGGAACCGCCTTCGTTCGCCAGGCGTTCTCTTCATGAAAGCGGCAGATCTTTTCTGCCCTGCAATCATGGAGTGAAAATCATGGGTGAACTCAAGGACACCGTAAAGGGCCTCGGCAACGAAATCGCAGGCAACGCCAAGCAGGCCGTCGGCGAGGCCAGCAATGACAAGGACAAGAAGGCTGAAGGCAAGGCGCAGGAAGCCAAGGGCGAAGTCCAGCAGGGCATCGGCAAGGTGAAGGGCGCTTTGGGCGACAGGATCTGACCGCTCGCTTCCGCACTATCCAGCGAATCATGGAAAGGCCGCCTTCGGGCGGCCTTTTTCGTGTAAACTGAACGGTTTGAACGGCACGGAATTAGTGTGCTTTCCGCACACTCGTCCCGTTATGGGAAGCCGTTTTCGAGGCGCTTGGCAAAATCGTAAACAAATTCTTAAGACGTGCGTTATGAGAAAAATGACACGTCGCGCTCTCGTACTCTCACAGGAATCGGCCGGGCATCCCTTCCGTCGGTCGTTGCCACCCCATGTCTTTACCGAACCGCTCGGTGTCGATGCCGATGAAGAGGACGAAAACGCACGTGCAGTTCGTCGTTGGCGCATGGCAGGGGGAGACTGGCGAGGGTTCCTCGCGGCTTACTGCGCGAGCTTCGTGGCGATCAGCATCTTCATCGCCTGACAGGCGATAGGCCGGTCAGGCGGTAACCGCCGACCGCTCCGCCCGAAACAGCAGGTAGCCGAGCCAGGCCGAAGCGCCGCAGCTCAAGGCGACGACCAGCAACTGCCGCACCACCGGAAGGCCGCTCAGCGTCATTGCTTCGGTCAAGACTGCGCCCAGAACCATCGCGCCGGAATTGACGATGTTGTTTGCCGCGACCGTGCGGGCGGTCTGCGACTTGTCGACGAATGTCGTCAGGAAGGCGTAGAGCGGAACCACGAACATACCGCCGCTGATGGCAATACCGAGCAGTGTCAGCAGCAGCGGGACAGCGAGCGGCTGAACCACGAAAGTGGCGACATCCATCAGTTCTTCGGGGCCGTTGTGCGGTGGCCAGATCGCGCAGACCTGCTGGAAGGCCACCAGGAAAACGCCCATCCCGATGACAGAGATCGGCGACCACTTCGCCGATACAGTCCCCTTGAGCATGGCGTTGATGACCATCGATCCGATGGCCACACCGACCGAGAAGATCACGAGGAAAAGGCTCGCGACCTGCTTGCTGGCCATGAGGATGTTCTTGGCGAGTGGCGGGAACTGGATGAACAGCACGGTGCCGATCGCCCAGAAGAAGCTGATGGCGCAGATGGCCAGAAAGACACGGCGATCCTTCATCGTTGTGCGCACCAGCGTCACTGACGAACGTATCACGTGGTAGTCCAGCGGTTCGACTTTTCCGAGCGGCGGCGCGGGCGGGACCTTGCTTCCGGCGAAAAAGCCGATCCCGGCAACCGCAACGACGGCGATGGCTGCCGCCTGCACGCTGATCCAGCCGGCAACGATGGTGCCTGCCAGAACCGCCAGATACGTACCGGCCTCGACCATGCCGGTGCCAGCCAGAACCTCTCCGCGCTCCAGATGCTGGGGCAGGATGGCGTACTTGATCGGCCCGAAGAAGGTCGAGTGGATGCCCATGGCGAACAGGGCTGCGAGCATCAGTGGAATGGCCATCGTATGCAGTGCGACACCCTGCCAGGCGAGTACGAGACCGGCTCCGCCGATCAGCATGATGGCGATTTCGCAGGCCTTGATGATGCGGATCAGCAGGGCCTTGTCGCGCATGTCCGCCAGTTGCCCGGCCAGCGCCGAGAGCAGGAAGAACGGAATGATGAAAATGGCCGAGGCCAGAGCGCTGAAGCGGGCTTCCTGTGCCTCGGAATTATAGACCTCGTACACGACGTAGAGGATCATCGCGTTCTTGAACAAATTGTCGTTGAACGCCCCGAGGAGCTGGGTGACGAACAGGGGCAGGAAGCGTCGCGCCCGTATCAGTTGGGTCGTGGTCATGTCGGGTTGTAACCGGCCTGCCTTTCGTTGCCGGGACACTTAATGCGGTGGGCAGGGGGCACAACCCCTGATCTGCACTTTATTCCATGCTCGCTTAGGGGCTATGGGCGGGCGGACATGCTGACCTTGCCCAACATCCTGACGCTATCGCGTATCCTCACCGTCCCGCTGCTGGCTTTCCTGCTGTGGTGGCCTGACTGGGAATTCGGCTACGGGCTGGCCTTCGGGCTCTACTGCCTGATGGGGATCACCGACTATTTCGATGGTTATCTCGCGAGGTCGAGCGGCACCGTTTCAAAGCTCGGCGTTTTTCTCGACCCGATCGCCGACAAGATCATGGTCGCGGCCGTGATTCTGGTGCTGACCGCGCAAGGCATTCTGCGCGGCCCTTACGTGGGCGATATGCACGTGATTGCAGGGCTGGTCATCCTGATCCGAGAGATCGCCGTATCGGGTCTGCGCGAATTCCTTGGTCCGCTGCAGGTCTCGATGCCGGTAAGCAAACTCGCCAAGTGGAAGACGGCTTTCCAGATGATCTCTCTCGGCGCTCTGATACTCGGCGCGGCGATGCCCTGGTGGAACATGTTCGTGGGCAGCGTGGAGATCAACATTCCCCATACTGCTGGCCTTGCGACTCTTTGGGCAGCAGCGGCTCTCACGCTGATCACCGGCTGGGACTATCTGCGCGTTGGCCTCAAGCACATGGATTGAAGGCCAGGGCCGAGCACGTTGCTCAGCCTGCGCGAAGTTCGTCCGCCAGCATCTTGAACTCGTCCGAACGCGGCGAATTCTTGCGCCAGACCAGCGCGATCTCGCGGTTTGCATTGGCAGAGAGCAATGGCCTTGCGACGACATTGGTCCCGTTGAGGATGCCGGCGTCGAGCGCCATTTCGGGCAGCATCGTCAGGCCAAGGCCGTTGTCGACCATCTGTACCAGTGTGTGCAGGCTGGTGCCGATCATTGTCGCGCTGGCGCGCAGTTCCGGGCGATTGCAGGCGGCGAGGGCATGATCCTTGAGGCAGTGCCCGTCCTCGAGCAGCAGCAGCCGGTTCTCGTCGATGATTTCCGGTGAAACCTCGGCTGGCGGATTGCGTGGATCGTCGTGGGGGAAGGCGACGAAGAAAGCGTCGAGCTCGATAGTTTCCTTTTCGACCTCACCGGTCGGGTAGGGCAGGGCGAGCAGCACACAGTCGGCCCGGCCGTGGTGCAGCGACTCGATGGCCTGCTGGCTCGGCTCCTCACGCAGGAACAGCTTCAGGTTGGGCCGCTCGCGTCGCAGTCGGGGCAACATACGAGGGAGCAGGAATGGAGCGATCGTGGGGATCACGCTCATGCGAACTTCGCCCGAGAGCGGCTTGCCGCTCGACTGGACGAGTTCGGACAGTTCCTCGGTCTCGCGCAGGATGCGGTGCGCCTTGGCCACGACCTGGTTACCCAGCGGCGTGAATCGGACGGCACGCTTGGTACGCTCGACCAGCGTTACACCCAGCAGCGATTCCAGATCGCGAAGGCCCGCGGAAAGCGTGGACTGGGAGACGAAACAGGCCTCGGCCGCGCGGCCGAAATGCCCATGCTCATGCAGCGCCACAAGGTACTGAAGCTGCTTGAGCGTAGGCTGATAGACAGTCATGGGGCGCTTTGGTCGTCCGTTTGGTCAGCGAGTTCGTCGGTCTTGGCATCGTCGACGTGAGTCATCTTCAGCTTGCCGTTTTCCACCGCGAAGGCAAGCTTGCCCTCGACGAGATCGAGCGCGTCGCGACCGAAGATTTCATAGCGCCATCCCTGCAGGATCGGCAGGTTCTTGCGAACGCCGGCGGCCAGCATCTCCATCTCGTCGCTGCGCGTGAGCAGGCGGGCCGCCACATCGATTTCGCGCGAGCGGATCTTGAGCAGCAGCTTGAGGAGATCGGCCACGAGCGCGCCTTCCTTGCCGAGGGGAGCACCGCGCCCGCCGCGGGGCGGCATCTCGTCGTCGGGCAGGGGCTGGGCCTTGCCGATGGTCGCCATCAGGCGCTTGCCGATCTCGTTGTCCTTCCAGCCCTGCGAGAGACCACGGACCTTGGCGAGATCCGACTGCTGTTTGGGTGGATGGCTGGCCAGATCGGCCAGGGTTTCGTCGCGGGCGATGCGGCCACGCGGGATGTTCTTGCCTTGGGCTTCATGCTCGCGCCACTCGGCGATAGCTTTCAGGCGGCCGAGCATCTGCGGATTGCGGCCCGATGCCTTGATCCGCTTCCACGCCAGCGTGGGATCGTTGCGGTAGTTCTCGGGATCGGCGAGCTTTTCCATCTCTTCGTTGAGCCAGGCGCCCCGTCCGGTCTTGATCAGGCGCTTGAGCATCTTGGGGAAGATCTTGGAAAGATGGGTGACGTCGCCGATGGCGTAGTCGATCTGCCGTTCGGTGAGGGGGCGGCGCGACCAGTCAGTGAATCGCGCGCCCTTGTCGACGGTGATACCGAGCCAGGACTCGACAAGGTTGGAATAACCGATCTGTTCGGACTGGCTGATCGCCATCATCGCGATCTGCGTATCGAAGATCGGATGCGGGGTGCGGCCCGTAAAGTTGTAGATGATCTCTACGTCCTGACCACCGGCATGAAAGACCTTGAGCACGTCTTCGTTGTCGGTGAGCAGATCGAGCAGCGGCTTCAGATCGATCCCATCGGCCAGCGGGTCGATGGCGGCGGCTTCCTCGGTATTGGCGATCTGGACCAGGCAGAGTTCCGGCCAGTAAGTGTTTTCGCGCATGAATTCGGTGTCGACGGCAACGAATTCCGACTGGGCAAGGCGCGCGCACAGATCGGCGAGCTCTTCGGAGTTGGTTATCAGCGGATGAATTTTCATTGAACAGGGGCGTTACGCCTAACCGTTGAGGGGATCAACGCCGACGTGGAGGTTTTGCAACGGGCTTGCGCTCACTTTCGACCGAAAATGCGCTGCAGCAGGCTGGGTTTTTCGACCGCAGCCAGTTCGTCAATGCTTTCCTGCGTAACAAGGCGGCGGCGCAATTGCTTGCCCGAAGTGTGCGACCCTTCGGTGCTGGTTGCGTAGTCTTCGTAAAATCCGTCTTCCATTATGGAATCGACACCGAGGTGGAATGCGTCGTCCACCAGAGCATCGTCTTCGGCATCGGCCGACATTTTCCTGACTCCAGATAACCCGGGTCATCAGGGATAATCGCTAAGGGTTTATTTGAAGTTACCAACCGCGCCCCGACGTGTGCCGGCAAAGCCAGAGGAAAACGGCATCTGGAAATCACCGCGGCACTCGACTAGGGGGCACGGCTTGCACATTCCGTTATCAGTGAAGAAGCGCGAAACCGCCATGACTCATCCCTACCGTTCCCACACATGCGCCGCCCTGACGGCTGCGGACGTCGACCAGACCGTCCGCCTTTCGGGCTGGGTCCACCGCAAGCGCGACCACGGCGGCGTCCTCTTCGTAGACCTGCGCGACCACTACGGCATCACCCAGGTAGTGACCGATGCCGACAGTCCGGCGCTGGAGCTGCTCGATTCGCTGCGTCTCGAAAGCGTCGTCACCATCGAAGGCAATGTGAAGGCACGTACGCCCGAGACGGTGAACCCGAACCTGCCGACCGGCGCGATCGAAGTCTATGCCCGCTCGGCCACGGTGCTGTCGAAGGCAGAGGAACTGCCGATGCCGGTAGCCGGCGAGCAGGAATATCCGGAAGACATTCGCCTGCGTTATCGCTTCCTCGATCTGCGCCGCGAGACGCTGCACGCCAACATCGTGACGCGCACCAAGATCATTTCGGACATGCGCCGGCGCATGGAAGACATTGGCTTTACCGAATACGCCACGCCGATCCTGACGGCTTCGAGCCCTGAGGGCGCGCGCGACTTCCTCGTGCCCAGCCGCATTCATGCCGGCAAGTTCTACGCGCTGCCGCAGGCGCCGCAGCAGTACAAGCAGCTGCTGATGGTTGCCGGGTTCGACCGCTATTTCCAGATCGCGCCGTGCTTTCGCGACGAGGACCCGCGCGCCGACCGTCTGCCGGGCGAGTTCTACCAGCTCGATCTTGAAATGAGCTTCGTCACCCAGGAAGAAATCTGGGAGACCATGGAGCCCGTGATCCAGGGGGTCTTCGCCGCATTCGCAAACGGCAAGCCGGTGACGCCGTCGGGCGAGTTCCGCCGTATCCCTCATGCCCAGGCCATGCTCGACTACGGTTCGGACAAGCCGGACCTGCGCAACCCGATCCTGATCAAGGACGTGACCGAGCACTTCCAGGGCTCGGGCTTCGGCATCTTCGCCGGAATCGTCGAGAATGGCGGTGTTATCCGCGCAATCCCGGCGCCGGGTGCCGGCGCGGGCAGCCGCAAGTTCTTTGACGAGATGAACAACTGGGCGCGCGGAGAGGGCTTCTCCGGCCTTGGCTATATCAACATCAAGGACGGCAGTCCGGGCGGTCCGATCGCCAAGAACCACGGCGAGGAGAAGACCGCGGCGCTGATCGACGCGCTGGGCCTCGGTCCCAACGACGGCGTGTTCTTCGCCGCCGGCAAGGAAGAGCAGGCCGCCAAGCTGGCCGGTCTTGCCCGCACCCGCGTGGCCGAACAGCTCGACCTGATCGACAAGGATCGCTTCGACCTGTGCTGGATCGTCGATTTCCCGTTCTACGAATGGGACGAGGACAACAAGAAGGTCGATTTTGCGCACAACCCGTTTTCGATGCCGCAGGGCGGGATGGAAGCGCTGACTTCCCAGGACCCGCTGACGCTCAAGGCCTATCAGTACGACTTGGTCTGCAACGGCTTCGAAATTGCCTCGGGCTCGATCCGTAACCAGTCGCCCGAACTGATGGTCGCTGCCTTCGAAAAGGTCGGCCTGTCGAAGGCAGATGTGGAGGAGCGCTTCGGTGGTCTCTACCGCGCCTTCCAGTACGGCGCGCCGCCGCACGGCGGCATGGCCGCCGGTGTCGATCGCATCGTTATGCTTCTGTGCGGTGCGCAGAACCTGCGCGAAGTGGCGCTGTTTCCGATGAACCAGCGTGCCGAGGACTTGCTCATGGGCGCACCGTCCCCGGCAGAACTCCGGCAGCTTCGCGAACTGCACCTCCGTGTCGTCGAGCCACAGAAAACGGCTTCTGCCGCGCCGGGACGTGTGGTCGCGCCCGACGCCGGGTGAGTGTACGGGCGGTAGCGGGGAAAACTGCCAAATTTCCTGCCCGGCCAAAGTGCAGCGTGGTACTTGCCAGCACGCGCGCCAGACATTAGGGCGGCTGGCGAAGAATTATCCTCCGAATGTTTGAAGGGGTCATAGAATGAGCGATACCGCCGATCGGGTTAAGAAGATCGTCGTCGAACACCTGGGTGTGGAAGCCGACAAGGTTACCGAGGATGCCAGCTTCATTGACGATCTGGGCGCCGACTCGCTCGACATCGTCGAACTGGTCATGGCTTTCGAGGAAGAGTTCGGCGTTGAAATCCCGGACGATGCGGCCGAGAAGATCAGCACCGTCTCCGATGCCATCAAGTACATCGAAGAGAACAAGGGCTGAGCCAGGCCCTGCGCCGCTGACACGTGCCTGGCTCTCTGCTTGGCACGGCAAAAGGTGCAGCCATGAATTGAATTCGACAGGCTCGACCTCTAAGGGGGCGGGCCTGTCGCCGTTTCGGAGAGCTTGAATGCGTCGCGTTGTCGTAACCGGACTTGGTCTCGTTACCCCGCTTGGTGGTGATGTCGAGACGACCTGGGCCAATATTCTCGCCAGCAAGAGCGGGGCGGGGCCGATCACGAAATTCGATGCCGCCGACCAGAAGTGCCGCATCGCCTGCGAAGTGAAGCCGGCCGATCACGAATATGGCTTCGATGCCAACAAGCGCGTCGATGGCAAGATCCAGCGTCAGGTCGATCCGTTCATCGTGTTCGGCATCGATGCCGCTGGGCAGGCGATCGAAGACGCCGGGCTCGTGGACATGGACGAAGCGACCAAGCTTCGTGCCGGTTGCTCGATCGGTTCGGGCATCGGCGGTCTTCCGGGCATCGAAAGCGAATCGCTGGTGCTCGCCAACCGCGGCCCTGGCCGTGTCTCGCCGCACTTCGTGCATGGCCGCCTGATCAACCTGATCTCCGGACAGGTCTCGATCAAGTATGGCCTCAAGGGCCCGAATCATGCTGTCGTCACTGCCTGCTCGACCGGCGCGCACTCGATCGGCGATGCGGCCCGCATGATCCGCGATGACGACGCCGACATTATGCTGGCAGGCGGTGCGGAAGCGACCATCTGCCCGATCGGCATTGCCGGCTTCGCGCAGGCGCGTGCGCTCAATTGCAGCTTCAACGACCGTCCTGAACAGGCCAGCCGTCCTTACGACAAGGATCGCGACGGTTTCGTCATGGGCGAAGGCGCCGGCGTCCTCGTGCTGGAAGAGTATGAGCACGCGAAGGCTCGCGGTGCGAAGATCTACGCCGAAGTCGTCGGTTACGGCCTCTCGGGCGATGCCTATCACGTGACCGCCCCCGATCC
>Ga0207903_1000382_pt1 | contig 13559 bp, 12 predicted proteins | sample MalvirmetaMSP131_FD_184234 | JGI IMG/M metagenome (GOLD analysis project Ga0207903, IMG submission 184234) | Marine viral communities from the Deep Pacific Ocean - MSP-131 (SPAdes) | ecosystem: Environmental > Aquatic > Marine > Oceanic | place: Atlantic Ocean | collected 2011-06-25
CGGTGCTGTGGGCCGCGGCATCCTCCGACCTCATCGCGACCCACTTCTTCTTGACGATGGAGGGTGTCATCCATGCCCTCCAGGCGATGCTGATCTTCGGGCCGATCGTCGCGTACTTCGTCACGAAGCGCATCTGCCTCGCCCTGCAGAAGAAGGACCGCGAGATCGCACTCCACGGCTACGAGTCCGGGCGCATCGTCCGGCTCCCCGGCGGCGAGTACATCGAGGTCCACCAGCCCGTCGACGAGTACGAGCGGTGGAAGCTGGTCTCCCACGAGACCTTCGAGCCGCTCGTGGTGCGCCCCGACTCCCGCGGGCGCATCGCGTGGCACCAGAACGTCCGCGCGTCCATCTCGCGCTGGTTCTTCGAGGATCGCCTCACGCCGGTCACCCAGGCGGAGATCGACGAGGCCGTGGCGCACCAGCACCACGCCCTCGACCACATCGCCGATGAGGAGACCGCGGAGATCCGCGGTGCCCACGAGCGAGCCGGCGCGCCCGATGCGCCGCTCGTGGCGGACTGGTCGGAGCGTGTCCACGAGACGGCGGTTCGGCCGACGACCGTCATCGCGCTCGAAGAGGACGAGAAGTCGTCGCAGACCAAGAAGCCGGACGCCGAGGACAACTGAGGCCCGGAACGGATCACGAGGGCCCGGACAGCTCCCCCCGCGGGATGCCGTCCGGGCCCTTTCTCGTGCGACGCCGTTCCGACTCGACAGTGCGCGCAGCGAGACCGGCAGGAAGAGCGGGACGTATGACCGGGCAGCGATGTCGGGGCGCGCCCGCTCCCCCCTATCGTCAGAAGATGACCGATGCTGCCTCGTACTTCTCCTCCCGCCTGGCGCACGAGACCGATCCATCCGACGTGCACGCCGCTCAGAGGGCGGGCGAGCGCTTCGTTCTCGTGGACGTCCGCGGCGACGAGGCGTGGGGGCAGGGACGCATCTCCGGAGCCGTCCATGTGCCCTACCGGGACATCCCCCGTCGCGCCGGCGAGTTCGATCCCGCCGTGCCTGTCGTCGTGTACTGCTGGAGCCCCGGGTGCAACGCAGGGGTCAAGGGCGCGCTGGCGTTCGCCGAAGCCGGGTTCTCCGTCAAGGAGATGATCGGGGGGTTCGAGTACTGGGTCAGGGAGGGGCAACCCACGGAGAACGACGAGGGTCCGCTCCCCCGCGTCTTCGACCCCCAGGTCATGGTCGTCCGCACCGCGCGCTGACTCGAGGTGCGCACCGCCGCCTCGCCCGCGGCTCCCGCAACCGCGACTGACGCTGCCGGATTCCCATCGTCAGCGCACGGCTGGAGCGCTCAGCCCTGGCGTCGCCGGTAGCCGGTCACAGTGATCACTCCGCCGAGTGCGAGCAGCAGCCCAGCCGCCGCGAGCACACCCCAGCTGAGATTCGCGCCCGTAGCGGGAAGCCCGCTTGTCGCGGCCGGGATGGGGGTGACCTCGACCGTATGCGTGGCCGTCAGCACCCCCAGAGTGATGGTGAGCGTGTGGGGGCTCGCGGACGGGAACGATACCTGCGCCCCATCGATCACGTCAGTGAGCACGCCGGAGGTGATCACCGCGTACGCCGTCGCATCGCCGAGGGGCCCGGAGGTCCCGGTCGCGGTGACGTGGACGGTGATCGTGTCGCCCTGATTCGCCGTCGCAGGCGAGGTGATCGCGATCCCGGTGACCGCGGAGACCACCTGCACATCCGCGGTTCCCGAGACTGACGGATCACCGTCCAACGTCGCGGTGAGAGTGCGGGTCGTGGTCTGTCCCGCGGTGGCATAGGCAATCGGGAAGGCGACACCTGCTCCAGTCGTATCCGCTCCGTCGAACGTCACGTCAGCGGTCACATCCCCCAAAGAGACCCCGTGCGCATCGAACGCTTCGACAGTGAAAGGTGTGGCATCCAGTTCCGTGACCATGGCCGGTCCCGTAATCACCAAGGTGGCGGCAGGATTCTCCTCCCAGGTGGCGGTGAAGGCCCGCTCCCCGGTGGAGCCGGTCGTGATCGTGACCGACATGGTGGGGTCCGTGATGCCGGTGCCGACCCAGCCGGTGAACGTGAACCCATCCCGTATCGGGGCCGTCAGGGTGATCGCCGCCGACTCGACCGTGTAGGACACCGGATTCGCGGGCACGCCCGCGGTGCCACCGGCCAGATCGTAGGAGATCGCGTAATCGTCTGCCGCCCACTGCGCGTACAGGGTCCCATCAGCGGTGAACGCATAGTCCGCTCCGTCCGCATAGCTGGTGCCGGTGCCGTCCGCGGCGGTGTTCCATCCGGCGAAGGTGTACCCGTCGCGCGTGAACGTGCCGGGCGCGAGCGGCGTGGACGCGTTCGCCGACTGCGCGGCCATCTCCCCAGTGCCGCCGTTGGCATCGAAGGTCACGGTGTGCGTCGCGGGGATGTCACGCAACACCGACACCGAATCACCGGAATAGTTGGCGGTATAGACCGTGGCCCCGTCGGGGGACACCGCCACCGCCATTGGGCCGTCGCCGACAGCAGCCGTGCCAGTGACCGTGTTCGTGGCCGTGTCGATCACCGACACCGAATCATCGGAATTGGCGGTATAGAGCGTGGCCCCGTCCGGGGACACCGCCACCGCCGTTGGGACGCCAGGGCCGATGATCGTGTCGACGACCGTGCTCGTAGCCGTGTCGATCACCGACACCGATTCATTGAAATAGTCGGCGGAGTAGACCGTGGCCCCGTCGGGGGACACCGCCACCGCCATCGGGCCGCCACCAACCCTGATCGTGTCGACGACCGTGCTCGTGGCCGTGTCGATCACCGACACCGAATCATCGGAATTGGCGGTATAGACCGTGGCCCCGTCCGGGGACACCGCCACTGCCACTGGGCCGCCGAGGCCCCAGATCGTGCCGACGACCGTGTTCGTGGCCGTGTCGATCACCGACACCGATTCACCGAAATAGTCGGCGGTATAGACCGTGGCCCCGTCGGGGGACACCGCCACCGCCCTCGGGCCGCCACCAACGCTGATCGTGTCGACGACCGTGTTCGTGGCCGTGTCGATCACCGACGCCGAGTCACCGGAATAGTTGGCGGTATAGACCGTGGCCCCGTCTGGGGACACCGCCACCCCGTACGGGCCGTCGCCGACGGTGACCGTGGCGGTGATGGTGTTCGTGACCGCGTCGATCGCCGACACGGAATCATTCAAAGCGTTGGCGGTATAAACCGTGGCCCCGTCGGGCGACACTGCTAACGAGATCGGGCCGTCGCTGACCGGAATGGTCGTCTCCGGGGCGAGAGCCGCGCGCGCCGCGCCCGGCACGGTTACCACCAGCACTGCTGCAGCAAGAAGAGCAGCGGCGATCAGGGAACCCCACTGTTGCAGTTTCGACCTGTCGCGCGTCGTCGCGGGGTTCATGCCTGTTCGCACCTTCCTTGGGGCCGTCGTTCGCCCCCTGAGGAAGGAACGCGTTTCACACTCGCTCGATCCTATAGAGGTCGTGTCGGGTGGAACCGCCCTGAGGTCCGCTGCGTGCCACTCCGAATCCGACTTGATCGCCCGCGCCTCCGCACCACTCCTACCCGACCTGTCCAGGGCACGCCATGCAGCACTCTACGGCGGCGGCTCGACCCCACCGGATGTCCGAAGATCCGGTCAAGGCCGCGCTCGCGCAACCCACGGAGAACGACGAGGGCCCGCTCCCCCGCGTCTTCGACCCCCAGGTCATGGTCGTCCGCGAGCAGTGACGCCTCGCTCGCGCCGGGCCATCACACCCGGCACCCGCGCGGACCACGGCCAGCAGGGTGAGGGGTCTCGCCGGTCTTGCCGGGGACCTCGTGGACCTCGAGCGGGTACTCGTCCGGGGTGACGAGCATCCCGACCAGCACCTGCGGGTCCACGCGACGTGGTGCGAAACCACCCGCTACTGCCGTCACGCGAAGCGCTAGGCGGGGTGCCGGGTCGTCACCGGGCGAAGTAACCCCGATAGTACTCGTAGACCCACCCGACGATCGCCACGAGGAAGACCGCCAAACCGATCGGAACCATCCACGACCCCACGGCGAGCCCGATGAACGCCAGCGCGGCCGCGAACGCGAGCACGATCGGCCACCACGACCACGGGCTGAACTCGCCGAGCTCCGGGTCGCCGTCATCGATGTCGGCCGTCAACGTGTCCTCGGGCAGCTCACCCCCCTGTGCCTTGTGCACACGCTGGAGGTACCACGCGATGAACGCAGCCATGAGGGTTCCGAAGACGAGGGCGACGGAGCCCACCCACTCGATGCCGTTGTACCACGGCACGTCGGGGTGGGCGACGATGTTCCAGCCGATGTACAGCGCGCCGACGGAGCCGAAGAAACCGGCCAGCAGCCACCACAGGACGACGTTGGAGCGCATTACTTGACCTCTCCCTGGGCGACGTCGACGACCGGGGCGTCGGGAGCGTCCTTCACGGGGCCGACGCCGACGGGAAGACCGGCCTCGGGGTGGTTCAGATCGAACGCCGGACGCTCGCTGCGGATGCGCGGGATCGAGGTGAAGTTGTGGCGCGGCGGCGGGCACGACGTGGCCCACTCGAGGGATGCACCGTAGCCCCACGGGTCGTTGACGGTGACCTTCGGAGCCTTGCGCGCCGTGATCCACACGTTCAGGAGGAACGGCAGCATCGAGGCGGCGAGGATCATCGCACCGATCGTGGAGAGCTGGTTCTGCCAGGTCCACCCGTCGGCTTCCGCATAGTCGGCGTAGCGACGCACCATGCCGTCGACACCCAGCCAGTGCTGGATGAGGAACGTCATGTGGAAGCCGATGAACAGCAACCAGAAGTGCACGTAGCCGAGGCGCTCGTTGAGCATGCGCCCCGTCCACTTGGGCCACCAGAAGTAGAATCCGGCGAACATCGCGAACACGACCGTGCCGAACACGACGTAGTGGAAGTGCGCGACCACGAAGTACGAGTCGGAAAGGTGGAAGTCCAGCGGCGGCGAAGCGAGGATGACGCCGGTGAGCCCGCCGAAGACGAACGAGATGAGGAAGCCGAGAGCGAAGACCATCGGTGTCTCGAAGGTGACCGAGCCTCGCCACAACGTGCCGATCCAGTTGAAGATCTTCACGCCCGTCGGCACCGCGATGAGCATCGTCATCAAGGCGAAGAAGGGCAGCAGAACGCCTCCCGTGACGTACATGTGGTGCGCCCAGACCGCCACCGAAAGAGCCGCGATCGCGATGGTGGCGTAGACGAGGGTCTTGTAGCCGAAGATCGGCTTACGGCTGAAGACCGGGAAGATCTCCGACACGATGCCGAAGAACGGCAGCGCGATGATGTACACCTCGGGGTGGCCGAAGAACCAGAAGAGGTGCTGCCACAGCAGGACGCCGCCGTTTGCGGGGTCGTAGATGTGGGAGCCGAAGATGCGGTCCGAGGCCGCCGCCAGGATCGCCGCGGCGAGGACCGGGAATGCCATCAGCACGAGGAGGCTCGTGACGAGAGTGTTCCAGGTGAAGATCGGCATGCGCCACATCGTCATGCCGGGGGCGCGCATCGTGATGATCGTCGTGATGAAGTTGACCGCGCCGAGGATCGTGCCGAAGCCGCTCATGCCGAGCCCCAGCATCCAGAGGTTTCCACCCGCGCCCGGCGAGAACGTCGCATTCGCCAATGGTTGATAGGCGAACCAGCCGAAGGATGCCGCGCCCTGGGGCGTGAGGAACCCGGAGACCGCGATCGTCGACCCGAACAGGAAGAGCCAGAACGCGAAGGCGTTCAAGCGGGGGAACGCCACGTCGGGGGCGCCGATCTGCAGCGGCAGGATCGCGTTGGCGAACCCGGCGAACAGCGGGGTCGCGAACATGAGCAGCATGATCGTGCCGTGCATCGTGAACAGCTGGTTGTACTGCTCCTTCGTCGGGATGATCTGCATCCCCGGCGCGAACAGCTCCGCACGGATGATGAGCGCCATCACTCCACCGAGCAGGAAGAACAGGAACGACGCGATCAGATACATGTACCCGATCGTCTTGTGGTCTGTGGAGGTGATCCACTTGACGACGATGTTGCCCTTCTGGTCGACGCGCGACCGCGAGAGCAGCGCCGCCTGACGGGGAGGCAGTGTCGTCGTCCGGCTCGAGCCGGATTCCTTCGACGGCAGGGTCGTGGCCATGGGCTCAGCCTTCCTCGCTGCCCGCGCCGGCGAGGTCGCCGCCGGTCCCGGGCAGGTTGCTGTTGCGGTCGTAATCGTCGGTGATGTCGCCGGTCTGTCCCGCGGCCCGCAGGGTGTCGAGGTAGTCCTCGTACTCCTGCTCGCTCACGACCTCGACGTTGAAGAGCATGGCGGAGTGGTACTCGCCGCAGAGTTCCGCGCACTTCCCGGCATAGGTGCCCTCACGCGTCGGCGTGAAGGACCAGAAGTTCTCGCGGCCCGGGTACATGTCCTTCTTGTACAGGAAGTCGATGACCCAGAAGCTGTGGATGACATCGCGCGAGCGCAGTTCGATCTGGACGGTCTGGTCGACGGGCAGGACGAGGGTCGGGAGGGCGGCCTGGTCGACGTCGCCGTTGGCCTCGGGGACCGCCTGGACACCCATGGTCCACACCGCGTCGGAGCGGTCCTCGTCGTCGCCGTTGTACTGGAAGTCCCACGCCCACTGCTTGCCGATGGCGACGATGGAGACATCGGGGTCGTCGTACTGCGTCTCGAGGATCGTCTGGTCGCGCGCCGTGAAGGCGAAGAAGCCGACCACGAGGATCAGGGGCACGATCGTGTAGAAGATCTCGATCGGCATGTTGTAGCGCAGCTGCACGGGCAGGCCGCTCTGACCCTTGCGGCGGCGGTAGACGATCATCGCCCAGAGCATCAGCGCCCACGTGATGACACCCACCGCGAGCAGCACGATCCAGGAGTTGACCCACAGGCCCGACACCATCTCGGTGCGGTTGGTGGCCTGGGACCCGTCCTCCTGGAATCCGGGGAGGTACCCGTTGAGCTCGGTCGGCGTGCATCCGGCGAGGATGGCGACAGCCGCTGCTCCCACGGGGAGGGCGGCGAGGCGAAGACGGCGTTTCGAGCGCACGGTGCACCTTTCGGGGCTCGCGGGTGTGACTTGAGTCAGTCTAGGACAATTCACACCGCACTCAGGCCAGACGCCCAGCCCGACACGGGGTCGGACTGGGCGTCTGGAAGGGGCTGATCAGCTCAGTGGAAGCTGTCGCCGCAGGCGCAGCTGCCCGCGGCATTGGGGTTGTCGATGGTGAAGCCCTGCTCCGAGATGGTGTCCTTGAAATCGATGGCGGCGCCATCGAGGTAGGGCACGCTCATGTTGTCGACGATGACCTCGACGCCGTCGAAGTCGACCGTCTCGTCGCCGTCGAGATAGCGCTCGTCGAAGTAGAGCTGGTAGATCAGGCCCGAGCATCCGCCCGGTTGAACGGCGACACGCAGACGCAGGTCGTCACGCCCCTCCTGCTCGAGCAGGCTCTTGACCTTGGCCGCGGCCGCCGTCGTGAGGGTGACACCGTGAGCGGGGGCCTCGGTGGAAACGATCGTGGTATCGGTCATGGCAGTCCTCCTTTCGGAGAGTCTACCCGCGGCCCGGCCCCGCGGCGCCTGTCGTGCGCGCGTTGGCGGAAGCGAGGAAGACCGCCTCGCTGAGGATCGCGTGCCGGAACGTGTCGAGATGGAGGGACTCGTTCGGGCTGTGCGCCCGCGAATGGGGGTCCTCGACGCCCGTGACGAGGATCTGCGCGTCGGGGAACTCCCTCACGAGATCGGCGATGAACGGGATGCTGCCCCCGACGCCGATGTCGACGGGCTCCGCTCCGTACCCCTCCGCGAAGGCCTCCCGCACCGCCGCCACCGCCCACCCCGAGGTGTCGACGAGGAAGCCGTCGCCCAGATCCACGTCCGAGAACTCCAGCTGCGCGCCGAACGGCGCGTGCGTCATCAGGTGCGTGCGCACCGCCTCGTAGGCGGCCGCGGCGTCCTGACCCGGCGCGACGCGCGCGCTGACGACGACGGAGACCTCCGGCGCGAGCGTGTTGGATGCCGCGGCCACCGACGTGAAGTCGATCCCCGTCACGGTGATGGAGGGCTGGTTCCAGATGCGCCCGAGAATGTCGCCACGACCCGCAGGATCGACCCCCTCGAGCAGCCCGGCCTCGTCCCGCAGAGTCTGCTCGCTGTACGACGGGGTCTCGGCATCGCGGGCCGTCATGCCTTCGACCGCGACAGAACCGTCGTCGTGCCACAGCGTCGACAGTGTCTTCACCAGTGCCATCATGGCGTCGGGAACGGCGCCGCCGAACATGCCGGAGTGCGAAGCGTGGGCGAGAGTGCGCACCCGCAGCGTGAAGCGGGCATTCCCCCGCAGCGACACCGTCAGCGCGGGGGTGTCGGAATCCCAGTTGCCCGAGTCCGCGACGACGATGACGTCGGCCCCCAGCGACTCGCGGTTCTCCGCGAGGAAGCTCGCGAACGACCGCGACCCGTACTCCTCCTCGCCCTCGACGAACAGGGCGAGCCCCAGCGGGAAGTCCTCCCCCGCGGCCTCTCGAAGAGCCGTCACCGCGGCGATGTGCGCCATGATGCCGGCCTTGTCGTCGGCTGCGCCGCGACCGTAGAGCCGGCCGTCGCGAACGGTGGGCTCGAAGGGCGGCGAATCCCAGAGCGCGTCATCGCCGGGAGGCTGCACGTCGTGATGGGCGTAGAGCAGGACGGTCGGCGCACCGTCCCGCGCGGCGCGCGTGGCGAGCACGGCGGGCTGGCCCTGCTCGGCCGTGCCGGGGATCGGCGCGCGGAGGATGCGGACCTCGTCGAACGCACCGGTGCCCTCCGCGAGCGCCGCGACGGCCTCGGCGCTGCGCTGCAACTCGGACTGGTCGAACGCCGGCCAGGCGATGCCCGGGATGCGCACGAGTGCGCCGAGCGCGGCGAGGGTGCCGGGCATCCCGTCCTCCACCAGGCGTCGCAGGTCGGTCGGTGTCGGGGAATGCGCGGGATGCATGCGGGTAATCTTAGAGACGTCCCCTTTTTCCCGGCTGTAGAGGAACGATCGTGGCCAAGACTCCCGCCCCGGTGCCCAGCGACGAGCAGGACACCCCCGCGGGTTCCGGAAAGGGTCGCCCCACGCCCTCTCGGGCCGAGGCCGTCGCCGGCCGTCGCCGGCCGCTCGTGCCCGACACCAAGGAGGCGAAGAAGGCCGCACGCGCCCAGCTGCAGGCCAAGCGCGACCTGGCGCGCGCCGGAATGGCCGCGGGCGACGAGCGGTACCTGCCCGCCCGGGACAAGGGTCCTCAGCGACGGTTCGTGCGCGACTACGTCGACTCCGGCTGGTTTCTCGCGGAGTTCATCATGCCGGCCATGATCGTCGTCATCCTGCTGTCCTTCATCTCGATCCCCGCGGTGCAGTTCTACGCGTTCGTCGCCCTGTGGGGCTTCATCCTGTTCGTCGTCGTCGAGATGTTCATCACCTCCTGGCGCACGAAGCGGGCTGTGCGGCGCAAGTTCGGTGAGAACGCGCTCGAGCGCGGCACCGGCTGGTATGCCGCGATGCGGTCGATGCAGATGCGCTTCCTGCGTCTGCCCAAGCCGCAGGTGCGGCGCGGCGCGAAGCTGTCCTGACCCGCGCGCGGGCCGTCAGACCACGAGACCGCGGTTGATCTGACGGGCCCACAGGGGCCCGCGATAGAGGAACGCCGTATAGCCCTGGACGAGGGTGGCGCCCGCGGCGAGTCGCTGCCGTACGTCGTCGGCGTCCTCGACCCCGCCGACGGAGATCACGCAGAAGTCCGCCGGGACCGCGGCCCGCACGCGTCTCAAGACCTCGAGCGCGCGCCCCGCGAGGGGTGCGCCGGAGAGTCCGCCCGCTCCCGCCGCGGCGACGACGTCGGGGTCCGATGCGAGCCCGTCGCGCGACAGCGTCGTGTTCGTCGCGATGATGCCGTCCAGTCCGAGCTCGACCGCGAGGGCAGCGATCGCGTCGACCTCGGCGTCGTCCAGGTCGGGAGCGATCTTCACCAGCAGGGGCGTCGCTCCCGCGGCGTCCTTGACGGACCTCAGCAGCGGGGCGAGGCTCTCCACCGCCTGCAGGGTGCGAAGCCCGGGAGTGTTGGGAGAGGAGACGTTGACGGCCAGGTAGTCCGCGAGGGGCGCGAGGAGCGTGGCGCTGCGGACGTAGTCCTCGGTGGCGTCCGCGACATCCACGATGCGGCTCTTGCCGATGTTCACGCCGAGGACGGGCCGATCGCGTCGGGCGCGCAGCCGGGCGAGGCGGTGGGCGGCCGCCTCGGCTCCCGCATTGTTGAATCCCATCCGGTTGACGACCGCGCGGTCGGGGATCAACCGGAAGAGCCGTGGACGCGGATTGCCGTCCTGCGGCACAGCGGTGATCGTGCCCACCTCGACGTGGCCGAAGCCGAGCGCGCCAAGTCCGAGGGCGCCGTGCGCGTCCTTGTCGAACCCCGCCGCGACCCCGAAAGGGGAGGGGAAGTCGAGGCCGAGCGCCGAGACCGCGAGCGAGGGATCCGGCCGCGTGAAGGGGCGCAGCATCCGGGCGATCGGTCGTGTGCCCGCGATCCTGATGACCCGCATCGCGAGGTGGTGGGCGTCTTCCGGATCGAGCCGCGAGAGGACGAGCGAGAACAGGGCGCGGTACATGGCGGCCTCGGTCTTTCGGGTCGGGGCGCTCACTCGACGGGGCGGCGACGGGGGCGGTCGTGGTCGGCGCGCAACTCGCCGATGGCGCTCTCGAAGTCCTCGAGCGAGTCGAAGGCCTGATACACGCTGGCGAATCGCAGGTAGGCGACCTCGTCGAGCTCCCGGAGCGGGCCCAGGATGGCCAGGCCGATGTCGTTCGCATCGATCTGCGACGACCCCGTCTGACGCACCGTCTCTTCGACGCTCTGCGCCAGTATCGCGAGATCGGCCTCCGTGACGGGCCGGCCCTGGCATGCCTTCCGCGCCCCCGACATGACCTTCTCCCGGCTGAAGGGCTCGATGACGCCGGAGCGTTTGATGACGTTCAGGCTGGCCGTCTCGATCGTCGAGAAGCGGCCCCCGCACTCGGGGCACTGACGGCGCCGGCGGATCGACAGCCCGTCGTCGCTCGTGCGGGAGTCGATGACGCGGGAGTCGGCGTGGCGGCAGAACGGACAGTGCATGAGGATCGCTCAGTCGGTGGATGCCGCGTCGATGGCGCTGCCGGTCAGCCGTTCGGGCGAGAAGCGCGCGGTGATGGCCTCGCCGTGCGCCGGCAGCGCCTCGGCCTCGGCGAGGGCGATGATGGGCCCCGCCACCTCGGCCAGCGCCGCGCGGTCGTAGGAGATGACCTGCTGCGGCCGGAGGAACGTGTGCGCTCCCAGCCCCGCCGCATAGCGGGCCTGTCCGCCGGTGGGCAGGACGTGGTTGCTTCCCGCGAGGTAGTCGCCGAGGCTCACCGGAGTGCTCGCACCGAGGAAGATCGCCCCGGCACTGGTCAGCCGCGGAAGCAGATCCTCGGGCTCGGCCGTGACCACCTCGAGGTGCTCGGGCGCGTAGGCGTTGCTGAAGTCGGCCGCCGCGGCGAGGTCGTCGACGATCACGATCGCCGACTGCGAGCCCTCCAGAGCGGCCGTCACCCGCGTGCTGTGAAGCGTGCGGGCCGCCAGGCGCTCCGTCTCCCGCTCGACCGCGCGGGCCAGCTCCGGCGAGTCCGTCACCAGGACGGAGCCCGCCTGCTCGTCGTGCTCGGCCTGACTCACGAGGTCGGCGGCGACGACGACGGGATCAGCGGTCGCGTCCGCGATGACGAGGATCTCGGTGGCGCCCGCCTCCGAGTCGATGCCGACCATCCCCGCCACGTGGCGCTTGGCCGCGGCGACGAAGTTGTTTCCGGGCCCCGTCACGACATCGACGGCCTCGAGACCGATCTCGTCGATCCCGTGCGCGAGCGCGCTGATCGCGCTCGCTCCCCCGATCGCGTAGACCTCTTCCACCCCCAGGATGCCCGCGGCCGCGAGGATCGTCGGGTGGACGCGGCCGTCGGGGCGTTGAGCCGGCGACATGAGCGCGACGGCCTCGACGCCCGCGACCTGCGCGGGCACGACGTTCATCACCACGGTGGACGGATAGACGGCCTTGCCTCCCGGCACGTAGACGCCCACCCGCCTCACGGGCTGCCAGCGCTGCGTGACGCGGGCGCCCGGGGCGAGCTCGGTGACGGTCGGCGCGGGCACCTGGGCCGCCGACGCCCGCCGTACGCGCACGATCGCCTGCTCGAGCGCGTCCCGCACCGCGGGGTCGAGGGATGCGACGGCGGCGTCGATGTCGCTGCGCGGCACCCGCAGCGGATGTCCGCTGACGCCGTCGAAACGTTCGGCGTGCTCGCGCAGGGCGGCCTCGCCCCGGTCTCGGACATCGGCGACGAGCTCGCCGGCCACCTTCAGGGCGTTCTCGCGGGCCTCGACGGCCCGAGGGACCAGGGCCGCCGCGTCGCGCGCGGCAACACCGCGCAGATCGATCGTGCGCATCGTTCCAGGCTACCGGCGCTCAGCCGCGGGTGACGCCGGAGACGTCGTTGAGCACACCGACGCGACCGTCCTCGTGGCGCACGAGGAAGCTGGACCCGCGATCGGCCACGACGAGCGCCCAGGCGGTGGGGCCGATGCGGAACATCGGAGCCCCCGTGGCCTCGTCGACCACGTCGCGCTCGACGGGGACCAGCGCCCAGAAGGGCTGTTCGGACGCGGCCGGAGCGGGCGCCTCCTCGGCGTCGGGCGCGGCGGGGTCGTAGCCGGAGCGCGCATAGGCGGGAGCGGGAGCCCAGCCGGTGTCTTCGGCGGGGGCTCCGGTGTCGGTGTCGCGGGGCTCCGCCGCGTACGGGTCGCCTCGCGGCGCAAAGGCCTCGGTCATCGAGGACGTCTGCGGCTCGCTCGTCGCGACGGGCCCGGTCTCGGGCTTCGGCTCCGGCGCTGGCCGGGGGATCACGGCACGCACCGGGCGCGCGTTGCGGTGGGCGGGCACCTCGGGTCGTCCGCGGAAGTCCTCGTCGAACGGAGCCACGTAGGGTGCGAACACGGTGAGGAACACCAGCGCGAGCATCGCGAAGAACTCGACCCAGATCACCCACGTCGTCAGCCACGGGCCGCGTCCTGCGACCGTCGCGATCGTGCTCCAGATGTACTGCAGCCACAGCAGGGCCGACACGGAGAACACGACCGAGGCGAACTGGTCGATGCCGAGCGACCCGACACGGCGGATCCCCTCCGGCGAGAAGCGGCGGAGCACGATGAGGAAGACCGCCACGGTGGGAGCGCCGATGAGCAGGATCCACTCGATGCCACTCATCCACACCGAACTGAACGCACGACCCCAGATGGAGAAGAACGACGCGAGGAACGCGACGGCCCAGAACGCGAGGATGGCGACCTCGCGGATGGTGAAGGGTCCGACCCCGTACTGACCCTCGCGAGTCGGCGTCTCCGTGTCGGACGCGGTGTGCTGCTCGATCGGGTCCGATCCGGCCTGTGCATCGCTCACACTGTTCCCCTTTCGTCCGGCGCTGCGCGCCTCGCCTACCTTACCGTCGCCGGCTGGAGGAGCGGGGGCGGC
>Ga0207903_1000384_pt1 | contig 13520 bp, 15 predicted proteins | sample MalvirmetaMSP131_FD_184234 | JGI IMG/M metagenome (GOLD analysis project Ga0207903, IMG submission 184234) | Marine viral communities from the Deep Pacific Ocean - MSP-131 (SPAdes) | ecosystem: Environmental > Aquatic > Marine > Oceanic | place: Atlantic Ocean | collected 2011-06-25
AAATTTCAAGAAGAATTAGAGTTAAAAAAGGAAGAATTTTTAGCTACAGGGGGTAATATTATTGACTTTCATTATACCACTCCCCTTAAAAAGGAATTTAGTTCTCTATATTTCGATTATAAAGAAAAACGCAATAATTACTACAAAAATTTAAAGCGTGATTTACAAGATAATCTTTCCAAAAGACTAGAATTAATTGAGGAGCTTAAGGGCTTGCTCAATATGGAGGAAAATATTAATACTACTTATAAACACTTTAAAGAAATACAGGAAAAATGGCATGTTGCAGGGGCAATCCCAAGGGATAAATACAATACTGTTTGGAATACCTATCACCATCACGTTGAGAATTTTTACGATTTCCTTCACCTAAATCGCGAGTTCAGGGATTTAGATTTTAAACACAATCTTGAGCAAAAATTAAAGATTATTGGCCGTGCAGAGGAGTTGGCGCAAGAGGAAGACATGAATAAGGTGTTTAGGGAGCTACAAATGCTTCATAAAATGTGGAAAGAAGATATAGGTCCTGTTGCAAAAGAATATCGTGACGAGGTTTGGGATAAATTTAGTGCCGCTACAAAAGTAATTCACGATAAGCGACAAGCCTTTATGCAGGAGCTTGAAGCCGAGTTTGAAAAAAATTACGAAGTAAAAAAACAGCAAATTCAGCAAATAGAGGAAATCACAAAAAATACTAAGTCCAACCATAAAGCATGGCAAAATGCCATAAAAGCCGTTCAGGAAATTCGTGATGCTTATTTTGAGACTGGGAAAGTTCCCAAGGATAAAAACAAAGAAATTTGGAAAGCTTTTAAAGACACTACGCGATCCTTTAACCACGCAAAAAACAGCTTTTACAAAAACCAGAAAAAAGAACAGTTCGAAAACCTTGCAAAAAAGCAAGAGTTGGTAAAAATTGCTGAAGAAAATAAGGACGGAGACGACTTTGCAGTGATTACCCCATTAATGAAAAAAATTCAGCAGGACTGGAAAAAAATAGGACATGTTCCTAGAAAAGATAGTGACAAAATATGGAAGCTATTTAAAAATGCATGTAACCATTATTTTGATAGACTTCACGCCGAAAAAAATGAAGCAAATAAAGAAGAATTAGCAAATTTCGAATCCAAAGAAGCCTTATTAAAAGAGGTCGAAGCTCTTACATTATCTGGAGATAATGATGCCGATCTAAAATTGATAAAAGAAGCTATATCTAAATGGAAAGACATTGGTCGTGTTCCTTATAATAAAAAGAATATTGACCAGAAATTTAATAAAGTTTTGGATGGGTTATTTGGTAAGTTAAAACTGAATAAAAAAGAAGTGGAAATGATTCGATTTGAAAATAAATTGAATGCCTTGGCTTCTCAAGAGGACGACCGTAAACTTCAAAATGAAAAGTTCTTTATTTCCAAGAAAATTACCGAAATCAAAGGAGATATTCGTCAGCTAGAAAATAATTTAGGTTTTTTCCAACACGCAGATCAAAACAATCCTTTGGTGAAAGAAGTACACAATAACATTAAGAGGCAGAAAGAGCAACTGGATGTTTGGAAACAAAAAATGAAAAAAATAAAGTCTCTTTAACACAATAAAAAAAATCTGAGTTTAACCACTCAGATTTTTTTTGCTTCTTCCCAAAATATATCCATCTCGGCAAGGGTCATTTCTTTTAAAGATTTACCTATTTCCTTAGATTTATTTTCCAAGTATTGAAATCGTTTTATAAACTTTTTATTGGTACGCTCTAAAGCATTTTCTGGGTCAACTTTAAGGAATCGTGCGTAATTAATCATCGAAAACAAAACATCACCAAATTCTTGCTCCATTTTAGCCTTGTCCCCTGCTTTCACTTCATGTTGCAATTCTTCCAACTCTTCTTTCAATTTTTCAAACACTTGTTGGGGCTCTTCCCAGTCAAACCCAACACCTGCCACTTTATCTTGAATTCTATTCGCTTTCACCAAAGCGGGCAGCGACTTAGGAACACCTTCCAAAACACTTTTTTTCCCTTCTTTCAGTTTTAAATTCTCCCAGTTTTGCTTTACCTCTTCTTCATCTGCCACAATCACATCGCTATAAATATGGGGATGACGTGAGATTAATTTATCGCAAATCTCATTGGCAACATCCGCCATATCAAAATCGTTGGTTTCACTTCCTATTTTGGCGTAAAATACAATGTGTAAAAGCAGGTCTCCTAATTCCTTTTTTACCTCTTCCAAATCATTCTCTAAAATGGCGTCACCCAACTCATAGGTTTCTTCAATGGTAAGATGCCGAAGCGTTTGCATCGTCTGCTTTTTGTCCCAAGGACATTGCGCACGCAACTCATCCATAATGGTCAATAAACGGTCAAAAGCCTGAAGTTGTTTTTCTCTAGAATTCATAGATATAAAACTAAAAAATCTTCACTTGAGTGAAGATTTTTTAAACATATTTTATTGAAAAGTTATAAACTTATTCTTCTTCTGAAGCGTCTTCTGCCGATTCAGAAAAATTGGTAATTCCATTTTTAACTAGCAAATTATACCATTGTACTACTTTCTTAATATCGCTAGGATACACTCTATCTTCATCATATTCTGGAAGTACTTCAAAAAAGTATTCTTCCAACTCATCTTTGGAAGATTTATGACTTATAGTCTCTCCTCCATTTTCCTTTTCAGCAATTTTTTTGAAAATATCACGTAATGGAACTTCTTCAGTTAATGTATAAATAGCTATTTCAGAAAGTAAGCTTACATTCTGACGCGCACTCACCGTTACTTTCTTTCCGTCGATTAAAGATTCGGCCAAAATTCCAGTACGGGTTTGGGTTTTCAATTGGTAAAGTCCAGGTTTTCCAGAAATAGATAAGATTTTTTCTAAACTCATAAATAGGATTACTTTTTAAGCGGGCAAATATCTTGGGTTACAATGGATTTTCCAAATGGATTAACGTTTCTTTTTTGCCAAAGGAAACTTCATTCTATAATCCACTTTTACTTTCCCTTTTGAAATATTTGCCAATTTACTTTTAAGTAAACGCTTTTTGAGCGCAGAAAGTTTGTCGGTAAACAAAATTCCTTCAATGTGATCGTATTCGTGTTGCACAATTCGTGCGGCTATTCCATTGATAGTTTCAGTTTTCTTTTTAAAGTTTTCATCCAAATATTCAATGGTAATGGTATCTTTTCTAAAAACATCTTCACGCACATCGGGAATGCTTAAACAGCCCTCGTTAAAGACCCATTCATCGCCTGTTTCTTCAACCATTTTGGCATTGATAAAAACACGCTTAAAATCCTTTAAAAAAGCTCTTTCCTCTTCGGTTAAATCTTCATCATCTTCAAAAGGTGACGCATCTACGATAAATAATCGGATGGGCAACCCAATTTGAGGCGCTGCTAACCCAATACCTGAGGAAGCATACATGGTCTCAAACATATCTTCAATTAAGGTATCCAACTTAGGATAGTCCTTGTCTATTTCTTTTCCTATGACTCTTAAAACGGGATCTCCGTAGGCAATTATGGGGTATATCATGATTTTGAACTCAAATAATCTTGTAAAATAATAGTCGCACTAATTTCATCTATTAATGCTTTGTTTTGACGTTGTTTTTTTTTCAATCCGCTGTCAATCATCGTTTGAAAAGCCATTTTACTGGTAAAACGTTCGTCTCTTCTTAGTATGGGAAGTTGGGGAAATGTTTCAGAAAATTTCCCTAAAAACTTCTGAATATCCTCCTCTACTCTAGAATGGGTGCCATCCTTTTGTTTGGGCTCACCCACCAAAACCAATTCCACTTTTTCCTTTTCAAAATATTCTTTTAAAAAAGGGAGAAGCGTCTTTGTTTCCACAGTAGTTAATCCCGAAGCAATGATTTGTAACTCGTCCGTCACGGCAATTCCCGTGCGTTTCGTTCCATAATCCAATGCCATTATTCTTGCCATACTGGGTGCAAAAATAGGGCTTTAAGAAATAGTAACCCAAAAACTATTTGGAATAAAACACGTACGTTATCTTTGCACAAACTGAAAATGACTATGACACAACTTCAACAACTAATTGAAAATGCTTGGGAAGATCGCTCCCTACTTCAAAACCCTGAAACCATTGCCGCTATAAGAGAAGTGGTCCGACTTTGCGATGAAGGTGAACTTCGTTGTGCCGAACCTACTGCGAATGGATGGCAAGTAAACGAATGGGTTAAAAAAGGAGTAGTATTGTATTTCCCCATCCAAAAAATGGAAACCAGTGAAGTGGGTATTTTTGAATACCACGATAAAATTCCGTTGAAGCGAGGTTACGAAGCCAAAGGGATTCGTGTGGTACCGCATGCCGTGGCACGATTTGGCGCATATATTTCCAAAGGAGTGATTATGATGCCAAGTTATGTGAATATTGGTGCGTATGTAGATGAAGGAACCATGGTAGATACTTGGGCAACCGTAGGGAGCTGCGCTCAGATTGGTAAAAATGTACATTTAAGTGGTGGTGTAGGTATTGGAGGCGTGTTAGAACCCTTACAAGCGGCACCTGTGATTATTGAAGACAATGCCTTTATTGGTTCGCGTTGTATTGTAGTGGAAGGCGTACAAGTGGAAAAAGAAGCGGTATTAGGCGCTAATGTAGTGTTGACTGCCTCTACCAAAATTATTGATGTAACGGGTGATACACCCATTGAAAGAAAAGGAGTCGTACCTGCGCGTTCCGTGGTGATTCCTGGGAGTTATACCAAAAAATTCCCTGCCGGGGAATTTAATGTGCCCTGTGCTTTAATTATTGGAAAACGTAAAGAAACGACCGATAAAAAAACATCCTTAAACGATGCGCTTAGGGAGTATGACGTGGCGGTGTAGTAATTAAGAAGATAATATGAATAAAAGTGTATTTTTATTTTTTTTACTTATTACTACTGTCTTGGTTTTTAGCTGTGATAATAATAAAGTTAAAACTGAAGAATATTTTAAAGGATATTCCTTAAAGCCAATAAACTTTTTAAATAAAAAAGCATATCTCCCTTCAAACTACACTAAGGTTAATTTAAATGAACTAGGAGAAATGCTAAGGCAAAATCCAGATTTAAACCCCATAGATAAAATGTACTATCAAATGGCAGTAAATGCTGAAAAGGAGACAAATAAAGTAGCAGTACTCTACGTTGATAGTTTAGAAAAGAAAAATTCGATTTGGTTTATTCCTGCACAATATTTTCCATTAAAAAAAGAATATGTAAATGACTATGTAAACTTACTTGAAACAAGTTTTTTTAGTCAACACGAATTTTATGGCATTTTTTATGAAAGATTAGAAGCCAAATTTTTAGCAATAAATGGTAATCAAGCTATCAAAGTAAAGTATAAAAGAATTTTTGAAGAGGATGAGAGATATCTAACACAATATATAATAACTAAAAAATTTGATTCCTATTCAATTACCATAACTGATAAAGAAAATAACGATTATCAAAAAATACTGAAAAGTTTATAACCTACCTATCATTAAACCCCTTCCCTTCAAATATCTTCGGGGTGTTTTTTTCAATTCTGGAGATGCGGGTAGCCGATTGTTTTGCCTGCGAAAAATGCAATAAATAACCACGTTGTCGTCCGGGAGTTAAGGCTTCAAAAGCGGTTTTAAAACTTGGGTCTTCTTTAAATTTTAATAGTAATTCTTCGGGATACTCATATTCTGAAGTCTTTTTCATAGGAACTTCCAACCCTGCTTTTTCTGCTTCAATGGCTTCAAAAATATAGGCCTTAATGGTTGCTTCTAATGCTCCAATTTCCTTAGCACTTGTAAAACGGAGTTGCCGAGCGGCTTGTACATTTTTAGTCTGTTGCACCAATATATTTTCAGAATCTTTTAAAAGCGCTCCTTTGTGAAAAAGCAGCGCACAATATTCTTTAAATCCGTGGATTAATACAACATTTTTCTCCTTGTAAGTATAACAAGGATGCATCCATTTAAAATCTTCAGTCAATCCACAATCGAGGCAAATGTTCCGCAACGAGGTCATTTCTTCCTTCCATTTTTTGGCTCTGTCTAAAAATCGATCTACCACCTTTGGATTCATAGCCTACGTATTAAATATTCGTTTTTTCCGTTTTCTCATTTTCTTGGAATTTACTTTCCGCTGAAACTTACGGCTATAGAACGTCATCAATGTATGGGTTTCGGCTTCAGTTGTTCCATAAAGCTTCGCATAGATGGGCACCATGATGTTAATCATCGTTTTGGAAAGCCACAATCTACGGAAGTTTTTCATCCGTTGGTGAAAATTCATTCGTTCAAATCGAATACGGTTTAAGTCAATCAAATAAAATTCATATTCTCCTTTATCCTTTTCAATAATCAACGTGTTCCCAGGGGAATGATCCATGAAGTTGATGTTTCGTTCGTGCAATTGAAACGTAAATGTGGCCATTTGTTCCAAAATTTCTTTTCGATTGGGCCATTTCGGGTTGTGATTTAATACCCTAAAATCGAAATCGTATTCCAAGTGTTGAGAGATGTAAAAACTTTCCTTAAGTCCGAAGGAAAATCGCTCGTAATACGCCACAGGAAAGGGAGTGTTAATGCCTAAATGAATCAATTTTTCGGCATATTCAAAAGAGCGTCGTGCTTTACTTTTCCGAAGGAATTGATACACCAAACTCTGAAAAATGTTAGGCGTTTTAAACTTTTTCGCATTGACAAAAGCTCCTTCAATTTTATATTTTTTAATGCTATTTCGTTCTCCTTTTACAACATATTCCCCCTTTGCGTCAAAGTACTTTATCCATTGTAACAAAGCATCACTATCGGCAATAAAATTGGTATGTACTACAAAGGTTTCCTTCATAATTTATTTTCCACAAGAGTGGAAATCATTTTAATAACTTCAAAAAAAGAGATACTTTGCGAAGGTAAAGGATATGATTAAAATTCTTGTTATACAGAACAAAAGAATTGGGGACGTGCTTATCGCTTCGGTGTTGGCAAATAACCTAAAAAAGCATTTCGGCGAGTGCCACATCACCTATTTTGTGTACGATTATACGGCGGGAGTGATTGAAAACAATCCCAATATCGATCAAATCATTCGTGCCAACGACAAGCAGTTAAAAAAACTTCCTGTATTGATGAAAACCATTCGGGAGGTGAAAAAAGCGCACTACGATATTATTATTGATCCCTATTCAAAATTCCAAAGCCGAATGATGACCTATTTGTCTAATGCGCCAAGAAGAGTCGGGTTTAAACGGAAAGGCAAAAAATTAAAACTGAAATATTATACTCACGAAATTGAATTTTTGGAAAAGGCTACCCTTCCCTGCGGAAAAGCCTTAGAAGACCGAATGAATCTTCTTGAAAAAGCCTTTGGGATGGTACATCCAGATCCCAAATACAAAATCTTTTTAACCGAAGTAGAACAACAATACAATACACTTGAAGGCGCACAACACCCCGTCATTATGCTCGGTGTTTTGGGAAGTACGCCCAATAAGTCTCTTCCGTTTGAATACACAGCGAAAATTATAGACACTTTAGCACAAAAGTATCAAGCCACCTTCCTATTTAACTATGCACCCCACCAAAAAGAAGATGCTCAAAAAATCTACGAATTGTGCGAGCAGAAAGCACAAATAAATATGGGAATCTATGAGGATTCTATTCGGGGTTTCATCAAATTAATGAACCAATGCGATATGCTCATTTCCAACGAAGGCGGAAGCGTTCACATTGCCAAAGCACTCGACAAACCTACGTTTACCATTTATTCGCCATACATCACCAAAAGCCATTGGAATAGTTTTGAAGACGGAAAAATGCACGATTCTATTCACTTATTTGAAGATGATCCAGAGTATTACGATAGTCTTACCCGTGAACAGAAAAAGGAAATTGAAAAAAATCCTGAAACGCTCTATCGTAAGTTAACGCCAGATATCATCCTTCAAAAATTAGAGCCGTACCTTACCAATCATTTTAAAAACTAACCCATGAACCTCATCGATAGATTAAAGCATTGGAAACGCAAGTTTAAATTTAATAGGCAATACCGAAGAGGAAAATGGGCAAAATTGGGAAGTGATCACGAATCGGTGCGATACCAGCAAATAGATACTTTTTTCCATGAGTTTCAGCCAAAATCAATTTTGGATTTAGGATGCGGCGACGGAATATTAAACCGAAGGATGACCTACGACAACTATGATTATTTTTTAGGGGTTGATTATGCCAAAGAGTCTATAAAAATGGCGGAAGCGCAAGATTTTCCCAACGCTGAATTTAAAACCAAAGATTTATTAGACTTTACCCCTCCGCAAGATTTTGATACCATTATTTTAAATGAAGCCTTTTATTACATTCACGACTCCAAAAAAAATAAAGTGATTTCAACCATCATCAATCACTTAAAAAAGGACGGAAAACTTATTGTGTCTATTTTTAGAGAAGGAAAGGGGTGTTGGGAGTACTTTAAGGACCATCCAAAACTAAAAGAAACTAATTTTAAAATAGTGAATAGCAAAGCCGGAACTACCTTTTGGAAGGTAGGAGTTTATGAGTTAGCCTGAGGCTTTTTCTCAATTCCATGTTCGGTCCAAACTTTCTTTTGGTCTTTCACTTCTTTTCGAATGGCAAGGTTTTTCTCTAGCGATTCTTTCGTTTTGTAGCCACGTGCGTGATCTAAATGAAGCACAATTGCTTTATGCCGAATCTGTTTCGACTTAATGCCGAAGTTTTCCAAACGTTCCCCCAATTCACGGTCGGGACCGCCGTATTGCATACGTTCGTCGTACCCATTAATAGCAATTAAATCTTCTTTCCACGCCGAAGAATTACAATTGTTAAAACTAGCATTGGTGGGTGTCAATAAATCTAAAATAGAAGCTAATGCGGGACCGCTATTCAATTTTAGTGCTTGTGTGCCTTTTAATTTGTCTTGTTTTTTTAGCCATGAAACATCAAAACAGCGTTCAGTTTTAATATCGTCTTCGTTAATGACTTCACTAGTTTTCATGGGCAATTTGCAATATCCGCCCGAAAGGAAATAACCTTCTTCAGCATATTTTGCGTGTACCTCAACGAAATCTTTACGCGGAATGCAATCGCCATCGGTAAACAAAATATACGGCATCGCCGCTTCGGTAATGGCAATATTTAAAATTCGTTGTCTGCGATAGCCTTCGTCCTCATGCCAAATATGACGCAACGGTACGGGATAATCCTTTTTAAAGGAATCAATCAACTCTTTTGTAGAAGCTCGTGAGCCATCATCGGCTACAATCACCTCGTAGTGGTTGTAGGTTTGGTATTTATACCCTTCCAACACCTTCTGAAGCCAAGCTTCGCTGTTGTACGTGCTTACAATGACTGAAATTCCTAAACTATCCAAAGTATCTGTTTAAATGTTTGGCAAATTTACACCTCTTTTTTGGTTTAAGAAAACACAGTACATTTGTGGTATGCCAACACTCTCGGTTATTATGCCCACTTACAACGAAGAAGCCTATGTGGAGGCTGCCCTTCGGTCAGTACAATTTGCCGACGAAATTATTGTTGTGGACTCGTATAGTACCGATAATACACTCGAAATAGCCAAAAAATTCGCTACAAAAACCTTGCAAAGGGCATTTGATAATTTTTCGAATCAGAAGAATTTTGCTTTAGACCAAGCTACGGGTGATTGGGTGTTATTCCTCGATGCCGATGAACGGATTACCTATCCGTTACAAATAGAAATTTTAGAAGCTATTAGAAATGGGGAACACTCAGGGTACAAACTCAATTTTCCACATTTTTTTATGAATCGGTTTCTATACCACCACAGCAGCAAGGTGTTGCGCTTGGTGAAACGAGAAGGAACCAAATATACTGGATTGGTACACGAAAAATTACAGGTTAATGGATCCATTGGCAAGCTGAAAAATCCTGTCCTTCACTTTACCTATAAAGGCTTGGAACATTATATCGAAAAGCGAGAAAGTTATGCATGGTTTCAAGCGGAGCAACTTCAGAAAAAGGGGAAGAAAGCCACTTTGTTTTTATTGTTTACCAAACCTACCTTTCGGTTTTTTAGCAGCTATTTTTTAAAAGGCGGATTTAAAGACGGAGTGCCGGGTTTGACTATCTCAGCCATCAATGCTTACGGAGTTTTTTCTAGGTATGTAAAGTTATTGTTATTGCAAAAAGGAATGAAATGACTTGTCACACCAAACTTGATTTGGTGTCCATTAAAATAAATTCCGTGTCGTAGCACGGAAAGACAAAAGAAGGATCAAAGCCAAAATCTTTTAAAACAACTTCCCAAACTTCAACTTCCGTTGAAACTTCTTTAACGAATACTCCCCTTTTACATCAATCCTGTTAATCTCAAAAGGGTTTTTAAAAGGAAAGTGATTGACGCGATTCCCAATTCGCAATCCGTAGGTGAATTGTTGCTCTTTTAAATGATTAAAAAACTGCTCTTTTTCAGGGTTTTTACGAGGGAATTTCCCGTATGGATATGCCAACGTAGACGTAAGTAACAATTCATTTTTTGATGCGGTATCAAAAGCATTTCTTGTGTCTTCTGTTATTTCGGAAAGTGATAATTCATTATATTTTTGGTGAGCATGGGAGTGATAGCCCAACTCAATAAATGCTGGGTTCAAACTTTTTAATTGTCCTGCCGTCATTAGCGGATACGAAGGTGTATTCCAAGCATCGGTTTGTCCTAAAAACTTCAGTGGAATAAAAAAGGTCGCTTTTAAATGGTACTTTTCAAGCAAGGGAACGGCAAATTCTAACTGACTTACATAGCCATCATCAAACGTAATCACTACCGATTTCTTGGAAGGGAGTTTTTTCAAATCCATCAATTCGGAAAGATGATAGCTTCGGAAACCTTCTTTTGAAAGATATTGAAATTGTTCTTCTAATTTTGATGCAGAAATAATCAATCCTTCACTTTGTGAAGCACTAATTTTGTGGTACATTAAAATAGGAAGCTTTGCCACTTTCGGTATTAAAACGATTTATTATATAGCTAGATTCTAAAAAATTTTAATCCTCGCCTTGCGAGTAAAATTAGTACTTTTGCTGAAACAAACAGCCATTCTTGGAACAACTACCCAAAATTACGGCACTAGCCATTACTTTGAATGAAGCAGAAGTCCTCCCCGATTTTCTGAAAAGCCTCGATTTTGTTGATGAAATTATTATTGTTGATTCCTTTAGTAGTGATGATACGGTCACCATTGCCAATCAATTTGAAAAGGTAAAAGTGTTTGAAAGAACCTTCGATAATTTTAGTGCTCAAAAGAATTTTGCCATTTCCAAAGCATCCCACGACTGGGTTTTGTTTTTTGATCCAGATGAAGAAATCACGCTTGAGGTAAAATCTGAAATTTTAGAAACACTTAAAAGCCCAAAAGCTGATGCCTATTACATTAGAAGGCAGTTGTATTTTATGGGTAAAAAAATAAAATACAGTGGATTCCAAACAGATTGGGTGATACGATTGTTTAAAAAAGAATGTGGAAAATACGATGGTAATTTGGTCCACGAAACGCTTCAGATTAAGGGTGCCACAGCCAAATTAAAAACCCGAGTACCGCATCATACCTACAAAAGTTTTGATGACTATACTGGGAAGTTGCATCGCTATAGTCAATTACAATCACAGATGCTATATGAAAAGAAAAAGAAACCAAATCTTTCGCATTTTTTGTTTCGTCCCTTTTACCGCTTTTGGCATCAATACTTACTTCGATTAGGGATTTTAGATGGCAAAGAAGGATTCATCCTTGCTTATATAAACGCATTTTCGGTGTTTAAACGCTATGTGAATTTGTGGTTATTGTATCGAAAAATTAAATAGAATATGGCTTCAAAAACAATCTATATTCTTCATAAAAACGGAGCACCTAGTCATTACTACGGATTAGAACATTTGGCAATAGAGAATGGTTGGGAGGTTAAATTTCGTGAGTTTTCGGTAGTGAGTAAATTGTATAAAGGGATTATAAAAGGAAGATTTTCTCAAGTAAAAAAACAGCTTGTCAATGCAGGTTTTTTATTAGTGCTTTTGTTTTCATCCAACAAAAAAATAGTGTTGGGCATTGCGCCTTTCGATTCAAAATTAGGGACCCTCCTTCCCTTTCTAAAAAAGCATCAAATCTATTACCATACCTCTTGGACGTGTTGGGATAAAAGTTTTCATCCTAAACGGAAAAATAATTCTGAAAAGGCATTTCAAACTTGGAAAGCATTTTTAGAGCATCTGGTTCAGCATATTTTTACAGTTACCAGAAAGAGCAGGCAAAGTATTTTAGAAAATTATTCGGTTTCTCATGATAAAATAAGTGTGGTTTATCATTCCCTTCATCTGGCTTATGAAACGCATACTTCGCAAGAAAAAATCCCAAACAGCTTTATTTATGTAGGTAGACTCGACAAAGGAAAAGGGATTGAAGCGTTACTCACCTTCTTTTCAGAAGACTCAAAAGCTATGCTAACTATAGTGGGTGATGGTAAGCTAGAAACGACCGTCAAAGAGTATTCAAGCAACTATAATAACATCATTTTTAAAGGGTATGTTTCAGATAAATCAGCATTAAAAAAATTGTTCGCCCAGCACAAGTTTTTAGTGTTAAACTCCCAAAAGACGGAAACTTGGGAAGAGCTTTTCGGATTAATAATTATCGAAGGAATGTCGCAAGGAACATTGCCTATTGCCCCAATGCACAGTGGACCTAACGAAATTATCGACCCCTGTTTTGGGTATCTTTTTGAAGAAGGCACTATTTCTGCTACCTTAGCGAAACTAGTCACTGAAGGAGGATTTACAGCAGAAAAGTCGCAAAAAGCAAGGGAAGCATCTCAACAATACGCCACGGAAGTCATTTCAAAAAAATGGCACTCAATTTTAAACTAATATGCTAGATGTAAGTTGCATTCTTATCAATTACAATACGAGCCAATACTCTATCGCTTGCATAAATTCTATTCTTGAGAATACGGGCGATTCGGTTACCTATGAAATTGTGATTGTGGATAATGCCTCCAAGAAAGAAGATTACTTAGCATTGAAGGAAGGAGTTTCAAAAATTAATTCTGAAAAAGTAACACTCGTAAGAAGCCTTATTAATACAGGTTTCGGAGGCGGAAATATGACAGGTGTCGAACATGCTTTACCTTGTAAATACTTTGCATTTATTAATAACGACACGCTGTTTAAAATACCCAACACGCTGGCTGTTTTAGTAGATTTTATGAAAGCAACTCCCAATGCTGGGGTGTGTTCACCTCAAATGCTAGATGAAAAAGGAAACTTCAGGAAAACTTTCGACCATTTTGCTTCCCCTAAACGTGAGATTTTAAAGCGAGGATTTTTAGAATTTATAAATCCGAAACGATTTCCCAATCGGAAGAAACGCTATGAGCAACCTTTGAAAGTAGATTACGTCCAAGGGGCTTTTATGTTTGTGGATGCTCAAGATTTTAAAGATGTAGGCGGATTTGACACCCACTTATTTCTTTATTACGAAGAATCCGACCTGTGT
>Ga0207903_1000392_pt1 | contig 13134 bp, 14 predicted proteins | sample MalvirmetaMSP131_FD_184234 | JGI IMG/M metagenome (GOLD analysis project Ga0207903, IMG submission 184234) | Marine viral communities from the Deep Pacific Ocean - MSP-131 (SPAdes) | ecosystem: Environmental > Aquatic > Marine > Oceanic | place: Atlantic Ocean | collected 2011-06-25
CACGTGATCCTCGTGCTGAAGGGCGTGTCGCTTTCTGTTCCCAAGGGCGGCATCACCGCGCTTCTGGGCGGCAACGGCGCGGGCAAGACGACGACGCTCAAGGCGATATCCAATCTTCTGCGGTCCGAACGCGGCGACGTCACCAAGGGCTCGATCCTCTACAAGGGCGATCGCATCCAGGGTCTGTCGCCCGCCGATCTGGTCGAGCGGGGCGTCATTCAGGTGATGGAGGGCCGCCATTGCTTCGAGCATCTGACGATCGAGGAAAATCTGCTGACCGGGGCTTACACCCGGCGCGATGGCGGCAAGGCGACCGCCGACGACTTGGACATGGTCTACGACTATTTCCCCCGTCTGCGCGAACGCCGCAAATCGCAGGCCGGCTATACCTCGGGCGGCGAGCAGCAGATGTGCGCCATCGGTCGCGCCATGATGGCACGCCCCGAAATGATCCTGCTGGACGAGCCGTCGATGGGCCTTGCCCCGCAGCTGGTGGAACAGATCTTCGGCATCGTAAAACGCCTGAACGAAGAACAGGGCGTGACTTTTCTGCTGGCCGAACAGAACACCAATGTCGCGCTGCGGTTCGCGCATTACGGCTATATTCTGGAATCGGGCCGCATTGTCATGGACGGCCCTGCGGCAGACCTGCGCGAGAACCCGGACGTCAAGGAATTCTACCTCGGCATGTCGGACGAGGGGCGCAAAAGTTTCCGCGATGTGCGCTCCTACCGCCGTCGCAAACGGTGGCTGTCATGAGCATGAGGGCTTTCGTCGGCCTCTCGGTGCCCACCGAATGGATCGGGCCACTGGTCACCGCGCAGGGCCGGGTGCGCGGCGGCAACCGGGTCGCGCCCGACGATCTGCACGTGACACTGGCCTTTCTGGACGACCAGCCCGAGCAACGGCTGGAAGCGCTGAGCGATGCTCTGTCGGCAAAGCGGCTGTCTGCCGCAACCCTGCGCCCGTTGGCCTTTGCCGCGCTGGGGGCGCGCAAACCGCGTGCGGTCGTGCTGGACCTGACGCCCGGTGCCGATTTGACCGCCCTGCGCGAGACCGTCCGCAATGCCGCCCGCAGCGCCGGAATCGACCTGCCGCGCGAACGCTTCCGCCCGCATGTGACGCTGGTGCGCTTTCCCAATTCGGCTCCGTCCGAGACGTCCGACCTGCCCGCGACGATATCCCGCCTCGGCGTGCCGTCCATGCCGCAGGCCCCTGTGACGGGTGCCATGCTCTGGTCGTCCGTTTTGACACCAAGGGGCCCGATCTATGAACCGCTCGCGGCCTACCCGCTGAGGGCGGCATGACGCACGATTGCATTGGACCCTTCTGCCGCCGCAAGCCGTTGACCTTCGGAACATATCGGAGGTCCACTTGCTGATACCGCTTGCCCGACGCGCGGCCCGTCTTGTCGAATCCGGCCTTGAGCGGATCGGCGACCGCGACGATTCCGAACCTGTCCTCGAACCCTATCTCGGCTATGCCACGCCCGAAGGCGTCGTGCTGCGCGGACGGGTTCTGAGCCATCTGCGGCGGAGCGAGCCGGATGCGGAGCAATCCAGGTGGACCAACCTGCGCCAGATGGTGAATCTGTTCGTCACCGACGAAGTGGCTGACGTCCCTGTCACCGGCGCCGGCGTCACCGCGACATCGGATGCCGAAGGTTATGTCCGGCTGATCGTGCAGGGCGACTTCGCCCCAGGCTGGGTCGATGTGCCGCTGGCCATCGCGGGCCAGCCTCCGGTCCCGTTTCCCGCCCGCATCCCCGCGCCCGATGCCGACTACATGATCCTCTCCGACATCGACGACACGATGATCCAGACCGGCGCGCATTCACTGGCCCGAAACCTCTGGACGACCTTCACCGGTTCCGCCCTGACGCGACAGGTGCATGATGATGCCCTCGCGCTGATGACCACTCTGGTCGAGGGGGGGCGCAACCCGGTTTTCTACGTCTCATCCAGCCCCTGGAACCTGCATGATTTTCTCGACAGGCTGTTCGCGCGCGAAGGCGTGCCCAAGGGTCCGATGTTCCTGCGCGACCTTGGCCTGACGGACGAAGGTGTCGGCGCAAGCCACCTGACGCACAAGGGCGCGGCGATCGACACCTTGCTGGCTGTGAACCCGGACCTTCCCGCCTATCTGATGGGCGATTCCGGACAACAGGACGCCATCGTCTACCGCGATGTGATCGCCCGCCATCCGGGTCGCATCCGCGGCGTGGCATTGCGCGAACCGGCACCGGGCGTAGGTGCCGACGATATGGCCGCCTTCGCGGCGATCGAAGCGGCGGGTGTTCCGTGCTTTCACGCGCCCAGCTTCGACGGAGCATTGCGGTATTGGGGGGTGGAATGAGCCATTACGACGATCTGGAAACCCGTTCGACGGACGCGCGACACGCCGCCCAGCTGAACGCCTTGAGGACACAGTTGGACCGGGTGGCAAGGATACCCGGAAGCCACCTGTCGGATATGGATATCCGGGACCTGTCGGACCTGTCCAGACTGCCCGTCCTGCGCAAAGCGCAATTGTCCGGATGGCAGGCCGGACAGCCCCCGTTCGGCGGTCTGCACGTCGGCGACGTGGCGCATGTGTTCCAGTCGCCCGGCCCGATCTACGAACCCGGCGGCATCACCCACGACTGGTGGCGCATGGGTCGCTTCCTGCACGCCTGCGGCATCGGGCCCTCCGACACCGTGCAGAACTGCTTCGGCTATCATCTGACCCCCGCCGGAATGATCTTCGAAAGCGGCGCGCGCGCCGTCGGGGCGCGGGTCCTGCCCGCCGGCACCGGCCAGACCGACCTTCAGGTCAGGGCCGCGAAGGACATCGGCTGCACCGCCTATGCGGGCACGCCGGACTACCTGAAGGTGATCCTCGACCGGGCGGATGAGATGGGCGAGACGCTCGCCTTCACGCGCGCCGCGGTCGGCGGAGGGGCGCTGTTCCCGTCGCTCCGACAGGAATATGCCGACCGGGGCATCGCCTGCCTGCAATGCTATGCCACCGCCGATCTGGGCAATATCGCCTATGAAAGCCATGCCATGGACGGCATGATCGTCGATGAAGGCGTTATCCTCGAAATTGTCCGCCCCGGCACCGGCGATCCCGTCGCGCCCGGCGAGGTCGGCGAAGTCGTCGTCACCACGCTGAACCCCGATTATCCGCTGATCCGCTTCGCCACCGGCGATCTGAGCGCGATGATGGACGGCACCTCCCCCTGCGGGCGCACGAATGTCCGCATCAAGGGCTGGATGGGCCGCGCCGATCAGACCGCCAAGATCAAGGGCATGTTCGTTCGCCCCGAACAGGTCGCCGAACTGGTCGCCCGCCATCCCGAGATCCGCGCCGCCCGCGTCACCGTTACCCGCGAGGGCGAGATGGATGCGATGGATATCGCCATCGAGGCCGATGACGGGGACCCGCGCGCATGGGGCGAAAGCGTGGCCCAGACCCTGAAGCTGAAGGGCCGTATCAGCCGCGTCGACACGCTGCCGAACGACGGAAAAGTCATTGACGACAAACGGGAATATGGCTGACGCGCCGACGCCGCCCTGCACATGCTGCTTTCCTTTGCCCGTTACTCGGATAGATGTAGCCGCTATGGACACATAGTCCGATCAAGGGGATGGCGGTGTCCAAGCCAAAAGAACTGATTGTCGTCGGCTGGATGGAGAGGGTCGGTCTGCCGAAACTCGGTCTGCCCGACATCGCGGCCAAGATCGACACCGGCGCACGGACTTCTGCGCTTCATGCCGACCGGATCGAACCTTTCGAGCGCGACGGCCAGCCCTGGGTCCGGTTTCGCGTGCGCCATGCCCGTGCGAAAATCGGCGCAACGCTGGAACACCCGATTCACGACACGCGCGATATCAAGAATACCAGCGGCGTGCCCGAAACCCGCTATGTCATCCGCACCGACCTTCTGATCGCGGGTCACACCTGGCGGATCGACCTGTCTCTGACCGACCGGTCCAACATGCGCAGCGCGATGATCGTCGGACGCACCGCGCTGAATGCCCATAATGTGGCCGTGCACACCCGCCGGACCCGATTGAAGACAGATCCAAACCTTGCGCCCAGGCGGCGCGGAAAGGCAGTCCAATGAAAATCGCCATGATGGCTCGTAACGCCAATCTCTTTTCCCACCAGCGCCTGAAGGAAGCCGCCGAGAAACGCGGCCACGAATTGCACATCATCAACACGCTGCGCTGCTACATGAACATCGCCAGCCGCCGCCCCGAGATGTATTACAACGGCGAGAAACTCGAAGGCTTCGACGCCGTTATCCCGCGGATCGGCGCGTCGATCACGTTCTACGGTCTCGCCGTTCTGCGCCAGTTCGAGATGATGGGCGTCTATCCCCTCAACGAATCCGTCGCCATCGGGCGCTCGCGCGACAAGCTCCGCTCGATGCAGCTACTGGCGCGGGATGGCATCGGCCTTCCGGTGACGACCTTCGCCCACGACCCGAAACAGACCGAGGAGGTGCTGGCCCTTGCCGGCGGGGCGCCACTGGTCATCAAGCTGCTGGAAGGCACCCAAGGCCTCGGCGTCGTTCTGGCCGACACCGACCGCTCCGCCAAATCCGTGATCGAGGCGTTCCGCGCCACCAATACCAACATCCTGATCCAGGAGTTCATCAAGGAAGCGGGCGGCACCGACATCCGCGCCCTCGTCGTCGGCGGCAAGGTCATCGCGGCGATGAAGCGGACCGGTGCCGAAGGCGAATTCCGCTCCAACCTGCACCGTGGCGGGTCGGCCGCCGTCATCAAGCTGACGCCCGAGGAACGCTCAACCGCGATCCGCTCGGCCAAGTCCATGGGGCTGCAGGTCTGCGGCGTCGACATGCTGCGCGCCAACCACGGCGCGGTCGTGATGGAGGTCAATTCCTCTCCCGGCCTCGAAGGCGTCGAAAACGCCACCGGCATCGATATCGCGGGCAAGATCATCGAACATCTGGAAAAGGTCGCCAAGCCCGGTGCCACCAAGACCAGGGGCAAGGGCTGACATGCCGCGCGCGCCTTTCGCCATCGGCGAACACTCCGTCGCACCGGGCGGGCGCGCCACGATCGACCTGCCCGTCAGCCACCTGTCGGACCACACGCCGGTTTCGATGTCGGTCCATGTCATTCACGGCAAGTCCGAAGGACCGGTCGTCTTCGTCAGCGCGGGTATCCACGGCGACGAGGTTATCGGGGTGGAAATCGTGCGCCGCCTGTTGCGTGCGACGGCACGCAAGGCCGTCAAGGGCACGCTGATCGTCATTCCCATCGTCAATGCTTTCGGTTTCATGAACCACTCGCGCTATCTGCCCGACCGCCGCGACCTGAACCGCAGCTTTCCCGGCAGTCCCGCAGGCTCGCTCGCCTCGCGGCTGGCGCATCTGTTCCTGACCGAGATCGTCGCGCGGTCGGACTTCGGCATCGACCTGCACTCGGCGGCTGTCCATCGCACCAACCTGCCGCAGATCCGCATTTCACCCGACAATCCGGTGACCATGGATCTGGCGCAGGTCTTCGGCGCGCCGGTCATCCTGCAATCGCCCCTGCGCGACGGGTCCCTGCGCGGCGCGGCGAAGACGATGGGCAAGGATATCCTGTTGTATGAAGCGGGCGAGGGATTACGCTTTGACGAACACTGCGTCCGCGTGGGTGTCGCGGGCATCCTGCGCATCCTGCGCTATCGCGGCATGATCGGCGGACGGGGCATCGCGGCGGCGCAGGGCACGCCGCAGGTCTGCACCTCGTCCAAATGGCTGCGCGCGCCCTCGGGCGGGCTGCTCCGGACGTTCCGGGCCGACGGCGACGTGGTGGAAAAAGGCGCCGTCCTCGCCGCCGTCTCCGACCCCTTCGGCGAGGAGGAGCAGGAGATCACCGCCCCCTTCGACGGCATCATCGTCGGTCGTGCCGTCATGCCCGTGGTCAACGAAGGCGACGCCGTCTTCCACCTGGGGCGCGTCGCATCCTTGTCGCGGGCCGAGACGACAATGGATGATGTCACGACGCAGATGGCCGACGACCCGCTGTTTGACGAAGACGAGATTCTCTGACCCGCGGCTTCGAGCCAGACTGCCCCCGCCGGAGTCTGTCCTTGTTTCAAGTCGGCCATCGGGTACTCTTTGACCCGGTAGGTGAGAGATGGTCGATACCGCTGATTTCGAGAAGATGGAGCGCGATGGCTGGGGCAACCCATCGATCGCGAAAGGCTATGCCGACGGCTTCGGGACAGCGACACGGCTTGTGGCGCGAAGGCTGGCAGATGCTGTCGAGGCGGCGCCCGGCACCCGAGTTCTGGATCTCTGCACCGGGCACGGCGTCGTTGCGGCAGAGCTTGTGGCACGGGGCGCCGTTGTTACCGGGCTCGACTTTTCGGATTCGATGATAGCGCTAGCCCGGTCGGCCGTACCGGAGGCCCGCTTCGTGTACGGCGATGCCATGGCGATGGAGTTTCCCGACCGAAGCTTCGACGCAGTTACGATTGGCTTCGGCGTCCCGCATTTTCCGGACCCGGACCAAGGTTTGGCGGAGGCCTGTCGGGTGCTCAAACCGGGCGGACGGATCGCGTTTTCCATTTGGCGGGGCAAAGGGTCGAGCGGTTCATTCGGCTGGCTTTTCGATGCCGTCGGCCGCTTGGCCGATCCGTCGATCACCCTGCCCGAAGGCCCCGACGCCCATGCCTTCGTTGATCGCGCCCAGGCCCGGCCTGTGGTCGAAGCTGCGGGATTTGTCGACATGAACTCTCACGATGTCGCATCCGAGCTGAGCCTCTCCCGCCCCACAGCCCTGTTCGATCTGTTCGACGCAGCTGCCGTGCGTGCGGCTTCGCTGCTCAGCCGGCAAAAGGAGACCAGACGCAACGCCATTCGGGACGATCTGGCCCGGCGCGTCACGGCCGACGGAACGCGGACACCGCAGGGCTATCTCGTCCCGGCCCCTTCGGTCGTGATCGTGGCAAGACGCGCCTGATGGCCGGGGGTTTCGGTAACCCTCTCAGATGGCGCAGTCCTACCCTCTCAGCTCACCGCCCGTGGCCTTCACTACCTTCTCGACGATCTTCGCGCTGACCGCTTCGATCTCCTTGTCGGTCAGGGTCGCATCGGTCGGTTGCAGGCGCACCGTCAGGGCCAGCGACTTGCGCCCCTCGCCCAGACTGCCGCCGACGAATTCGTCGAACACGCGCACGTCCGAAATCAGCGCCTTGTCGGCCCCCTGCGCCGCGTTCACCAGCGCCTGAACCTCGACCTGTGCATCCACGACGAAGGCAAAGTCCCGCTCCACCGCCTGCAAATCCGACAGCACCAGCGGCGCGCGGGCCGTGCCGCCGGCCTTGGGCATCGGCACCTCGCCCGGCCAGATGGAGAAGCCCACCGCCGGACCTTTCACGTCCATCGCCCTGAGCACCTTCGGGTGGATTTCGCCGAACACCGCCAGCGTCTTCTTCGGCCCCAGACAGATGCGCCCCGACCGCCCCGGATGCCACCACTCTGCCGCGCCGCGCAGGATCTGCGCGCGTGCGGGCGCACCGATGGCCGACAGCACCGCCTCGGCATCCGCCTTGGCATCGAAGACATCGACGGGTCGGCGGTCACCATGCACCGACTTCGGCCCGGTATGCCCGATCAGAAGACCCGAAATCATCTGATGCTGCTCCCCCGGTGCGCCGCCATGAAACGCCGTGCCCAGCTCGAACAGCGCCATGTCGGCGATGCCGCGCGCCTGATTGCGCGCCGCCGCCTGCAACAGACCGGGCAGCAAAGCGGGCCGCATGTGGCTCATGTCGCTGCTGATCGGGTTGTCCAGCCGCGTCGCGTTAGAGCCCCCCCCGAACAGCGCAGCCGACGCCTGATCGATGAACGAATAGGTCACGCATTCATTATACCCAAGCGATGCCGCCGTCCGCCGCGCCATCCGTTCGCGTTGCTGCGCGACCGTCAGAACGGGCCGCAGGATACCGGGCGCGCGCATCATCGGGCGTCCCTCCAGCCTGGTCAGCGACGCGATCCGCGCGACCTCCTCGACCAGATCGGCCTCGCCCTGAACATCCGGTCGCCACGACGGCACATGCGCCATGTCGCCGTCCAGCCGGAAACCGAGCGCGGTCAGCGACGCACGCTGCTCGTCGCCGGGGATCGACATGCCGACAAGGCTCTCGATCCGCGCCGTGTCCAGCGTATAGGCCCGGTCCACATCCGGCACCGCGCCCGCGACGACCATTTCCGACGCCTCGCCCCCCGCGTTGTCCAGAATCATCCGCGTCGCGAAGTCCAGCCCCTCGGGCGTGAACGCCGGGTCGACGCCCCGCTCGAACCGATACCGCGCGTCCGAATTGATCTTAAGCGCCCGGCCCGTCAGCGCGATCTGCACCGGGTCCCAATAGGCACTTTCGACCAGCACGTTCACCGTCGCCCCGGTCACGCCCGAATGCGCGCCCCCCATGATCCCGGCGATGCTTTCGACACCCGCGTCATCCGAAATCACCATCGCGCCCGCAGGCAGCGTATACGCCTTGTCGTCCAGCGCCGTGATCGTCTCGCCCCCGGCGGTACGATGCACACGCAGGTCGCCCTTGACGATATCGGCATCGAATACGTGCAAAGGCCGGTTCAGGTCATAGGTGAACCAGTTCGTCACATCCACGAGGAAGCTGATCGGCCGCAACCCGATGGCCCGCAACTGATCCTGCAACCACTCGGGCGACGGCCCGTTCCGGACGCCCCGGATCAGGCGCAAGGCAAAAACCGGGCATCCGTCGCGGGTATCGTCGTCGATGGTCACATTGACCGGGCAATCGAACCCGGCGTCGATCTTGGGCGTCTCCAATGGCTTCAACACGCCCAGGCCCCGCGCCGCCAGATCGCGGGCAATGCCGCGCACGCCCAGCGCGTCCGGCCGGTTCGGCGTAATCGCGATCTCGATCACCGGATCGACCTTGGCCGGGTCATTCTCGGCCAGCCAGTCGGTGAACCGCTGCCCGACCGCGCCCGAGGGCAGTTCGATGATCCCGTCGTGTTCCTCCGACAGCTCCAGCTCGCGCTCGGAGGCCATCATTCCGAAACTCTCGATCCCGCGGATCTTGCCGACTCCGATGGTCGTGTCGATGCCGGGGACATAGACGCCCGGCTTGGCGATGACGACGGTGATCCCCTCGCGCGCGTTGGGCGCACCGCAGATGATCTGCTGGACACCTTCGTCGGTCTCGACCTGACAGACCTTGAGCCGGTCGGCATCCGGGTGCTTCTCGGCCGACACCACCTTGCCGATGGTGAAATCGCGCAGCCGCGCCGCACGGTCCTCGATGCCTTCGACCTCCAGACCCAGATCGGTCAACGTCTCGGCGATCTCGTCGACCGAAGCCTGCGTGTCGAGATGGCGTTTCAGCCAGGAGAGGGTGAATTTCATGGTCGTGCATCCCGTAGATTTCCCGCCCGACTACCGCATCCCGCCGGGGGTTTGAAGATGGGGCGAACGGCGCAGGGTCATCCTCTGGCCGGACCCGGCGCATTCCCGACGAATAGTCTTCGCCTCAAGGCCGGGGACGACAGTTCAACTGCAAAGATCGAACCCGATCCGCCGGGCCTTCACCACATAGCCCACCATGATATCGTCCACCGGCCCCTCGTCCACGCCGCCCTGCGCCAGATAAAAGGCCAGCGCGCGCGGGTTCGACTCCAGCACCGTCAGATAGGCACGGACGAACCCGGCCTCCCGCAGCGCGACCTTCATCGCCGCCAACAATTTCCCGCCCGTTCCGCCACCGCGCAATTCGGGCCGGACGTGCAGGTTGTCGATCAACGGCGGATCGCGGTCGGTCAACGCGCAGGCGAACCCGGTCATCTCCGTATCGGTATAGGCCACCAGGGTCAGTTCCGGTGCGCCGAATGTCCGCGCGGACCACTTCTCATCCATGGCGGCGGGCAGTGTGTCGCGCAGATAGTCCGCCGATAATTCCGCACCATAACTGTCGCGCCACGAGGCCAGATGCAAATCGCGGATGGCCGTCCGGTCGGCTGATGTGGCCGGACGGATCATTGCGCCGCCAGCGGCGCCACCGCATCGCCCAGGGCGATTTCACCGGGAGTCACCACCGAGGCGCACCAGCCGCCATGGTGCCGCACGGCGGAATAACCGCCCAGCCCCAGCGTCTCCTCCATCCGGCTGCACGGCGCGCAGGGTCCGTTGATCCGCAACACGACCTCGCCCAGACGCACCTCCCGTCCGCGCAAGGCGGCAAGGTTCACGCCCGACACCACCAGATTGCGCCGCAGGTTACCGGGCGTTGCCTCGCCCTCGCACAGCGCCGCGATCACCGGCAGATGCTCCGCCTGGATCAACGTCACTGCCCGCTTGCCCGGTCGCCCATGATCGCCATCCAGTCCGGCCCCGGACACCACGGCCCGGTCGACAGACGTCAGATCCGCCCGGCGTTCCGGTCGCAGACCGATCCAGTCCAGGGTCCCGGCCCGCGCATGGGTCGCCATCAGATCGCGCAGCGTCTTCACTGCGCGAAAACCGAATTCAGCATCGCCGACATTTCCGTTGCGTCCTCGGACGTGAAGGCACCCGCCCGGTTGCTGTCGATATCGAACACCGCGATCAGCGCGCCGGTGCGGTCGAACACCGGCAACACGATTTCCGACCGGGTCGACGACGCGCAGGCGATGTGTCCCGGAAAGGCATCGACGTCGGGCACAAGCTGCACCTCGCCCGTGGTCGCGCAGGCTCCGCAGACGCCCCGGTCGAACGGGATCGTCAGGCACCCGTGGCCGCCCTGATACGGCCCGATCTTGAGCATCCCCGGCGCGGTCACGCGATAGAACCCGGTCCAGTCGAAACGGTCGTCGGCGTGATGCACCTCGCAGGCGACCGTGGCCATCAGCGCGACCGTATCGTCCTCGCCTTCGGTCAGGCTGGCGATGGTCTTGTGCAGGGTCGGATAATGGATCATCGCGGCTGTCCACCCCTCATGACGTCCGACGCATATCCGACACGGATCACCCGTTCTTCACCCATGAAATCCCACCCTCAATCCCTCTCCAGCGCGATCGCCGTTCCCTCACCGCCACCGATGCAGATTGCGGCGATTCCGCGCTTCAGTCCGAGCGACTCGAGGGCGTGCAAAAGCGTCACCATGATCCGCGCACCCGACGCGCCGATCGGGTGGCCCAGGGCACAGGCGCCGCCATTTATGTTAACAATATCAGCGCTTAAACCCATTTCATGCAGGAAGGCCATGGGCACGACGGCAAAGGCTTCGTTCACCTCCCACAGATCGACATCGCCCACCGACCAGTCCAGCTTTTCCAACAGCTTGCGGGCCGCAGGAACGGGTGCTGTCGTGAACAGACCAGGCTCCTGCGCATGGCTCGCGTGGCCCATGATCCTGGCCCGGACCGGAACACCTTCCCGGTCCGCAAAATCGCTTGAGACCAATACCATAGCGGCTGCCCCATCGCTGATCGACGATGAATTCGCCGCCGTCACCGTGCCGTCGCTGCGGAACGCGGGCTTCAGCGTCGAAATCTTGTCGGGCCGCGCCGTGCCGGGTTGTTCGTCTTGCGCGACAACCGTCTGGCCCTTGCGCGTAACTATCTGAACCGGTGCGACTTCGCGGTCGAAGCCGCCCGACGAAATCGCCACCTGCGCCCGGCTCAGGGATCGCAGCGCATATTCATCCTGCGCCTCGCGGGTGAATTGATAGGCCTCGGCACAATCCTCCGCGAAGGTGCCCATCAATCGGCCCTTATCATAGGCATCCTCCAACCCGTCCAGAAACATGTGATCGACCGTCACGCCATGCCCCAGCCGCGCCCCGCCCCGCATGCCGGGCAACAGATAGGGGGCGTTCGTCATGCTCTCCATTCCGCCCGCGATCATGACATGCGCCTGACCCGCAAGTATCTGATCATGCGCTATCATCGCGGCTTTCATACCGCTGCCGCACATCTTGTTGAGCGTCGTTGCGGGCACGTCCTTGGGCAGTCCGCCATGGAACCCCGCCTGGCGCGCCGGGGCCTGGCCCTGACCTGCGGAAAGCACGCATCCCATCAGCAGTTCCCCGACCTGTTCCGGGGCGATTCCGGCATCGGTCAGAGCCGCCGAAATGGACGCGCCGCCAAGCTCCGACGCAGAAACCTGCGACAATGCCCCCTGAAACCCACCCATCGGAGTCCGCTTGGCCCCGGAAATCACGACTTGCTGCATCTTGTTCCGATTCACGTTCTGGTAAGACCTGCATCCTAATCTGACAGTCAAAGGCGCGGGATTCCAGTGGCCGCACGGCACGGCCGGTCATCTGTCATGCGAGGTATGCAATGAAAATTGAAAGACGGATCGCGGATGACCTGCTGATTCTGACGTTGCAGGACACGCGGATCGACGCCGTCGGCGCCGTGCCTTTCAAGGAAGCGGTCCGGCAGATGGTTCAGGATTTCGACGGTCGCGTGATGATCGACATGACCCGAATCGAGTTTCTGGACAGCAGCGGACTGGGCGCACTCGTGGCGATCATGAAGATGCTGGGCGGGGCGAGACGATTGGAACTGGCGAACTGCGGCACCATCGTACGCAAGGTCCTGACCCTGACCCGAATGGACCGCGTGTTCATCCTGCATGATGCGGTCCCCACCGCCGGACGCTCGGCCGCATGACTGCGTCGCGCGCAGCAGCGATGCCGTCGCCACAGTGTGCCGTGCTTCGCAGCAGGTTTCCGGCGACTGCGAACGATGTCAGCATACAGCTTGCCCGGCTGCACCGCGCCTTCGACGCAACAGGTCTGCGACTTTCGTTGCAGCATGATGTGACGATTGTTCTGGGCGAAGTGCTCAACAACATCGTGGAGCATGCCATGACCGATATCGGGGCCGCCTGGGTCATGCTGGAGGTGACCCGAGAAGACGGCCGTCTGCATGTCGAAACGACAGACAGGGGACGCCCTTTGCCACCCGCCCTCTTGGCCTCGGTCGACCTGCCCGAGGCGAAACTCCCGATCGACGACCTGCCGGAAGGCGGTTTCGGCTGGTTCATCATCCACACCCTTACCGAGGATATGGTCTACGAACGCCAGGACGGCATCAACCGGCTGAGTTTCTCGTTTCTGGAACAGGCAGACGATGGATAGGCAACGCGCCATCCC
>Ga0207903_1000396_pt1 | contig 13044 bp, 19 predicted proteins | sample MalvirmetaMSP131_FD_184234 | JGI IMG/M metagenome (GOLD analysis project Ga0207903, IMG submission 184234) | Marine viral communities from the Deep Pacific Ocean - MSP-131 (SPAdes) | ecosystem: Environmental > Aquatic > Marine > Oceanic | place: Atlantic Ocean | collected 2011-06-25
GCAAGGTCTCGACGGTCACACCGCCTTGCCCGGCAACATCTCCAATGTTCAGCATTTCAATATCTCCATCGACTCCAGGCATCGTAACCCTTGAAGTATACTTCAGGGTCAAGACCGAATTTTGCCTTGATCCGGCCACGATTGATGGGAACACTCCCCGACCATGAGACGACTTCTGCGATCCCGCTTCCTGATATTCGCACTGCTTCTGGCGGTTGGCGCGGGGTCCGTCGTCTCGGTCGTCCAAGCGGGGCAGATGCGCATCGACATGGCCATGGCCGGTGACGCGCAAGGTCCAGGCGACAACGCATGTAGCGCCTGCGGCACCGGTGACGGCGACGCCAAAGCACCCGTGAGTTGTGCCTCCGCCTGCCATCTTGCCGCCATCGACACGGTCGATGCGGCAAAGGCGGCCGACGCCGTCGAGGTCAGGGAATTTCACGCGGCCGGCCCGCGCACGATGCGCTCGGCCGCACCTACTCCCGACCCGTCTCCCCCCAAACCCATTCTCGGTTAGTGCTCTGCCGGCGAAGGCATTCGCTTTCGCTGCGCATCGCCACCAGATCCGCCTCCTCGGTTCGAGGGAGGTGGCGTCTTGTCGGAACGGGCAATCCGCCCGTTCCCGTCCATACCCGAGAATGGAAACCACTCCATGCAAAATACATTCATCGACGGCCTGTCGCGCCGTTCCTTCCTTGCCGCTGCCGGCGCCGCGGCTGGGATGGCCGCCATGCCCGCCTGGGCTGTGTCTTCGTCCTCCGTTCGTCAATTCGATTTGGCCGCCGCACCTGGTGCGGCTCATCTGATCGACAGTGACGGAACCAAAACCGATGTCTGGTCCTACAACGGCCGCGTGCCCGGCCCGGAAATTCGGGTGCGTCAGGGCGAACGTCTGCGCGTCGCGGTGCGTAACGGCCTCACCGAAGAGACGACGGTCCATTGGCACGGGCTCCGCGTGCCCAACGCCATGGACGGCGTGCCGCATCTCACGCAAAAGCCCATCGCACCCGGCGAGACCTTCGTCTACGAGTTCGAAGCACCGGACGCCGGAACCTACTGGTATCATCCCCATCAACGCAGTTCCGAACAGGTCGGCCGCGGCCTATACGGCCCCCTGATCATCGAGGAGCCGAACCCGCCCAAAGTGGACCGGGACGTGACTTGGGTGCTCGACGACTGGCGGTTGTTGAAGAATGCACAGATCAGCAACGACTTCGGCAATCGCCACGACATGAGCCATGCCGGCCGCATCGGCAACACGGTCACGGTCAACGGCCGGATCACCGACGTGTTCGACGCCCGCGCCGGCGAGCGCATCCGCCTGCGCCTGATCAACGCCGCCAACGCCCGCGTCTTCGGCTTGGAGTTCGAGGGCCATAGCCCCTGGGTCGTCGCCTACGACGGCCAGCCCGTCGAGCCGCACCGGGTAACGGGACGGCTGGACATCGGGCCGGCCATGCGGATCGACCTGATCCTGGATCTGACCGGCAGTCCGGGTGACGCCTTCGCCGTCAGGGACACCTTCTACCGCCGTTTGCAGTACCGGTTGCTGGATCTCGTTTACGGCCCAAGCCGTCTGCGGGAAAAGCCGATGGGCGAGGTTGCGGCATTGCCGGCCAACACCATGCCGGAGCCGGACCTGACGTCCGCCGAGCGGCACGAGATCGCATTCGGCGGCGGCATGATGGGCGGGATGTCCATGGCCAGGATGGGCGGCCGCGAGGTCGGCATGATGGAGATGATGCAAAGCGGCAAGGCCTGGACCGTCAACGGCGTCGTCGCGACGGGCCATGTCATGGACCCGATCCTGACGCTGGAACGGAACCGCTCCTATGTCCTCGCCCTCGACAACCGGACGGCCTGGTATCACCCCATCCATTTGCACGGTCACTCGTTCCGGGTGATCAGCCGAAACGGCCAGCCGACCCGCCACAAGGAATGGCAGGACACGGTGCTGATGGCGCCGCGTGAACAGGTCGAGATCGCCTTCGTCGCCGACAATCCCGGCGGTTGGATGTTCCATTGCCACATCCTGGAACACCAAGCCGGCGGCATGATGGGCGTCATCCAAGTGGTCTGAGACGGCCGACTTTACACGTCAATTCACTGAAATCAGGAAAGTGAACAAACTCATGATCATTCAAAACAATTTCCATGCCGCCGCCCTGGCGGCTCTTCTCGCCGTCTCCGCGTCGACTTCCGCGATCGCCGCCGGACGGCCCGATGCCACAATCATCAAGAACCCGCAATGCGGCTGCTGCGAAAGCTATGCCGACTATCTGCGCCAGAACGGCTTCAAGGTGACGGTCAAGGAATCCCACGACCTGACCTTGATGAAGAGGGACATGGGCGTGCCGGACGGCTTCGAAGGCTGTCACACCATGGTGCTCGACAAATACGTGGTCGAAGGGCACGTGCCGGTCTCCGCCATCGATAAGCTTCTGGCTGAACGACCGGACGTCAAGGGAATTTCCCTGCCGGGCATGCCGCAGGGATCGCCAGGGATGTCGGGCGCCAAGGAAGCGCCCTTCACCGTCTATCAATTCGGCCAAGGGCCGGCAAAGGTCTTTGCGGTCGAATGATGGCGGACGTCAAGCGAGCCGCATTCATGCTGGCGGCGGCAACCGCCGGGGCAGTCTCCCTGCCGGTTGCCGCGCAGTCACCCGAGACGGGCGCCTTTGCCGAGGGTCGCGCGCTCTACCAGACCCATTGCGCCAGCTGTCACGGCAAAAACCTGGAGGGGCAGCCCGAATGGCAGATCCGCCGCTCGGACGGACGGCTGCCCGCCCCACCGCACGACAGGACGGGCCATACCTGGCACCACCCGGATGATCACCTGTTCCGGATGACCAAGTACGGCCTCGTCCCGCCGCTGGCGCCCGAAGGCTACAAGAGCGACATGCCCGCCTTCGGGGGCGTGCTTTCCGACGACGAGATCCGGTCCGTGCTCGATTTCATCAAGAGCACCTGGCCGGAACGGTTCCGCACCCGCCAACGGGACGTCACCAGAAGGGCGGGCGGACAATGACCGGCCTGACCCGGCGTCGGACAGTGGCCCTGCTGGCCTGCGCCCCCTTGCTGTTGTCCGCAGCGGCGGCGCGGGCGGCGGGACCGCGGAAGACATTCGCGTTACATGACGCACCCCGGCCCATGCCGGAGATCGCGTTCGCCTACGAGGACGGTCGTCGAGGCCGGCTCGCCGACTTTCGCGGCAGGCACGTTCTTCTGAACGTCTGGGCGACCTGGTGTGCGCCCTGCCGCAAGGAGATGCCGACCCTGGACGGTCTTCAAGAACTGCTGGGGGGCGAAGACTTCCACGTCCTGCCGCTTTCAATCGACCGGGCGGGCATAAAGGTCGTGCGCGATTTCTATACCAGGATCGGCATCCGGAACCTGGACATCTACATCGACCAACACGCCAAGATCATGCGTGCCATGAAGTTGGGCGGCCTGCCGACGACGTTCCTGATCGATCCCGAGGGCCGCCAGATCGGGGCCCTGGTCGGCGCGGCGGAATGGGACGCACCGCACCTGGTCAGCCTGTTCCGGGAAAGAATTTCGGCTGTAGGGCGACAACGGAGATAGAACGATGAACGATATCCAACATGCGGAACCGAAGGTCTCGGCCGCGCAGCGCGCCGTCAACTCGGTTTGGCCTTTCGTCACGGGACGCAGGGGGTGGATCCTGCTGGGGCTCGCCGCCGTCGCGGGTGGTCTGGCGATGAACTGGGGTGCGGTGGTCGCCCTGGGTTTGGCGCCCCTTCTGTTGGGCGTTCTGCCCTGCGTCGCCATGTGTGCGCTCGGTATGTGTATGGGCGGCGGCCACGGCAAATGCTCATCCAATCAGACGAAGAATACGGAGGCGGACGATGCCTGACGGCGCCCCCGAAACGCCCGCACTTGGCTGTCGCCTCAAGATCGTGCGCCGGGCGGCCTGGGCCCTCATCCTGGTGACGACCGTGGCGGCGGCCGGTTTCGCCGGCTGGAAAACCTTCGCGCTGACCAAGCCGCCGACCGCCCGGCAGGTCGGCGAGGCGTTGATCAAAAGCGAATTCACCCTGACCGACCATCGCGGCCGCGCCGTGACGGAAAAGGACTTCCGGGGACAGTGGCAGCTTGTATTCTTTGGCTACACGTTCTGTCCTGACGTCTGCCCGACGACGCTTTCGGTCATGGCACGCGCCCTGGACCTCTTGGGCGACGACGCCGCAAAGGTGGCACCGCTGTTCATAACGGTCGATCCGGGGCGCGACACACCCGAGGTTCTTGCTGAATATGTCGGGGCGTTTCATCCGCGGATTGTCGGGCTCACCGGCACGCCGGAACAGATCAAGGCAGCGGCAAAGTCTTTTCGGATCTATGTCGGCCGAGAAGACAAGCCGGACGTTCCCGGCGGCTATCTCATGGGACATTCCGGATACATGTACCTGATGACGCCCGAGGGCACCTATGACGCCGTGTTCTCGGAGAACCGGAACCCGCCGGAAGATATCGCCACGGCAATCAAGAAACGTCTGGCGAAAAATAGGAGCGGCCGATGAAGCTGATTCTGGCGATTGTCACAGTCTTCTTTTGTACCGTCGCGGCGGCAGGCCGGGCATCGGCCGACGCTCCGTCCATCGCCGTCGAGAAGCCGTGGGCCCGGGCCTCGATCCTGAAGTCTCGGCCCGGTGCGGTATACCTCACCATTCGCAATGCCGGAGATGAACCGGATCGTCTTCTCAAGGTTACATCGCCGGCCGCGGGCACGGTGATGATCCATGAATCGAAGCTTGCAAACGGCGTCGCGCAAATGCTGGCCCATGGCGGGATCGACATCGCAGCCGGCGCGGAAGTGACATTCCGGCCGGGCGGCCTGCACCTCATGCTCATGGGCTTGCACGAACGGTTGCGCGAAGGGGAGATGCTGACGCTGATTCTGCGGTTCGAGAGGGCCGGCGATCTCAACGTAACCGTGCCGATCCTCGGGCTTGGCGCGTCGGGTCCGAAATGACGCGGGAGTGGGTCCGATGAGGATGCCGCCCACGCGGCCGGATTGGTTGACCGCCATCCGACGCTATTTTGCGTTCTCCGCTCTGGGGCATGCTCTTTGGGAGGCCGCGCAGATGCCGTTCTACACCATCTGGCGTGACGGCACCTGGCCGGAAATCCTGTTTGCCGGACTGCACTGCGCCGGCGGCGACCTGCTGATCGCAACGGCGGCCTTGATCGGCGCATTGGTCATCGCGGGGAACAATGGCTGGCCTGGGCGGGGGGGGCGGCGCCGTCGCCGTTCTCACTCTTGTAATCGGTTTCACCTATACGGTGTTCAGCGAGTGGCTGAACACCGAGGTTCGCGGCAGCTGGGCCTACGCGGACATCATGCCCGTGCTGCCGGTGATCGGCACGGGGTTGACGCCGTTGCTGCAATGGATCGTCGTGCCTATCTTTGCCTTGCGGTGGGCGCGAAGGGGAGCGTGAGCGCTAGGATCTCGTGCGCATCGGTATTTGGCGGTGGCAAGCGGCAGGGCGCAAATGGGAGGCGATGGCATGGACGACCGGCCGGCACATTGGGACGGTGTATACGAAACTCGGGATGAAGCGGCGCTCACCTGGTTCGAAGCGGAGCCCGCGTTGTCGGTCGAGCTGATCCGAAAACATGCCGCCTTGAGCGATCCGGTGATCGACGTTGGCGGAGGTGCATCCAGGCTCGTCGACTGCCTGGTCGATACCGGCTATCGAGCCGTCACGATTTTGGATCTGTCAGACGCAGGGATGAACGTCTCTAAGCGCCGGCTCGGGCCGCGGGCCGGTCAGGTGAGGTGGGTCACGGCCGATGTAACAAGATGGAACCCCAACCAGACCTATGCCCTTTGGCACGATCGGGCGGTATTCCATTTCCTGACAACGGAAGATGACCGGAAAGCCTATGTCACGCGATTGCTGTCCGCGCTCGGGGACGGTGGCAAGGCGATCATTATGACCTTCGCCGAAGACGGGCCGGAGAAGTGCTCCGGGTTGCCTGTTATGCGTTATTCACCGACAGGGTTAATCGAGACACTCGAGGCGATCGCACCGGGAGCGTTACGCCCGGTGGAAGCACAGAAGCATGTGCATCTGACGCCCAAAGGGCATGAGCAACGCTTCCAAGTCTCGGTGTTGGAGAAAACCGGCCGGTGATTTTACCCGCCCGAGGCGGTGGGCGAACGCCGCTTGGATCACTTCGGCTTCCGCCTTTCCGGTTCCACACAAGTCCGCCAGGACCAAAGTTTCGCCATGGCGATGTAAATGAATGATGCGGACCAAGCAATCAGCAACAGGCCGTTCAGGGTCTCGATTCCTGTGATGAAGCGCAAGTGATCCGACGGCACGATGTCGCCCATGCCGAGGGAGGTATAGGCGACAATCGAGAAATAGAAATAATCCAATGGCCCCACGATCTGAAGGCCTTCGAGGCTGCCGATCTCAAGCATTCGTTCCCCGAGGACATAGGCCGCTGCATATAGGGCAACTTCAACGACATGGGCAGAAAGCGTCAGCAGCCATATGATCAGAATTCGTCGCTCCGCTGTCATCGCAATGTTCGACATCCCGCCTGACAGCCATCGAAAGACGGCGTAATGCAGGAGGAAAGTCGTGATAACCAGAAAAACCGACATGCCCACTGCGGCGCCCATCTAAACCTCCCCTCGTTTTGTGTTCGCAGAGAACCCCACTGTTGCGTTTGGCATCGTAGAGCTGACATCTCTCTAGGGCTCTATCAGCTTAATATCCTCTCTTGTCCCGAGAACCGTCATCGCCCGCCCGGGATCGATCATCGAAATGAAGACCGAACGTTCATAGGCGTCGGTGACAAGGGAGGCTTGCCGCAGGAGCTCTTCCTGGCGTTGCCGATAGCGGTCAAGGCCCTGAGTATCTTCCAATATTTGATTTACGGTTTCCGGGTCTCTGACGAACGTCGCGAACTGCAGCCGACGCTCCGGTCCCTCGATGCCCCTCGCCTCACTTTCCCGAAGATCAAGGCGATCCGCCTGATCTGCAGCCAGAGGCGCCGATGGGGCAATCGCAGCCTCTGTCCCGACCGTTGGGATGGGCGGAATAAGGCCGGAATAAAAATCTGTCTGAATGCCGATCATCGAAGTCACTCCATTCCATTGGTTCTCCGATGGTTGCCAACATAGGGCCTCCAGTCGCCGGAGGGTCAAGGATAAGATTGAAGAGAATGACGTAAGACCAATCGATTAGGGCGACGTGACGAGCCGTACACTGGCGAAGTCTGCGTCTGCGAGCCGAAGGCATGGAGATGACGTGGAATTATAATTAGTCGGCAGGCGACGATGCGGCCCGATGTCTGTTGAGTGAAAGCGTATCACCTGACCGGCTTACCAACGTCACGCCGACGATCGTCAACGGTATGCCGATAAAATGTGCCCACCCGAACGTTTCGTCAAAGAAGGTCATGCCGAGAAGAATACCGAATATCGGCACGAGAAAGGCGAAGGCGTTCGCCCGGTTGAGCGGGGTGTGTTCGAGCGCCGAGAACCAGAGGTAATACGCAAGAGCCGTCCCGAAGATACTGAGACCGAGCAAAGAGGCAACGAAGGCAGGCGTCCATTGCACGCTTGCGGGATCTTCCAGGTACCAAGCAGCTGCCCCTAAAGGAACGCTCCCGATAAGCGTTTGCAGGCCCATCGCCATCAGCACGTCAACCTTGCCGGCGATTTTCTTGATCAAGACGTTGCTGATCGTGATTCCGACTGCCGCCAGCAAAATGTAGGCGATACCCAGGGCGTAGGTTTCCCCGCCAGTTAAAAAGAACTGCGGGACGGCGATCACCACGATCCCGACAAATCCCAAAAGCAATCCAAGCTTCCCCCGAACGGAAACGGTTTCGCCAAGCATGAGTGCGGCAAGGAACGCCGCCATGAGCGGCTGTGTATTGGCGACAACCGTTGCGACGCCAGGCGTCACGAATTCAGCGGCATGGAACATGCCGAGGAATCCGAGGCTCGTTGCGCCCAGGCCGATAAAGGTGATGATGGCCCAATCCCTTCCGGTGGCGGGAAGAGGGCGGCGAAGTGCGGCCGCAAGGATCATGAGCGCTGCGCCCGCGATAACCGCGCGCAAGGCTGCGAAGGTCAAATGCGGCGAGAACCCGATCCCGGCCGTGATGAGCGGAAAGCACGACGCCCAAAGCACCATCACCACGAGAATCTGCAGCGTCGAAATGCGCGAGAGGGAAGATTTCGGTTGGTCGGAATCCATTTAATGCGCTACCTCGATTTTAGCGTGTTCCAGGAGGTGTAGCAGAAGGAGGCATGTCATGCATGAGCTGGTGCCGGAAAAATTCGTGTGGTTTGTCTGGGCGTCCGCATTCCTTGTTCCGTGGCTGGCGGCTTTTGGCGCGTTCCCGGCCCATCGCAGAGTAATTCTTTGGGCGAGCCTGTTTACGACACCGTTCGGTTTGACGGAGCCCTTGTTCGTGCCTGAGTATTGGAACCCACCCAGTCTCTTCGATCTCGCGCAACGGACGGGGTTCGATATCGAAAGCCTCATTTTCTGCTTTGGCATCGGCGGGGTCGGCGCGGTTTCGTACAACATCCTGACGGGAAAAAGTCACGGACGAATGAGTTCGATGGCGCGCCGGCTCGCAAGTCATCGGTTTCATTTTTGGGCCGTGGCGACGCCGTTTCTTGTGTTCCCTGTCCTCTATCTGATGGAGTGGAACCCCATCTATCCGGCGATCGTCGCCATGGCATTGGGCGCCGTTTCGACGATGCTCTGTCGACGCGACCTGATTTCCAAAACCTGGGTCGGAGGCGTGTTGTTCCTTGTCTATTACGTGATCTTTTTAGCCGGACTCGAATGGTTATCACCTGGTTACATCGGCAAGGTTTGGAACCTTGAGTCACTGTCCGGAATATTGATTTACGGCATGCCCATTGAGGAGCTTCTTTTCGCCGTCATGTTCGGCGCCTATTGGTCCGGGGTCTATGAGCATTTCACATGGCGGCGCGTGGCAGATATACATTGAGGACTGAATTTATGAGCATGATCTGAAATGGCCCGCGCGAGAGATGTGTTTTTCTGAAGCCGTGAGTTTCGCGACCGGCGGCGTGTTGATCGCCGGCGGCGGTTTCGCGACCTATAAGGCCGCGGCGTTGAACAGGCGTTACCTCCCCTTCGCGTTGATGCCCGCGATGGCTGGCGTCCAGCAGTTGTTCGAGGGGCATGTCTGGATGGGATTGAATGTCGGCGATCCGACAATGGTCTGGTGGGCCGCGCTCGGCTTCATGTTCTTTTCGTGGTTTATGTGGCCTGCGTGGATTCCGCTCTCCGTGTACGTTTTGGAGCCCCCGGAAAGCCGGCGTAAAAGGTGGTTTTATATTTTCGTTGTCGCCGGCGTTGGCCTCGGCAGCATTCTCTTCATGCCGCACCTGCTGAATCCTGATTGGATCAATGTCAGCGTCAACAACCGATCGCTGGCTTATGAAGACACGATGTTCTTGGACTATCTGGTGCCACGCCCGGCGACCTACGCCGTCTATCTTTTGCTTATTGTCCTGCCGCCTCTGCTCTCGACATATCTACACGTGCGGTTGTTCGCGGTGACACTCATCGTCATCGTCACGGCAGTCTATTTCTTCCTAAGCTATGCCTATATATCCTTTTTCTGCTTGTTGGCGGGCCTTGGAACACTCCATCTCATCTACATTATTCTCAGAAACAAATGCCGCCGGGAGTGCCCGGTACTTTTCAGTTAATGGTATCCGGACCGGCTCGCGACCAAAGCAATTGCTTCTCAGACCCCGGATGCCGTTGGAGCCTAAGCGCCATGCGATCACGGAAAATTTACTGCTTTTGGCTGCATAACCCAGGGGAAATTGACCTTGATCATGTGTTCGTCGCGCTTGGAACACTATCGTCCGCATCTTCAGTATTTGCAAACCTACAGTCATGAAAGGGTGAGGACGATGAATTCACGGAAGATTATCGCGGCGATCGCGGGCGCCATATTATTCAGCGTTGCATCATTTGAAACGGCCTACGCCCACGGCCCGGCTGCGTCTTCTGGCAACCAGTCTCAGATGCCCATGATGGGAGGTCCCGGTATGGTGGGCGGCCAGATGCCCATGATGGGTGGTCCCGGTATGATGGGCGGCCAGATGCCCATGATGGGTGGTCCCGGTATGATGCGCGGACAGATGCCCATGATGGGGGGCTGCGGCATGATGGGCCAGATGCCCATGATGGGATCCGGCATGATGGGCGGCCAAATGCCCATGATGGGTGGCTGGGGCCGGATGCAGATCCTGCGCCGGGACCTGAAGGCCGACGAAGTGAAACACATGATGGAGCACCGCTTGGTATGGACCGGCAACCAGGACATCAAGCTCGGCAAGGTCACTGAAAAAGACGACGATACCATCGAAGTTGAAATCGTGAACAAGGACGGCAAGGTCGTTCAGAAGTTCCAAGTCGATCGCCATACGGGATGGATGCAGCCTGCCCAATAAGGCGCCGACTGCGACGAAATACCCGCATCCTGTTTTGAAACGATGATGGCGGGGAGCCTCATTCCGTTGCGAGTGAGCTCTCCGCCTTTGTTTTCGGCTTTCGTTTGTGACAATGCTGGAAGCATCTGCTGGTCAGTCGCCGTTTCTTGTCGCCTTGTCTTTTGCGAGGGCCATCTTTCACATAACCGCGACGGAGACCGTGAAACGCATTCATCTTATTTCCCCCTTGACCCTCCGGTTGCCGGAGGGAGCATCTTCACGATATTTCCGCTTAAGAGTCTTGGCGGGAAGACAATTAAGGGAGTGCTGGCTAAATGGAAGCACTGGTTTATTTCGTCATTTGGGGCGTGTTCATATTCCTCATGATGCGCATGGGATGCGGCAGCCACGTCATGGGTCACGGGCATGGTCGTTCCGATGCCCATAAACATCACGGGCCGGACAACGAGAAGGGGGAAAACCTGAAGTGGTATCCGCCTGAAGAGGATACCGACCCCGTCTGCAAGAAAACGGTCCGGACGGAGAGCGCCAAACCCAGCGTTCACGATGGGTCCGTTTATTACTTCTGCTCTCGGGAATGCCGTGAAGTCTTCGAAGCTGCCCCAGATTTGTATGTCGGACCGCAGGCTGATGGGTCGGTGCCAAAACTGGAGGCAAACAATGTCTGAAGCATCAAACCCGTTATTGCGGTCCGGTACGTCCCTATCCGTGAAAACGAATTCCGCAAGGTTGCCGGTCTTCGCTCTTGGAATGAGCCTTGGGCTGTTTCTCGGAATCACGTTCATCCTTTGCGTGGGGTTCGATCTCCTTTTCCCCGATCACGCCATGTACCGGGTCTGGCAGCCCCTGTTGCCGGGCTTTACTTGGCTCACTTGGCCGAGCTTCTTCCTGGGCCTCGTCGAGAGCGTTGCATACGGGTGGTACGTCGCGCTGGTGTTCGGGCCGCTCTACAACTTCTTCGCCTCGCGGAAAGGTTAAAACCTCTCCAGAGCGATGCCTCTCATGTAAATACTCATTCGGAGTCAGTCATGACAGCGCAGCTCACGTTCCTTGGAGGTGTCGGCACCGTCACCGGATCAAAGTATCTGCTTACATTTGGTGGCCAGCGGGTGCTTGTCGATTGCGGCCTGTTTCAGGGTTTCAAGAAGCTGCGTCAGAAGAATTGGGCTCCGCTGCCAATCGAGCCTGGGGAGATTGACGCCGTGGTCCTGACGCATGCGCACCTTGACCACTCGGGATATCTTCCCCTCTTGGTCAGGAATGGGTTCAAGGGACCGGTCTACGCCACCTCTGCGACGACCGAGTTGTGCGGGATCCTGCTGCCGGACAGCGGCCATCTGCAGGAACGCGACGCGGAATTCGCCAATCGACACGGCTTCTCCAAACACCGGCCCGCTGCCCCCCTATATACTGAAAGGGATGCGCAGGACTGCCTTGGCCACTTCCGCACATGTCCATTCGACGTGGACATCGAAGTCGCTGATGCGCTTCAAATAAGATTCCTGCCTGCGGGGCATATTCTTGGGTCTGCGTTCGTCCGCGTATCATTTGGCGGTCGATCACTACTGTTTTCCGGCGATATCGGGTGCCCGAACAGTGCGACGATGGTGGATCCGACGATCGTTCGCGGTGCGGACTATCTAATCATGGAGTCAACCTACGGAAACCGCCTTCATGATCCGGCGAACGTAGAGGACGCTTTGGCCGAGATAATCTCAAGGGTGGCTGCCAGAGGCGGAACCGTCCTGATGCCAGCTTTTGCCGTCGGCCGCGCCCAGTCGATCCTGTTACATCTGCAGCGGCTCAAAGCGTCGAAACGTATTCCAAACCTGCCGGTGTTTTTGGACAGCCCTATGGCCGTCAGCGCCAGCGAGGTTTTCTGCCGCCACATAAAGGAACACCGGCTGACCGCCGAGGAGTGTCGCGCGGCATGCAACGTCGCGACCTACGTAAGAGAAGCGGAGGAGTCGAAAGCGCTTGATGAAAACCCGATGCCCAAGATCATCATATCGGCAAGCGGCATGGCGACAGGCGGGCGGATACTTCATCACCTGAAGTTCTATGCGCCGGATGAACGGCACGCTGTGCTGTTTACTGGGTTCCAGGCCGGCGGAACACGCGGCGCCAGCTTGGTAGCAGGTGTAAAGTCGGTGAAAATACATGGACGGCATATTCCGATCCGCGCGGAGATCGCGAACCTCTCCATGCTGTCCGCGCATGCCGATGCGGACGAAATCCTGACCTGGCTCGGCAATTTCACGCAGCCTCCTAGGCGGACCTACATTACCCATGGTGAGCCAGATGCTTCCGAAGCGCTGCGCGTTCGCATTTCCGATGAATTGCAGTGGCTCTGCGTCGTACCCGAGTATGGCGACCAAGTAACGCTTGATTGAGCCGTGGATAAGATGGTGGAGGTAGGACATCGCGTGAAAGATACAGCTACAAACTCCTTGCGCCTGAAGCGCCTTGGGATCGACACGCAGCAGGAAGCGGTCATCTATATGCGGAGCGATTGTCATGTCTGCCGCGCGGAAGGGTTCACCGACAT
>Ga0207903_1000405_pt1 | contig 12950 bp, 13 predicted proteins | sample MalvirmetaMSP131_FD_184234 | JGI IMG/M metagenome (GOLD analysis project Ga0207903, IMG submission 184234) | Marine viral communities from the Deep Pacific Ocean - MSP-131 (SPAdes) | ecosystem: Environmental > Aquatic > Marine > Oceanic | place: Atlantic Ocean | collected 2011-06-25
CCCGGTTTTTGACCATGAAAGTCAAAATCAAGTTTTACATGAGGTTGAAAAATTAAGCAATGCGTAGAGCCACCAAAATGAAACATCCCTATCTCCTGCCCTTTTTCCACGTGTTGTCCTTCGTACACGGTAATATCACAAGTAGATACTTCTGCCATTCCTACGGGCATAAAACACATGAGTCCAATGGCGGAGTTATCGGCTTCAATAAAGATCAAGGCTCGTGTAGCGACTTCGGTGATATACCCCTGCGATTTATTAGGCCCCGAAGGGTCGTAGCCTTCCGCCAAGGTTTCCGAATAATAGGTGCCATCAATGACATAGGCTTTTTTTATAGTGCCGCTTACAGGGCTATGCCAACGGTGGTAACTCAAGGCGCTTAAAAAGGCTTGGTACACAGTGCCATTTTCAAATAAGTGGGTGTAGGGGTCGTGATTGAGCATATGCAACAAGGCATAGGGTTGCCCTTTAATCCAAAAGGTGTTTTGTAGTGGTACATTTACACTTTTTCGGTAGGGTGCCGACTCACACGCGTTTACAATCACGTCATCATCTTCAGGACTCGCCACAGGCCTAATGCCTTCTCTAAACTCGCGTGTAAAGAAATCGTCCCAAGAAGTAAATCCGTAGTGCGGTAGCGTGGGATCGCACACAAAGTCTTCCACAAAGGTGGGCATTGCTTTTTTAGCATCTTCCCCAAACCATCCACTACGCGGATTTTCATTCAGCACATAGGCAGAGTCTTTTGAATCTAGAAATTTTCCCCATTCGTTAAGTACCTTTTTTAATTGTGCGTTCAGTTTGGGGTCTAAAAAGGCTGCAAAACCAGCCGAGGTTCCCATGCTATAATCAAAAATGGCATTGATGGGGAATCCTACCAAACCCGTTTCGTTATATTCGGGGGCTTTGGTCATAATGGTATTGATAAGTTCCAAAGCATGTAGATAATTCCGCACTTGCGGACCTCCTGCTGGATTGTGTTTGTATTTCTCTGGCACTTGTTCAAACATAAGGTTAAAAAGCATATACAATTTGGCATCGCCTTCAATTAAATTTTTTAAATCCTCTACGACAGGATGCCACTCTTTAGGGGTATTGTCTACCTCTACAATAAGATCCTTTAACCAATTTTGAAGAAATTTTACATCACTGGGTAACCATTCGCCTACACGATAGGGAGTATTCATTTGCACATCCATACTACTGTTTTTTTGTTATACTCAAAGCTAAATGTAATACGCTACAATTCAAGTAAGTACAAATACGTAATTCTCGAATTCAAATTTTCTACTTAAAATTTAAAGTCAAAAATGTATCTTTAGCCTCATGCAAAAATTCCTATTTTTACTCGCTTTTATAAGCCTTTGGGGGTGCAAGGATACTTCCCACGAAATTGCTATTTCCAATGATTGGAATCTTCCCTATCAAGTAATTGCCCAAAGTGGCGATACCCTATTTTCAGGGTTACCAGATGAAAAACTTTCGGCTCAATACCTAGAAAAGAAAAAAGCCTTCGAGAAAGACCCAGACAGTTTAGAAAATTTGATATGGTATGGTCGCTTTCAAGCCTATACTGGAGATTATCGTAAGGCAATTGCGATTTACAGTTACGGATTGGAGCAGTTTCCTAACCAACCAAGATTGTTGCGCCACCGTGGCCACCGATATATTACGGTACGCGAATTTGACAAAGCCATAGCCGATCTTTCTCTTGCAGCTGAACTTATAAAAGATACCGAAAATCAAATTGAAGAAGATGGCATGCCCAATGCACAAAACATCCCTGTGAGTACGTTGCATGGTAATATTTATTATCATTTGGGATTGGCCTATTACCTAGACCGCCAATTACCTAAAGCCTTGGAAGCCTTTAAATCCTGTTTATCAACTTCAAATGCTCCAGATAATGTGGTTTCGGCAACGCATTGGATTTATATGATACAAAACCGAATGGGTCGCAAAGAAGCAGGGGATAATTACCTTCGGAATATAAAACCAGGTATGAACGTAATTGAAAACACCACCTATTATCAGGCATGTCTTTTTTACAAAGGGGAAATTCCGCTAGAAGAATTATATCCTTTCCCAACAGAAGAAAGTGCTTCAAACAGTGCCTTAAAATATGCCGTTGGAAATTGGGTTTGGTATAACGGAAACCCACAAAAAGGAATGGAAATTTATGAAGAAATCTTAAAAGGTAATGATTGGGCTTCCTTTGGCTACATCGCTGCCGAAACCGATTTGGCGAAACCGTATATCCAAAGGTAAATAGTTATAGGGCTCTTTATTTTTTATCAAGATAATTTTATTCAATAAAAAAAGGTAATTTAGGTATGTAAACAAACAACCTAACATTATGAAAAAAATTATTTTTAGTGTACTTTTTTGCCTTATTGGCTTCTCAGTACTTTCTCAAACTACCGTAAAAGGAGTTATTAAAGACAACAACAACATTCCTCTTTCAGGTGTGAATGTCGTAGAAAAAGGAACTTCCAATGGAGTTACAAGTGATTTTGACGGTAAATATTCTCTTCAAGTCTCTGAAAATGCCGTGTTAGAATTTAGCTATGTAGGTTTCGAAACCCAAGAAATGGCTGTAAATGGGCAAAGCGAGATAAATGTAATTCTCACGGAAGGATTTCTGCTGGATGCTGTACAATTAGTGGGTTCACGTAGCTCCAAACGCACCGCCACAGACACCCCTGTTGCGATCGATATAATAGATGTACAAAGTGTTACAACACAAGCGGGTAAAATAGAAATTAATGAATTACTTCAATACGCAGCTCCTTCTTTTAATGCTAATAAACAATCTGGATCTGATGGAGCAGACCATATAGATCCTGCTTCACTGAGAGGGTTAGGTCCCGATCAAACATTGGTGCTTATTAATGGTAAAAGAAGACACCAATCTTCTTTGGTTAATATCTTTGGAACAAGAGGTCGTGGTAATACGGGAACCGATTTAAACGCAATACCAGCATCGGCTATAAAGCGTATAGAAATTTTAAGAGATGGTGCTGCCGCGCAATATGGCTCTGATGCAATTGCTGGGGTCATTAATATTGTTTTAAAAGATACCACAGATGAGGTAACTGGGTTTGTTAATTATGGTGCCTATAGTACCAATGCCGATGTAGATACTAGTGCATTTGCTGAAGACGATTATGGAGTTTGGAATACCGATGGTTTTCGTTTAGAAACTGATACTGACGGAAATAAAATTGGATCGGATCAAAGTTTTGATGGAGGTTCTGTGAAAGCAGGTGTTAACTATGGAGTGGCATTAGGTGAAAAAGGAGGATTTGTAAATTTTACAGGAGAATACCTAAAGAAAAATAAAACACTACGTCCTGCATTCGATTTTAGAAAAGGATTTGGAGAAGCAGCTATTGAAGGGTTTAATTTTATGGGAAACCTTGTTCTTCCTGTTAGTGAATTTACAGAAATCTATGCCTTTGGAGGAAGAAACTATAGAGATACAGATGCCTATGCTTTTACTCGAAATGGTGGAGCTCGTGTGATTCCTTCAATTTATCCTAATGGATTTACACCTAGAATTACCTCAAATATTATAGACAATTCTATTTCTTTTGGGGTAAGAACCGATTTAGGAAACGAATGGAAAGCCGATATTAGTAATACTTGGGGAAAGAACAACTTTCACTATTTTATAAAAGGCACCCTCAATGCTTCCTTGGGAGCAACTTCCCCTACCGATTTTGATGCTGGTGGGCACTCGTTAAGTCAAAATTCATTTAATGTCGATTTTTCAAAATATTTTGAAGATGTTGCCAGTGGTTTAAACCTTGCATTTGGTGCAGAATACCGTACCGAAAGATTTACCATTTTTGCTGGAGAACCTGGCTCTTATGGCACTTTTGATGAGGATGGAATTATCATCACCAATCCTGCAACACAAACCCAGCCGGTAGATCCTATTTCTGGAGATCCTAGACCAGGAGGGTCTCAAGGCTTTCCTGGGTATAGCCCAGCTAATGAAGTAGATAGAAGCAGGTCTAACGTATCCTTATATACAGATGCCGAAGTAGATATTTCGGATGCATTTTTATTAAGTGGTGCTGTACGTTACGAAAACTATAGTGACTTTGGAAGTACGTTAAACGGTAAACTAGCTACTCGAATTAAAGCGTCTGATGACGTTAATGTGAGAGCTTCTGTAAGTACTGGTTTTAGAGCCCCATCACTCGTTCAAATTTATTACAACTTAAGATTTACCAACTTTGTTGGAGGTGAAGCCTTAGAGTCTGTATTATCTCCAAACAATAGCCCAGTAACTAGATCTTTTGGAATTGGACCGCTACAAGAAGAAACTGCCTTTAATGCTGGATTAGGAGTTACAGGAAAATTTGGAAGCTTTACCGCTACGGTAGATGGTTATTTTATAAGTATTAAAGACCGTATTGTATTAACCGGAAATTTTGATGCTACCAACATTCCAGGGGTAGAAGCTGCACAGTTTTTCGCTAACGGAGCCGATACAGAAACTTTAGGTTTGGATGTCGTTCTCTCTTATAGAACAGCCCTTGGTAATGGAACCTTTAACGCTGCATTAGTAGGGAACTTAAATGATATGGAAATTACCAAAGTAAAAAATGGAAGCTTAGACGAACAGACCTTTTTTGGAGAAAGAGACAAATACTTTTTATTGGCTTCTGCTCCTGACAGTAAATTTGGTTTAAATCTTATGTACGCCATCGACAAATGGAATTTCGCCGTTTCTGAAACTCGCTTTAGCGAAGTACATCTTTTAGATTTTCAAATGTTTGAAGATCCTGCAGATTATGGTGGTTTTAATAACCTAGTTGCAGCAGCTACAGATTCCTACGGAGCAAAATTTGTAACAGATTTAACCATTGGATATCAGCTTTCAGGGGGTGTTAAGTTAAGTATTGGAAGTAACAACTTATTTAACGTTTACCCAGACCAACAAGATGACTGGACCGAAGCAGGAGGATATTGGGATTCTGTACAAATGGGATTTGGCGGAGCCTATTACTTTGGACGCTTGGATTTCAATTTTTAAAAAACAACTCAAATACAACAAAAACCCTCTTATTAGGAGGGTTTTTTTATTCAGCCTTGTTTTTATGTTTTTCCTCAATCCACTTACTCATAAACTTGGTGGCGTGTAGCGATTGATGCTGCAATATTTGCCCTATGAAATGAGCTTGTCGATGTTGTTTCAATTGAGTTTGTAGTCGGTTTATTTTTTCAATAAAATCTTCTGAAAAATGTTCCCGTTTAAAATGCTTTGCTACCACTTGAAAGGCTTCTTTTTGCTGTGCTTTCCAGATTTTTTCTTGAGTGTAGAGTTGTACCGAAGTGTCCACAAACACTGGAACATCCTCTTTTGAAATGGCCATCGTATACATCCCTTCTGCGCCAATGGATGTAGTGACCGCAGGGGTTCCGTTTAACGCGGCATCCAATAGTTTTCCTTTTAATCCCGCACCAAATCGCAAAGGTGCTAAACACACTTTTGCTTTTTGCATCACTTCACTTACTGCTTCTGCCCAGCCTTTTATGATAAAGCCCTCCTTTTTATTATGCATATCTAAAATATGTTTGGGCGCATACGCTCCATAGATATGCAGTTCGGCTTCGGGAAGTTGTTGTTTTATTTTAGGCCAAATGTCATATTTCAGAAAAACAACCGCATCTACATTGGGTGCATGAAGAAAATTACCCATGGAGATAAAGTCCTGGCGTTCTTGAAAGGAAGGAACATTTTCTGAAACTTCTTCGACCAAAAAAGGGAGATAGTATAGTATTCCCGGAGGAATTTGAAATGTGTCCTTCAGTAGTGTCATTTCAGCTTCCGAAATGATTAACGACAAATCGCTTCGTAAAATACTCGCCAATTCTCGTTTTGCCGTTTCTGAAAACAAATCGATTTCTTTATTTTTTTTAAAAGCCTCTTCTCTCGCCTTTCGTAGAAAATGCAAATCTTCGGTGTCTAAAATCCGAAGCGCATTAGGACAGTTTTTTGCCACCCGCCAACCAAATTGTTCTTCGGTGATATAGCGATCAAAAAGCACGATGGAGGGGTTCAGTTCTGTTACAAATGAATCGAAGGATACGTCGTTTAGCACAATGGCGGTTGTAGTAATTCCTCGATGTTCCAACACTTCAGAATATTCCGTTTTAGAAGCCGTAGATGCAAATGTGATGGTATATTCAGCCTTTTGAAAAAGTGAAATTAATTGCATCATTCTATTACCCGCAGCCGTAGTAGTAGGCTCGGGAAATGTATGGCCGATAATAAGAAGTTTGGATTTCAGAATATAATGTTACAATACATTCAAAGATACGGATGCCATCTCAATTTTTGAACTTTCTTTGGCAGTAACCGTCCAAGCAACAAACAAGGTATCTCCTACTCTTTCTAATTGTGGGAAGCCGCTAGCACGTTCACGATTAGTTTTCGAAATCGTAATGGGTACTCCTTTAGCACCATTGGAAGAAACTTTTATCAATTGAATGACCTCATCCTCTCCTTGAGGTTCCATCCATAAAACAGCAGCTTCCGTTTCAGAAAGCATCACCAGATCCACCCTTCCTGTTGCATTCCCAGCATCTACTCGAATTGGGTTTTTATAGTTTCCCGAAAAAGCGACATTTACTTTTCCTTCATCTCCCACTCCTGTAAACCAGGCTACCGCTGTGGAACTTTCATATGTAGCAACAGCCGGACCATTCACAGGACAACCTGCTATTTTCCATTGGTCATTGCCAATAGTTATTGGTGGTAACCAACTACTATCTCTTGTCCAACGTTTCATTGAAATATCTCTTATTTCTTCTTCGCTTCTATCTCTATAAACGACAATTAATTCATCATTCGAACCAATTGCCGCGGCAGTATTACAACAATCACAAACACGATCATCAAGAATTTTATCATACTCTATGGTGCCATCTTCAAATACGATGGCTCCACGCAAATTCATAGCACCATTCCCATGTTCAGAATGGTTTTCATGGCCTCCAATTGTATTTCGTCCATCCAACCAGGTCACAAAAAACGAATTAGACACATAGGGTTGTATGGAAACAAATCCATGTTCACTTTTTGTTCCATCGTTATGCAGAATAAAATTACGTTTCCACGTTTTGGTAGAATCGTTGTAAAGATTCAGTTTTACATCGTAGGTATAGGTTCCATCTGCCGATTTTTGAAGATAACTAGTGAGAATGTTTCCGTTATTTTCGGCAATTTGAGGGAAATCTGCCCAGTTAACAAACCAATCGGCCCCCGAAATAATCTCTTCGGAAGGCGACCAAACCCCATCACTATATTTAGAATAGTTTAAAATAGAAAGTGAATCTTTTTTTGAAACCCAAGAAAGAAATAATTCTTCTCCATTACTGAATAATCGAGGCAGTGAGCTATTTTCAGCAGAAGGATTTTTTATGGAAACAACAACCTCATTTACCTTTTGGGCTGTTTCTTGCTTTTCAGAAGTTTCTTTGCAACTCCAAAAAAACACTACCGAAAAAAAGAAAAAATATTTCATTATAAAATTCTAGCTTTTTGCAAGTTCTCCGTACAAATCAAAGTCGGAAGCATCTGTAATTTTGATCTGGAAAAAATCACCGGTTCTCAAATAACCTTCTTCGGCGTTTATCAACACTTCATTATCCACATCTGGGCTATCAAATTCAGTTCTTCCCACATAATAGCCTCCTTCTTTTCTATCGATAAGCACACGGAATTCTTTTCCAATTTTTTCCTGATTTAACTCCCAAGAGATCTGCGATTGAATATCCATAATTTCATTGGCACGCTTCATTTTCACTTCCTCTGGAACGTCGTCTTCTAGATTGTAAGCGTGTGTATTTTCTTCGTGGGAATACGTAAAACAACCCAAACGTTCAAAACGCATCTCTTGAACCCACTGCTTTAAGGTTTGAAAATCTTCTTCCGTTTCTCCTGGATATCCAACAATTAAAGTCGTTCTAATGGCCATTTCAGGCACCGCTTCACGGAAGTCTTTCAACAACTTGGTCGTTTTTTCCTTTGTTGTTCCACGACGCATGGATTTCAAAATAGGATCTGAAATATGCTGCAAGGGAATGTCGATATAATTACAAATTTTAGGCTCTTGACGCATCACTTCCAAAACTTCCATAGGAAAGCCTGTGGGAAAGGCATAATGCAAACGAATCCATTCAATACCTTCTACTTTAACAAGCTCCTTGAGTAATCTAGCTAAATCTCTTTTTTTGTATAAATCCAACCCATAATAAGTTAAATCCTGTGCAATAAGAATAAGCTCTTTTACACCATTTGCAGCCAATTTTTCTGCTTCAATTACCAAATCTTCAACAGGTGTGCTTCGGTGTTTTCCTCGCATGATGGGAATGGCACAAAACGAGCACGGACGGTCGCAACCTTCGGCAATTTTTAAATAGGCGTAGTTTTTAGGGGTTGTGGTAAGTCGTTCTCCAATAAGTTCGTGTTTGTAATCGGCACCAAGGGCTTTTAGCAAACCGGGTAATTCGGTAGTTCCAAAATACTCATCAACATTTGGGATTTCTTTTTGTAAATCGGGTTTGTATCTTTCCGAAAGGCAGCCAGTCACAAATACTTTATCGACCAATCCTTCTTCTTTTTTCTGAACAAATTCCAAAATGGTATTCACACTTTCTTCCTTGGCATTGGCTATGAATCCGCATGTATTAATCACTACTATATTGCCTTCCTCTTCGTGAACAACCTCTTTATTATTGGCACGTAATTGCCCCATGAGCACCTCACTATCGTAGACATTTTTAGAGCACCCTAAGGTGACGACATTAATTTTGTTCTTCTTTAAACTCTTAGTCCGCATGGATTCATTGATTTGAAGCTGCAAAGATACTTTAAACTATGGAAAGGAAACCTATTTAGGCTTGTAATACAATTCTAAAATGGAAGCTAGTGGTTTTTTTCCTGCCAAAACAGCATCTATTTCCTTTTGAACATTTTTAGAAAGTAAGGGGGCTAATGGTTGTGACACTTTTGGAATTTTAGGAAAATTCTCTTCCAATTTTTTATCCCACTCTGGATAGTATTTTTCCAAATCGTCTGGATAGACCATTTTTCGCTTAGTACCTTCGTTTGCTGCTTTAAAAGGAGTAGAAATATTTAAATAGCCGTAATCATCGGTAAGTTGCTCACCAGGGTGAATATCACGAATGGCAATTTCAAAATCGTAGGCAGTAGAAAGACAATTGGATTTAAAACTATGATTCACAAAACGCCCATGATCCCAGCAAAGTACAAAATTACCGCTACTATTTCGGAAACTATAGGTTTCCAAAATGTCTTGGTACAATTCGTTCATTTTCTGAAATTGCTTTGGAGTAAAAGTTCTATCTAATTCGTCTAGTACCCAAGTAATAGTACCAGCGGGAATAAACTGAGTGGCTACAACACCATGACCAATTTCGTCGTTTATAAAGCTCAACTCGGTATGAGGGTGAATCATAAAGTGAATTAATTTTAAGCGAAGTTACTTAAAAAAAGAATCCACAAACTCAAACTTATTAAAAACTTGAAGGTCTTCTATTCCTTCTCCCACACCAATATATTTTACTGGTATTTGAAACTGATCACTAATACCAATTACCACACCTCCTTTGGCAGTTCCATCCAATTTAGTGACTGCTAGGGAGGTTACTTCGGTAGCTGCAGTAAATTGTTTCGCCTGCTCAAAAGCATTTTGTCCCGTAGAACCATCCAACACTAATAATACATCATGGGGTGCATCTTCTACCACTTTTTGCATCACCCGTTTTACCTTAGTTAGCTCGTTCATTAAGTTCACTTTATTGTGTAAACGACCAGCGGTATCAATAATTACCACATCAGCATCTTGATTCACCGCACTTTCCAATGTATCGAAAGCAACACTTGCTGGGTCACTTCCCATACTCTGTTTTACGATGGGAACTTCGGTTCTATCTGCCCAGATTTGAAGTTGATCAATGGCAGCCGCACGAAAGGTATCGGCAGCACCTAACACTACTTTTTTTCCTGCTTTTTTAAATTGATAGGCAAGTTTTCCAATGGTCGTAGTTTTTCCTACACCATTAACACCTACCACCATAATTACATAGGGTTTTTTCCCTTCAGGAATTATAAATTCTGTCGCTTCTCCTGTATTGGTTTCACTTAAAAGTCCCGCTATTTCCTCTCTTAGAATTTGGTTTAATTCCTCAGTTCCTAAATACTTGTCTTTAGCTACTCTAGCTTCAATACGCTCAATCACTTTTAGCGTTGTATTTACACCAACATCGCTAGAAACTAATACTTCTTCGAGGTTATCAAGAACATCGTCATCTACTTTACTTTTACCAGCAACAGCTTTGGAAAGTTTATCGAGGAAAGTGTTTTTTGATTTCTCTAGACCTTTATCAAGTGTTTCCTTTTTTTCTTTGGAAAATATCTTTTTAAAAAAACTCATGTATTTGAAATGAGATTATGTTTTGTTAAAGTAACCATCAAAAATACAAAAAGCCACCTTCGTAAAAAAGTGGCTTCAGGTATATATTGTACGGTTGATTATTGTTTGTTCAACCAGTCGTTTACTGCTTCTGGTGTCATAATAGCTTCAACAAATGTATAAGCTCCTGTCTTAGGAGACTTAACCATTTTAATGGCTTTTGTTAAACGCTTAGATCCTGTTTGTAACGATGCTACTGATTTCTTTGCCATGACTCTCTATTTTTACTTAATTTCTTTATGAACAGTCATTTTCTTCAAGATGGGGTTGAATTTCTTCAACTCCATTCTATCTGGAGTGTTCTTTTTATTTTTTGTAGTGATATAGCGAGAAGTTCCTGGCATACCACTTTCTTTATGCTCTGTGCATTCTAAGATTACTTGAACTCTGTTTCCTTTTTTAGCCATTGTAAATAGACTTTATGGTTATGCAATTACTTAGTAAGATGTCCGTTTGCACGAGCTTCTTTAATAACTGCAGAAATTCCTTTTTTGTTAATATTTTTCATTGCCGAAGTAGAAACACGTAGTGTAATCCACTTATCTTCTTCAGGAATATAAAAACGCTTCTTAACCAAGTTAACGTTAAACTTACGCTTGGTTTTGTTCATCGCGTGGGATACGTTGTTTCCAACCATCGCCTTTTTTCCAGTTAGCTCACAAACTCTTGACATAACCTAATTTTTGATAGATATTTTTAAACAGGGTGCAAATTTAATAAAATTAATTGTGGTGTACAACAAAAGAAATTTAGTTTTTTGAAATTTCTTTTAGAAGCATTTCAAAAGCCTTATTTACCGACTTTCTAATAACACGTTCACGCGCTTTCCCAAAGAGAAACTTTTCCGAAACAACACCGCTAGGACCAGCAATAGCAATACATACCGTCCCCACCTCAGCATCGCCATCGCCCTTGGTGGGTCCTGCTATACCTGTAGTCGCCACAGCGTAATCACTTTTAAATATTTTTGTAGATTGTATTGCCATGGCCTCTGCAACAGGAATACTTACCACATTATGCTTTTTAATTAAGGCTGCATCTACACCCAAAATTGAAGTTTTTAACTCGGTGGCATAGGGAATGATGCTTCCCCTATAAAAGCTGGAAACTCCTGCCAATTGCGTAATTTCTTCGGCAATGGCCCCTCCCGTACAGCTTTCGGCTAAACTTAAAGTCTTTCCTTGTTTGATTAATAAAGAACCTATTCTATCGACTACCGAAGTTTCTTCTTCAAAACCAATAGCAATATCCTTTAATTTTTCAACAAGTTCGTCCATTAATATATCAACGTCCTCTTTTACTTTTACCTCATCATTACTTTTTGAAGATAATCTAAGTCGGACCCTTCCCATAGAAGGCAAATACGCTAATTTTATATGTTTTGGCAAACCATCTTCCCATTCTTCGATTCTTTCGGCAATGGCGCTCTCGCCCAATCCATAGGTGAGTAAGGTTTTATGGTAGATAAAGGGTCGCTGAAAATGTTCTATTACTTTCGGAAAGACTTTTTCGATGAGTAAATATTTCATCTCATAAGGCACCCCTGGCATCGAAACGAACACCACGCCGTCTTTTTCCATCCACATCCCTGGAGCGGTTCCGTGTTCATTCAATAAAATGGTGGCTTTTGAAGGGACCAATGCTTGGTCCAAATTCATTTGAGTAGGTGTTTTCTGAAAATACTTATCGAATAAATACTGAATATGCTTTTTAGTGACAGCATCTTCCACCAATGTATCCTCGAAAAATTCGCAAAAACATTGTTTTGTTATGTCGTCTTTGGTAGGGCCTAATCCGCCCGTAACTAAAACTAAATCGGCTCTTTTTGAAGCATCTTTAAAGGTGGAAAGGATATGCTCCCTATCGTCTTGAATGGAAGTAATTTGATGTACTTGCACCCCAATTTTATTGAGTTGCTGACTTATAAAAGCCGAATTGGTATCAACAATTTGGCCTATGAGAATTTCATCACCAATGGTAATTATTTCGGCAAGCATTTATAGGTCGAAGTCTTGTTTAAGCTGTTCAAAAACTTGGTGCAGGGTGGTGTTTACTTTTTCTACCGTATCTTGGATAGCACTCTTATTTTTGGATGATCGTGTCCACGCTTCTATAGCGGTGATATCCTTTAATAAATCGATGCCAAACATTTCGATATTGGGCTTCATTTTATGTGCAAATTGATATGCCAACTCTCTATTGTCATTATCCACTGCTCCCACTAGCGCTTCTAAATCTGGTGGAATTTCAGTTAAAAAAGTTTCGGCAACGACAGCCATAAAATCCTGGTCGTCACCAGCTATTTCTTTTAAACTATCTACTGAATATATCTTACTCATATTATTTAACTTTTATTGAAAAAAGCTCTTTGCTTTCTATGTATCCTTTTAAAACATCATTGGGGGCTACCCTACCAACACCTGCGGGCGTACCTGT
>Ga0207903_1000406_pt1 | contig 12942 bp, 18 predicted proteins | sample MalvirmetaMSP131_FD_184234 | JGI IMG/M metagenome (GOLD analysis project Ga0207903, IMG submission 184234) | Marine viral communities from the Deep Pacific Ocean - MSP-131 (SPAdes) | ecosystem: Environmental > Aquatic > Marine > Oceanic | place: Atlantic Ocean | collected 2011-06-25
GTATCCTCCCGTTTCAGGAACAGGCCGAGAAGCTTGGCGACAATGACCATGGCGGCGCAGGTCAGAAGGCCGTACCAGGAATAGAACCCGAAGCTGCCTTCGATGCCGAAGTGCACGTGCTTGTGCACGATGACGTCGAGCATGGTCACGGCGAGCAGCAGAATGATGCCGCCGATCCACAGATTGCGGATGGTCCGGGGGCGGACCAGCCAGTGCTTGTCGCCACCCTCGGGGCGGGGGCTGGTGTCGCTCATGGCGCGATCCCCGTCAACTGCTGGGCCAGGCCGACGACCAGGTCCGGTTTCAGGAACAGAATGAATGTCATGCCCGCGGTCACCGCCAGGGCGCAGGCCATGGGGAAGGCGGCTTCGCCGTGATCGTACTTGATGCCGTGGCCGTGCCCGTGATCGTCATGGCCGTCGCCGTGCTCGCCGTGCTCGGCGTCGTGGGCGTGTCCATCGCCTTTGGCGGTGTCGTCTGGACGGTCCTCGGGCTTCATGAAGGCGGCGTATATGATGGGAATGAAATAGCCCATGTTGAGCAGGGTCGAGAGGATCACGATCACGATCGCGGTCCATTGTTCGGCCTGGGCGGCACCTTGCAGGATGAACCATTTCGATACGAAGCCCGCCGTGGGCGGCAGCCCGATCATGCTGAGCGCGCCGATGGCGAAGGCCACCATGGTCAGCGGCATGCGCCGGCCGATGCCGTTGAGCTGACTGACCTTGGTCTTGTGCGACGTCACCATGATCGCACCCGCCGCGAAGAACAGGGTGATCTTGCCGAATGCATGAGCGGCGATGTGGATGGCCGCTCCGGCGACGGAAATGGGCGTCAGGATCGCCGCCGCGATGACCACGTAGGACAGCTGCGACACCGTCGAATAGGCCAGCCGCCGTTTCAGGTTGTCCTGGCGCAGCGCCACGACGGAGGCGGCGATGATGGTGAAGCCCGCGACATAGAGCAGGAAATCCGTGCCGGGGGCCGCGTTCAGGATGTCGATCCCGAAGATGTAGACCACCACCTTGACGACGGAGAACACGCCCGCCTTGACCACTGCGACCGCGTGCAGCAAGGCCGAGACCGGGGTTGGCGCCACCATGGCCGCCGGCAGCCAGCGGTGAAACGGCATCAGCGCCGCCTTGCCGATGCCGAAGGCGTAGAGCGCCAGCAGCACCGCCATCATGGGGCCCTGGGCCTGCTCGGCGTTGAACACGCCGCCCCGGACGAAGTCGAGGGTGCCTGCGATCTGCCAGGTCCAGATCATGCCGAACAGCAGGAACCCGATGGAGGTCGACAGCAGGATGCCGAGGTAGATGCGGCCCGAGCGCTTGGCCTCTTCCGTTCCGTGATGGGCGACCAGGGGGAAGGTGGAGACCGACAGCACTTCGTAGAACACGAACAGGGTCAGCATGTTGCCGGCAAGCGCGACGCCGATGGCCGAGGCGATGGCGATGGCGAAGAAGAAGAAGAACCGGGTCTGGTTTTCCTCGTTATGGCCGCGCATGTAGCCGATGGCGTACAGCGTGGTGATGATCCACAGAAAGCTGGCAATCCCCGCGAAGATCATGCCGAGCGGTTCCAGCGTCAGGCGGATCGACAGCCCCGGCACCATGTCGAACAGCACGATGTCGGGTCGGCCGCCGGCCGCGACGATGGGGTAAAGCTGGGTCACGACATAGAACAGGCAGGCGGCGGTCAGCAGGCTAGCGCCGTCGCGGGCGTTTTCCCAACGGCCGAGGGCGAGCACCAGAAAAGCCCCGATGACCGGAATGACGAGGGCCAGGACCAAGGCGTCGCCCGGCGCCCAGCCGGCAAGAAGACCGGTCATGGCTTGCCTCCCGAGGCCGGACCCATGAGGGCGTTGGCCGCTTCACCGGCGATGCGCAGGGTGGTGTCGCCGTCGATGCCGAACCAGACGGTGGCAGCGGCCAGCACGATCATTGGCACCAGCATGGAAAGCGGCGCCTCGCTGCGCTGTGCGGCGCCTTCGGGCGGCGCCTTGAGGTACGCGACCTCGACTACCCGCCAGACATAGACGATGGCGAGCAGCGACGACAGCAGGATGCCCACGGCGATATACCACCAGCCGAGGGCGAGGGAGGCCTGCACCAACTGCCATTTGGAAATGAATCCGACGGTGACCGGTGTGCCGATCAGCGACAGGCCCGCAACCAGGAACACCGCCGTGGTCACCGGCATACGCTTGCCGATGCCGGCAAGGTCGTTGAGCCTGACCGATCCGACGACGTAGAACATGGCGCCCACGGCCATGAAGGCGGCGCCCTTCATCACGGCGTGGTTGAACAGATGGACGATGCCCCCGGTCAGGCCCGCGGCGGTCGCCATGCCGATGCCGAGCACCATGTAGCCGACCTGCGACACGCTGGAATAGGCCAGCATGCGTTTCACGTCCTTTTGGAAGACCGCGACGAAAGCGCCCGCGAACATGCCGATCAGGGCGACGATGATCAGCATCAGGCTGATGTCCGTGCCGATGAACAGGTCGGTGCCGCCGAACACGGTGAAGACGAGGCGCAGCAAGGCATAGATCGCGACCTTGGTCGCCGTCGAGGCAAGGAACACGGTCACCGCCGAGGGCGCGAAGGCATAGGCGTTGGGCAGCCAGGTGTGCAGCGGGAACATCGCGAGCTTAAGGCCTAGGCCGACCACCACGAAGGCGAAGGCGGCCAGCACCGTGCGCGTATGGTCAACGGCGGGCAGCAGGGTCGCCAAGTCCGCCATGTTGAGCGAGCCCGTCATCATGTACATAAGGCCGACGCCGATGATGTAGAAGGTCGCCCCCAGGGTGCCCATGATCAGATAACGGTAGGATGCGGTGAGGGCGCGGCGGTTGCCGCCCAGGCTGATCAGCACGTAGCTGGACAGGGACGAGATTTCCAGAAACACGAACAGGTTGAAGGCGTCGGCCGTGGTCGTGATGCCGATCAGGCCCGTCAGGCACAGCATATACATCAGGTAGAACAGGTAGATGCGGGGTTCCGACACCTCCTTTTCCACGCTGGCCTTGGCATAGGGCAGGGTGATGGCGCCAATGGCCGTGATGATGACCAGAACCAGGGCGTTGGCCGCGTCGATGCGGTATTCGATGCCCCAGGGCGCCGGCCAACTGCCGAGCTCGTAAATGATCAGGCCGCTGGCCAGCACCTTGCCCAGCAGGACCAGGGCGATGAGGAAGGCGATCCAGGTGACGATCGTCGCCCACAGCCAGCTCAGCTTGGCGTCGCGCAGCAGCACGCAGATCGGCGCGCAGAGAAGCGGGATCACGACCTGCAGGATGGGCAGGTGCGGTTCGATCGCGGCGGCAAAGGGCAGCGACAGGAAATAGGCGTAGAAGGCGGTCACCTGTCCTCCTCCTCTTCCACGGCCAGGATCTCGTCATCCTCGATGGTGTCGTAGGCGTTGCGGATGCGCACCACCAGAGCAAGGCCGAGTGCGGTGGTCGCCACGCCGACCACGATCGCGGTCAGGATCAGGACATGGGGCAGGGGGTTTGAATATTGTTTGATGCCTTCGTCCAGGATCGGCGCGGTGCCGCCCGCGACCTTGGCCATCAGGATGTAGAACAGGAAGACCGAGACCTGAAACACGTTCAGGCCGACGATCTTTTTCACCAGGTTGTCATGGGCGATGACGATGTAGAACCCGGTCATCATCAGGGCGATGACGATCCAGTAGCCAAGCAGGCCGGGCGACGCCGGGCCGGCCATGAAGCCTTCGAACGTGAGCCACAGGTCGTACAGCGGTTTGAAGACGTCGACTAATCCCTGCATGGCCTCAGTCTCCGCCCGACTGGCCGGCGAACACGTTGAAGATCGTGATCATCGCCGCCGCGACCGTGATGCCGACACCCAGTTCGACGATCAGGATGCCGTAGAGTTGGCCGTGAACCGGGTTGTGGGCCAGGACATTGTAGTCCAGATAGTTGCCGCCAAGGATCAGGCCCGCGACCCCAGTTAATCCATAAGTCAGCACGCCGACGACCAGCAGCAGGCGCGTCGACCAGGGCGGCAGCACCCGTTTCACCGTCTCGACCCCGAACAGGATGGCGTACAGGATGAAGCCGGAGCCGAAGATCACGCCGGCCTGAAACCCGCCGCCGGGGCCGAAGTCGCCATGAAACTGAACGTAGAGTGCGAACAGCAGGATCGGCGGAATCAGCAGCTTGGAGACGACGCGGAGAACGACTTTGCGGTGCATCATGATGCTGTCTCCTTCGCGCCGGAGCCGCCTTCGTCCGCTTCCTCGTCCTCGCGCCGGCGCCTGGCGCGGCCCAGGATGGCCAGCACGCCTGTGGCGGCGGTGAAGATCACGAAGACCTCGCCCAGCGTGTCATAGCCGCGGTAGCTGGCCAGCACGCTGGTGACGATGTTGGGCATGCCCACTTCCTCGCCCGATTTCTCGATATAGCGGGGCGCCACGTGGTGGTGGATGGGGGCGATCTTGTCGCCGTAGCGGGGCATGTCGAAGGTGCCGTAGACCAGCACGGTGCCGGTCACGGCGACGGCCAGGAACGCGGTCGTGCTTTTCGATTTGCCGCCGCCCATCTTTTCCTTGCGCGTGGTCAGCGCCAGGGTGCCCAGCATCAGCACCGTCGAAATGCCGGCCCCCACGGCGGCCTCGGTGAAGGCGACGTCGACCGCGTCCAGTACCACATAGGCGGCGGCCCCGATCAGCGAGAAGATGCCCGATAGCATGGACACGGCGAACAGGTCGCGGATGCGCGCAATGGCCAGCGCCACGGCGCCCATCATGAGCATCAGAACGATGATGATGACGTTTTCTATGACCGGCCTCCTCGGCTGAGGGCGGCGCTCTTTTCCTCGTCGACCCGGGGCGTGACCCCGGCGTTGAGGCAGGCGCGGGCCAGGGCGTGGGTCGCCGTCGGGCTGGTGAAGAAGATGAAGGCCAGGATCAGGGCCAGCTTGATCGTGACGATAGTCAGGCCGGCCTGAAACATCAGACCGACCAGGATCAGCTCGCAGCCCAGCGTGTCGATGACGCCGGCCGGATGCATGCGCGCGAACACGTCGGGCATGGTGATCATGCCGATGCCGCCGATGATCAGCAATGCCGCGCCCGGCAGAATGAATAGCCAGGTCAGGATGTCGAAGACGATCGGATCGACGGGAAGCGCCATGGTCAGATGTCCCCCGCGTCCGGGCCGGCGGCTTGCTCGCCGTGGCCCATGTCCCGGAACTTGATGAACTTGGTCACGGCGATGGTGCCGATGAAATTAATGAGAGCATAGACCAGCGCCAAGTCGAGGAATTCCGGCCGCCCCTGCAGGAACCCGACGACCGAGATCAGCAGCACGGTCAGGGTGCCGAAGGCGTTGACGGCCAGGATGCGGTCGAACACGGTCGGCCCCTTGAGCGCACGCACCAGGACCAGAACCATGGTGACCAGAACGGCAAGGGATGCTGCGGCGAAGCTCATGGGTTTAGCGGTCCTCTCCGGGCGCGCCCTCGACCGCGGTGCAGCGGCGGTCCATCTCGCCGGACTTGATGCCGTCGGCCGCACCCCGCGTCAGCGCGTGGACGATCATCACCCCGTCCTCGACGGCGAGGGTCACCGTGCCCGGCGTGAGGGTGATGGAATTGGCGTAGATGACATGGCCCAGTTCGGTCTTCTGCGTCGCCTTGGTGCGCAGGACCGAAGTATGGACCCGGCCCTTGGGCGACAGCACGGCCTTGACCACGTCGATGTTGGCCGTGACGATTTCCTTGCCCAGCCAGGGCAGGTAGGTCAGCCAGCGCCAGGTGACGTGGATCGGGTGGCCTTCGTGATCGACCACGTCCATGCGATGGGCGATGAACACGACCAGCGCGACGGAGGCCGCGCCGAAGGCCAGGATCAGGGGAATCGTATAGCCCGACAGCAGCCACCACAATCCGGCCAAGCCGATGCTAAGGCTGATCGCATGGAGCACTGGAACGTTCCCCCGTTCTTCCCCTGTTCGGTTTTGCCGCGCCGTTGATCGGCGGTACCGAAAGCCACGTTATCGAAGGCTCAGGTATACCACCCGAAGCCATCGACGTGACAACAAAATGGGCATAATTTCATGGAATAACAAGGACGTTCGCTCTGGTATACCAGAGGGGGCCGAATTCTATGTGAAGCTGTATAATTAATAGGTGGGGTGGCATGGAATGAACGGTGAGATTTTCGGATCGTGGAAAATCATGCGCCGCCGGATCTTGCGTCACGCCGGTGTCATGGCGGTGTTTTGTCTCGTTTTGGGCGCCGCGGTCGCGGCCCGTGCGGGCAATCATACCATCAGATTCGCCGAATCGAGCCTGGTCGTGCATACGGCGAGCGGCGCCCATCCGTTCAAGGTCGAGATCGCGGCCGACGACGCGCAGCGTGCCCTTGGTCTGATGTACCGCCGCGACCTGGCCCCGGACCGGGGCATGCTGTTCGACTTCGGGCGCGAGATCTACATTTCCATGTGGATGCGCAACACCTTCATTTCCTTGGACATGCTGTTCATCGGCGCGGATGGGCGCATCGGATTCATCCGTGAACGCACGACGCCGCAATCGCTGGAAACCATCGAGGCGCCGGAGCGCAACCGCGCCGTGCTTGAGGTCGTCGCCGGTACGGTGGCACGGCTCGGCGTCCGTGTCGGTGACCGGGTCGAGCACGCGATTTTCCGCTAAGCCCCCGCTTTTCATTAATCCTGGAGGCCAAGCCGCGCTTGCCTTGGGCAGGCTTAAATCATAGGTTTCCCCCCGCGTCGGGGCGTAGCTCAGCCTGGTAGAGTGCGTGCTTTGGGAGCACGATGTCGCTGGTTCGAATCCAGTCGCCCCGACCAGCCGCCAAATCGGGGGTGGGCGCCCGTTTTTCCGGTCCGGCCAAGTGACCGTTGACGCGATGGCCCGTTGCCCGCATAGAAGACAGATATTAAGACCGTGACGACCGGTCACCGCATGATGGGATACAGGAAGATGAGCGAAGCGCGCATTTTTCAGCCGGCGAAGAACGCCATGCAGTCCGGCCGGGGCAAGTCCCGGCGCTGGATTTTGGAATACGAGCCGTCGGAGGCCCGCGTCGCCGATCCCCTGATGGGCTGGATCGGCTCGGGCGATACCCGCGGCCAGCTGCGCCTCAAGTTCGACAGCAAGGAAGAGGCCGTCGATTACGCCAAAAAGAACGGCCTGGTCTATAAGGTGATCGAGCCCCATACCCGCCGCGTCAAGCCGAAGAGCTATTCCGACAACTTCGCCTTCGACAAGGTCGGCGTCTGGACCCACTAAGCAGGGCGGCGCCGGGCCGTGTCTCCGGCGTGTTGTCCGCCGGGGACTCCGTAGCTCAACTGGATAGAGCAGCTGCCTTCTAAGCAGCAGGTTGCAGGTTCGAGTCCTGCCGGGGTCGCCAATTATATCAATGACATAAAGGGAGTGGGCCGCGGTGAGCTTGAAACGCATGGTTCTGCAGCTCGGGCAGGGAACCGATATCCACGGCGCGGACAGCACCAAAGCCGCCGAACGCGCCGTGCGGGATGCGCTGTGGCGGAATTTTCTGCAAATCGCCGATGCCCTTGGGCAGCCGCGCGACAACATGGTCATCGAGGTGACCATCGGGGCACCGCGCCCCGAGACAATCGACAAGGCGGCCGTCGCGGCCGTGTTCCCCTACGGTCAGGTCACCGTGACCTGTGAGGCGGGGGGATTGGAAATAGCGACGCCGGACGGCAAGGATTCAACCTTGCTGGCCCATGCGGCCGTCATCGTCCGCATGGATGTTCCGGACGACGTCCTGGGGGACGCTCAATGAGCAAGAAACTGGATCGCGTGATTTTGGAAATGGGGTCCGGCGTCTCTCTGCGCGGGGGCAATTATACGAAAGCCGCCTGCCGCGCCGTCGATGACGCCATCCATCATTCAAGCCTGTCGTTCATGCGCGAATTGGGCCGGGACCCGGACATTGATATGACGGTCGAGGTGACGATCGGCGTGCAGGACCCGTCGGCGGTCGACGCCGACGCGGTGAAGGCCATGCTGCCGCACGGCAATGCGTCGGTGCGCGTCGTCAAGGGCGGTTTGAACGTGCCTTATCCCGAGCGCGGATATGAAACCGTCATCGCCAGTGCCGCGGTCGCGGCATTCGCCGACATGTCGCGGTACAGAGGCTCTTAAAGGCCGGCCATCCTCAAAACGCTGTTAAGCCGCGTTCTCCTGGACCGCGTCAGGACGCCGGGCAATGCCCTTGGCGGCCTGTTCGACGCCGTAGGCCTGGACCAGGATGTCCGTCGACGCCTCGGCCAAGTCGATACATTCCGTCAGCAAGTTGAGGATGCGCATGTTGTTGGCGACGACTTTTTCCGTCTCCCGTTCATGGGTGGCAACGGAAGCATTGCAACGCGCGATGATGTCGTTGCGCAGGATGCGGAGAATGTCCTCGAGCTTGGCGCCGTTAGGGTTGTCGTCCGATACAAGAAGTTTCGTCATGGCCGCAGTCCTTTCCTCAATGGGGTCTTTGTTATTTCGATATCAAAATAAACCTGGAAACCTCTTGGGAAAGTGACGAAAAACACACCCTGGACATGGGGCATAGACGGCCACGGCGGCGACCCGGCTAGGCGTTCAGGCCGATCGGGCAGGCGACGCCCGTGCCGCCCAGCCCGCAATAGCCCCGGGGGTTCTTGGCCAGGTACTGCTGATGGACTTCTTCCGCGTAATAGAACGGCCCGGCATCCTTGATCTCGGTCGTGATCTTGCTATAGCCGGCGTCGGTGAGTTTTTTCTGATAGGCCTTCAACGAGGCCTCGGCGGCGCGGCGCTGCTCGGGCGAATTCACGTAGATGCCGGAGCGGTATTGGGTGCCCCGGTCGTTGCCCTGGCCCATGCCCTGGGTCGGGTCGTGATTTTCCCAGAACACCTTCAGCATGTCCTCAAAGCTCGCCTTGGCCGTATCGTAGACGGTCAGCAGGATTTCGTTATGGCCGGTCTGGCCCGTGCAGACCTCCTGATAGGTCGGATTTGGCGTGAAACCGGCGCCGTAACCGACGGCCGTCGTCCATACGCCGGGCGTCTTCCAGAACATGCGCTCCGCCCCCCAGAAACAGCCCATGCCGAACACGGCGGTTTCCATGCCGTCGGGAAACGGCGGCTTGATGCGGTTACCGGTGACGACATGGAACTCGGAGGTGGGAATCGCCGCGTCGCGGCCGGGCAGGGCCTGGTCGGCGGTCGGCAGTTCAGATTTGTTCGGCATCTTGAACAGGGAAAACATGGCGCTCATCCTCGAAAATCCGGGTGTGGTTCAGCATATAGGAAACACAGTCCGGATATCCATCGTGGCTCGCGCAACCGTGACCGCGGGCCATCCCGACGCCGCCATTTTTCTTGGATCGGGGGCCGTTCGGCCATATTATGCGGCCATGCAACGGCATATCGCACTCGCCGCTTTGGTCGGCATGGCCGCCCTGATCTTCGCGCCTGAACTGAGGGACGCGGGGGCCTTCGTGCTGTCGAAAAGCCTCGACGCGAACGCCATGAAGGTGGTCCAGAACAGCCTGTACGGGTTGGGATGCTTCTAACCCGCCGCAAAGCGGCCGTTGCCTGACATGTCCGATTCACCTCAAGACGGCATTCTCGACCTGTGGCCGACCAAGCTGATGCGCCGGCGCCTGCCGGGGTTCGAGGAACCGACCCAGGCCCTGGTCAAGCTGATCCGCGACATGGAGCGGGTGAATAAGAACCTGACCACGGATTACCTGGCGCCTGATTTCTTCAACCTGGACGACCCCGCCGTCGGCTGGCTGCGCGAACAGATCAACCAGACCGTGGTCGATTACCTGCGCGCCATCGGCATCGATTACGACGTGAAGTGGACCATCCAGGGCTGGCCCAACATCAACCGCCTGGGCGATTACCACGACGCCCATAACCATCCGGGGGCCTACCTGTCGGGGACCTATTACCTGAAGATGCCGGGGGCCAAGGAGCCCATGCGCAACCGCGCTGACCTGCGGCCCTCGCATATCACCTTCTACGACCCGCGCCCGGGCGTGAACATGACGGCGATCGCCAAGGATCCCTACGTCGATCCGGAATTCACGGTGCTGCCGGAACCGGGCCTCTTGATGATGTGGCCGGCCTTCCTCAGCCACTTCATCCACCCGAATCTGTCCAAGGACACGCGGGTTTCGGTCAGCTTCAACATCGTGCTCAAGTGGCAGGACCACTACGTGCCGACGCAATAGCCTCCTGCAGGTTCCGTCACCACCCGATCGCCTTGGGCAGCCAGGTGGCGATTTCCGGGAAGGCGAACAGCAGGCCCAGCGCCACCATCTGCAAGGCGATGAACGGAATGACGCCCCGGTAGATGTCCCCGGTGGTGATTCCCGGCGGCGCCACGCCCTTGAGGAAGAACAGGGCCCAGCCGAAGGGTGGCGTCAGGAACGAGGTCTGCAGATTCATGGCGACCAGGATCGCAAGCCACACCATGTCGACGCCCGAGTTGGCGAACACGGGCAGGAACAGGGGCAGGGCGATGTAGGAGATCTCGATCCATTCCAGGAAGAATCCCAGCACGAAGATCACCGCCATCATGAACAAAAGGTCGGCGGTCACGCCGCCCGGGATGAAGTCGAACATGTAGCCGACCAGGTGTTCGCCTCCGAGGCCCCGGAACGCCAGGCCGAAGGGCTGGGCGCAGATCAGGATGAAGAACACCATGGCCGAGGTCAGCAGGGTGCTTTTGCAGACATCGGCCAGGACGCGGACGTTCAGCCGCCCGCCGAACAGGGCCAGGATGAGGGAGCCCAGGGCGCCCATTGACGCGGCCTCCGTCGGCGCCGCGACGCCGCCGACGATGGAGCCCAGCACGGCGAAGATCAGCACCAGCGGCGGCAGCACGACCTTGGCCAACTTGGTCAGCAGTTCCCGCCGGCCCATGGCGTCCCGTTCGGTTTCGGGAATTGCCGGGGCCATGTCGGGGCGGAAATAGCCGAGCAGCAGCAGGTAGAGGGCGAGAATGCCCGCCAGCATCAGGCCCGGCACCATGGCGGCGGCGAACAGGGTGCCCACGGACAGACCCAGGATGTCGGCCAACAGGATCAGCACCAGGCTGGGCGGAATGATCTGGCCCAGCGTGCCCGAGGCGCAGATGGTGCCGCAGGCTAGGCCCTTGTCGTAGCCGCGCCGCACCAGGGGGCCCAGCGCCAACAGGCCGACGGTGACGACCGTGGCCCCGACAATGCCCGACGACGCCCCCATCAGCACGCCGACGATGACGATGGCGAGCCCCATGCCGCCGCGTACCCGTCCCATGGCGTGGCCGATGACGTCGATCAGATCCTCGGCCATGCGGGATTTCTCCAGCATCACGCCCATGAAGATGAACAGCGGCAGGGCCAGTAGCGTGTAATTGGTGACGACGCCGTGAATACGCCCCGGCAACAGGCCGAACAAGCTGGTCCCGAAACCGAGATAACCGAACACCAAGCCCGACACGGCCAGCGATATGGCGACGGGAATGCCGATCACCAGAAGTCCGAAGAAGCCACCGATCATGCCGATGGCGAGCAGTTCCATTTCCGTCATTGCGGTACGGTCCGCTCGGCGCGCGCGGTGGTGAAGGTGGTTATGGCGCCCAGGGCCTGGCTGATCGCCTGCAGGCCGAGAAGCCCGAAGCCCAAGGGAATGAAGGCTTTCAGAACCCAACGATACGGCAGACCGCCGGGATCGGGTGAGCCTTCAAGAATGCCGTAGGACTGCTGCACGTAGGGCAGGGACAGCACGACGATGGTGACGGAAACCCCGATCACGAGAAAGTCCGTGACCAGGTCGATCACCGCCTGCCAATGGACGGGCAGGCGGGCATAGAGGAAATCCACCCGCACGTGTTCGCCCTTTTGCATGGCATAGGACATGCCGATCAGGGCGATGGGCGAGACCAGGTGCCATTCCAGTTCCTGCAGGGCGACGGAGCTGAGATTGAAGCCGTAGCGGGTGAGTACGTTGCCCGCGACGACAAAGACCATGAGCAAGCCGCAAGCGGCCGCGAGACGGCCCGCCCACTCCACCGGAATGAGCAGGGCCGCTTCGAGACGCCGCAGGCCCGAGGGGCTGCGTGGATGCATGTGCGATTACCTCGCCCGCGTTAGGACGAGATCATGCCCTGATAGGGCTTTTCCGAAATCGCCGCCCAAGACCGATGCTTGGCGCGGAAGGCCATGAAATGGTCGTGGACCTTCTTGGTCAGCGGATCGGCCGCCGATTTTTCCGCCAGAACCTGTTCGGTCAGCGTCTTCAATTCGGCGACGACCGCGTCGGGCAGGGTCTGGGCGATGACGCCGTGATTGGTCACCAGGTCGGTCAGGGCGTCGGCGTTGTTGGCTTCGCTCCAGGCGTGGCTGTCCAGATTGCAGGCCTGGGCGCAGGATTTGACGATGGCCTGAAGGTCCTTGGGCAGGCTGTCCCATGCCTTCTTGTTCATCAGCAGTTCCGTGACGTTGGACGGCTCGTGCCAGCCGGTGGTGTAGTAGTACTTGGCGGCCTTGTGCAGACCCATGCGGCGGTCCTGGAAGGGGCCGACGAATTCGGCCGCGTCGATTACACCGCGTTCCAGGGCCGGGAAGATTTCCCCGCCCGGCAGCAGCTTCACGGCAACGCCGAGTTTTTCGTACACCTTGCCGGCCAGGCCCGGAATCCGCATCTTCAGGCCGTCGAAATCCTTAACGGATTCAATGGGTTTCTTGAACCAGCCGGTCATCTGCACGCCGGTGTTGCCCATGGGCAGGGCGGTCAGGCCGTAATCGGCATAGATCTCGTTCCACAGTTCGAGCCCGCCCGCGTGGTACATCCAGGCGTTAACCCCCTGGAAGTTGAGGCCGAAGGGAACGGTGGTGAAGTACTGCGCCGCGAAAATCTTGCCGGCCCAGTAATAGGCGTTGCCGGCGTTCATTTCGAT
>Ga0207903_1000412_pt1 | contig 12810 bp, 9 predicted proteins | sample MalvirmetaMSP131_FD_184234 | JGI IMG/M metagenome (GOLD analysis project Ga0207903, IMG submission 184234) | Marine viral communities from the Deep Pacific Ocean - MSP-131 (SPAdes) | ecosystem: Environmental > Aquatic > Marine > Oceanic | place: Atlantic Ocean | collected 2011-06-25
GAGCAATATAATTACGATAATTATTACGGAATGGGTGAAGATTTCTACGCAGGTAGAAAGATTAACCGTGATGTTGACCTTTTTACGGACACGGCAGAATACCCAGATGAATATTATTCAGAAGTAATGGATAGTATGTATATTCCTGCTGAAGAAGCGTATAATGGCCAAAGAACCATTGATGTAAGTAAGTTGAAGTTTCAATACACTTATATGGACATCCAAGCAGCAGCTCGTGCTAAAGGACAACGCAGAAAAGATTTTATTAAGAAAGAAGAAGTTAATATTTATCCAGATACTACGGTTTGGATTAAAGATTTCAATTACTCTTATAATGAGCCCATGCATAACGATTACTTCTGGCATGAAGCGTATGGAGATTACCCCGTTGTTGGAGTGAATTGGAAACAAGCAAAGGCATTCTGTGCTTGGAGAACGTTATACAAAAATGCTTATCAAAAATCGAAAAAAAGACCTTATGTTAATTCTTTTAGACTTCCAGGTGAAGCAGAGTGGGAATATGCCGCTCGAGGAGGCTTAGAGTCTGCAACCTATCCTTGGGGAGGTCCTTATGCTAAAAACGATAGAGGTTGTTTTATGGCAAACTTTAAACCGTTAAGAGGAGATTATGCAGCGGATCAAGCTTTATATACTGTAGAAGCAGATGCATACGAACCTAACGATTATAACCTGTATAATATGGCAGGTAATGTAAGTGAGTGGGTAGCTTCATCCTATGACCCAGATTCTTATGAATATTCTTCAACAATGAACCCTAACGTTAACGACGAAAAGAATATGCGTAAAGTGGTTAGAGGCGGTTCTTGGAAGGATGTTGCCTATTTCTTACAAGTAAGTACTCGTGATTATGAATACGCGGATTCTGCAAGAAGTTATATAGGCTTTAGAACTGTACAAGACTATATGGGTACAGACATAACCTTAAATAAAAACTTTGGAGACGCTCGATAGTCTCTACTTATTAATACTTATAACTTTAAACTTAACTTAACTTAATTATATTTTATTATGGCACAATCAAAATCATCCAAGAAACTTTTTAACATGGCTTACGGCCTTGGAGCGTCTATTGTAATCTTAGGAGCACTTTTCAAGATTCTTCACTGGGAATTAGGACCCCTAAACGGTGGACTTCTTCTAGCTATTGGTTTAATTACCGAAGCAATTATTTTTGCTATTTCAGCTTTTGAGCCTGTTGATGACGATTTAGACTGGTCTCTAGTTTATCCAGAATTAGCTGGAGGAAAAGGAAAAGATAAAGAAGCTCCAAAAGATGCTCAGGGAATCCTTTCTAAAAAATTAGACGAAATGTTGAAAGATGCTAAAATTGATTCTGAATTAATGAGTAGCTTAGGAAATAGTATCCGTTCTTTCGAAGGAGCTGCTAAAAGCATGGCCCCAACTGCTGAAGCAATGAGTTCTACTAAAAAATATAGTGAAGAAATGGCCCTGGCAGCTGCACAAATGGAGTCGTTAAATAGCCTTTATAAAGTACAAGTAGAGTCTACAAGCCGTCAAGCAGAAGTAAACGAGCGCGTAGTAGAAAATGCAGAGCAATTAAAAGCACAAATGGAGCATTTAGCAACTAACCTATCTTCCTTAAATGGAGTTTACGGTGGAATGCTTTCTGCAATGACCAATAGAAACTAATGTCCGTTAGACTAACTTTTAATAACTTAAAAAACTAAAAGATTATGGCTAAAGGAGCATTATCACCAAGGCAAAAGATGATTAACCTAATGTATTTGGTTTTCATCGCAATGCTTGCCTTAAACATGTCCAAAGAAGTATTATCTGCATTTGGATTATTAGACGAAAAAATTTCTGATGCTACCACAGCAACAACTCAAAGAAACACTGCGTTTATGGAGAGTTTAGCAACAAAAGCTTCAGAGCAACCAGAACAATACGCCTCTGTAAAGGCAAAGGCAGATCAGGTGACCGAAATATCAGCAACATTGGATAGTTACTTAGCTAAGTTAAAAAGCGATATGATGGCTACGGTTAAGCCAGAAGAGCAAAATGATTACGAGGTTCAAGATAAACCAGATTTCTTAGATCGATTGTTTTTTCAGGGAGATAAATTGAAGCCAGAAGGTCAAGAGTTCTTAGATCAAATTAATAAGTATAGAACCGATATGGTTGCTGTATTAGGAGATACGTATCCAGATATCAAGGCTTCGGTTGAGAGTAATTTCTCTACAGCTCCAGTTACAAGACGTGATGGTAAAGAAATTGATTGGTTAAACTATAACTATGAAGGTTTCCCAATGGTTGCTTCTAGAACTAAGTTAACATCTCTTCAAAATGACATTCAGGTAATTAAAAATGAGTTGCTAGCTAAAATGCTAGCTGGACAGCAAGCAACAGCATTATCATTTACTCAATACAATACGTTACTTGAGCAAGCTAAATCTGCCTTTTATGCAGGAGAGCCATTTGATGGAGGAATTGTTTTAGGACGTAAGGATCCAAATACAAAACCAAACAGAGTTGAACTTACGTTAGATGGAAGACCATTAACTGAAGGGCAATACACTATTGAAAATGGTAAAGTAAAATTAAATATTAGTGCTGGTGCTGCAGGAGATCATAAAATTGAAGGAAATTTAATTTTCTTACAAGATGGTAAAGAAGTTGAAATTCCTGTAAGTGCGAGCTTTGCAACTATCACCAAGCCTAATTCTGCTGTAATTGCTGCAGATAAAATGAATGTGGTATACCGTGGTGTAGATAACCCAATGACGATTTCTATTCCAGGTATTCCAGATAATAAAGTTACAGCATCTGCCGCTGGTCTTACTAAAGGAGCTGGGAGTAAATACATTATGCGTCCAGGTCAAGGTAGAGAAGTAACTATTAATGCAAGTGGAACACTTCCGGACGGACAAAAGGTTAATACCCCTGCAACATTCCGTATTAAAGATATTCCGCGTCCAGTAGGATCTATTCGTGGAGAAACTGGTGATGGTGGTTGTGTGCGTATGCAACGTCAAGGATTGGAGATTGCTAGCGTTGGTGCTGCTTTAGAAGATTTTGATTTTGACTTAGCGCTTAACGTAACTGGATTCAGTTTTAAAGTATCTGGTCAACCAACCGTTATTGTTAGCGGAAGAAAACTAAATTCCCAAGCCATTGGAGCACTTAACCGTGCAAAAAGAGGGGAAACTGTTCAAATTTTCGATATCAACGCAAGTATTTCTGGTAACACAGGATATAAGCTTAAAAAGATTTCCCCAATCTGTATCGAATTAACAAACTAAGAATATTAAAATATGAGTTTTAGAAATGTTGTTTTATGTATAATGGGTCTTTTAGGGATAAGTGCCACTGCGCAAATCAATATCCTTAATGCAAAGACACCCGATGAGATAGGCGTAAAGACCGAAGCTCAGATTGCCTACGATAACGATACTCCATTACCTTATGGATACGTTGACGAGCGTGATGTGTTGTGGTCCAAAACCACTTGGGAAATTATTGACCTTGATGAAAGAGTGAATTTTCCATTGTATTACCCAATCGATACCAACAACATTGGAGCAGACAGACGTTCTTTGTATGATGTTTTGGTAAAGAATATCAAAAATGGTAAAATAGATCAAGTGTATGCCGATTCTTATTTTACTGAAAAACGTACACTTAAAGACATCGAAGCTTCTTTAATGTATAGTGACACTACCGATTTAGGTATTGAACAATACAACGCAGAAGGTGTAGTAGATCCAGAATACATTCGAAAATTTACTTTGGATGCTGGAGATGTTGAAGAGTGGAGAATTCGTGGATATTGGTATCTTGATAAGCGTCAAGGAGAACTTCGTTACAGATTGCTTGGACTATGTCCAGTGGCAAACGAAGCTCGTTCTAAAGCATATCCAGATGACGGAGTAGATGCAAAAGTTGAATTATTCTGGGTTTGGTTTCCCGCAACGAGAGAAGTGTTAAACCAATCTATGGCATTCAACCGCAAAAACACATCACAGCCTATTTCCTTTGATCATTTGTTAAATTCAAGAAGATTTAGTGCCGTAATCTATAAAGAAGATAACGTGCAAGGAGATAGAGGTGTAGCAGATTACATAAGCGATAATGCATTGATGCAATTATTGGAGTCTGATCGCATCAAAGAACAAATTAGAAATATAGAAATAGACCTTTGGAATTATTAATAAATTCAAAGTGATAAAATTAAAAACCCTCCTTACCTTTGGAGGGTTTTTTTATGGATAAAATAGATTACATAATTGTTGGGTTAGGAATTGCAGGAATTTCCATTTGCGAACAACTTCGGAAAAACAATAAAAGTTTTGTTGTTATCGATGCAAAATCCTCGGCAACAAGTGTCGCAGGTGGGGTTGTAAACCCGTGTGTATTAAAAAGATTTAATCCCGTTTGGAATTCCGATTCCTTTTTTGAGTATGCTTTCCCCTTTTATAAAAATTTAGAAGCTTTTATTTCTCAAGAAATTGTTCTAGAAACCAGAGTATTAAAAATCTTTGCAAGTAATGAAGATCAAAATAATTGGATAGTTGCTAGTGATAAAAAAGAACTTGAAAAATATCTTTCAAGCACTATTGTTAAAAATGACAATGAGAGTATACGGGCTCCCTTTAATTTCGGTGAGTTGAAAAGTACTTTTCAACTAAATACAAAGTTACTTATAGAAAAATATACACATCATCTAAGGCAAAGTAAATCCTTACTTGAAGAGGCCTTTGATTATAAAAAATTACGTCACAATAAAAAGGAAGTTACTTACAAGTCCATTATTGCCAATAAAATTGTATTTGCTCAAGGCGTTTCGGCACTACAAAACCCCTATTTCCCTAAAGATATATTACATTCAAAAAAAGGAGAGTACATTACCATTAAAGCTATTGATCTTAAATGTAATTCGGTTTTAAAAGGAAAATATTTTATAATTCCTCAAGGGAATGATTTATACAAGGTGGGCGCCACTTTCGATCATAAAAGTAATACCCATATAATTTCAGAAAAGGGGAAAAATGAATTGGTTGGTGCATTAAAAAAAATGATTTCAGTTCCATTTCAAATGGTAGATCAAGAAGTGGGAATGCGTCCTACGGTGCTGAATAAAAGACCTATTGTGGGAAATCTTTCAAATTTTGAAAATATTTATTTTTTGAACGGTTTAGGAACGCATGGTCTGTTAATGGCTCCCTTACTATCAAAAAATTTGTATGATTTTATGGAAAATAAAGTTGCTTTACCTTCAGAAATTAATATCAATAGATTCTTTAATTAGCCTTTTTCTCATCATATTTAAAGAAAAAGTTAATCCAAATATTTCTTGAAAGTCTTAATATAATAGGAAGGAAAACAACTAAAGTCCCAATAATGACAAAAAAAGAATTCAGTCTTCCCAGGTTAAGAATAAAAAACGAAACAATAAACGCAACCACTGCAAAGGCAATACCAACCCCATAACTTACATACATCGCGCCATAAAAGAAAGAGGGTTCAATTTTAAATTTTGTATCACAATGCGGGCATCGTTCATTCATTTTTAAGGTTTCCGAAATTTTATAAGGATTTTTATTGCTGTACATTTTTCCAGATTGACAAACGGGACATGTACTGGTGACTATGCTGTAAGCTTTACTTCCTTTTAGTGACATATGCATTTTTTTTCTGCCGCAAAATTAAGCATCTTTGCAAAACTTTTATGTTACCTAAGTTACTTTCATGATAAACATTCATAATCTTTCTGTTTCGTTTCAAGGCGAATATTTGTTCGAAGGAATCACCTTTCAGCTTAAGGCTGGTGACCGCGTGGGATTGGTAGGAAAAAACGGTGCGGGAAAATCTACCTTGTTACGAATTATTTCTCGTGAACAGGAATATGATACGGGCCAAATTGCTACCGATAAAGAAGTTTCTATAGGTTTTTTGAAACAAGATATTGATTTTGTGAAAGGGCGTACCGTTTTGGAAGAGTCTTATCAAGCCTTTACTGAAATTAAAAAACTTGAAAAGCAACTTGAAGACATAAATACCCAATTGGCAGAAAGAACCGATTATGAAAGTGATGGATATCATCAGCTTATGGTGGATTTAAACGAAATTCAACATCAATATGAAATTCATGGAGGGTATAATTATCAAGGGGAAACCGAACGAATTTTACAAGGTTTAGGCTTTCAACGGGAAGATTTTGAAAAATTGACCGATACTTTTTCTGGAGGATGGCGTATGCGGATAGAATTGGCAAAATTACTCCTTCAAAACAATGATATTTTACTGCTCGATGAGCCTACCAATCACTTAGATATTGAGTCTATTTTATGGTTGGAAGAATTTCTTCGAAACTACGCTGGAGCCGTGGTACTTGTAAGTCATGACAAGATGTTTTTGGACCATGTAACCAATAGGACTATTGAAATTTCTTTAGGAAAAATCTACGATTTTCCTAAACCCTATTCTAAATATTTAGTGCTAAGAAAAGAACTTAGAGAACAACAATTAGCCACACAAAAGAATCAACAAAAGCAGATAGAACAGACTGAAAAACTTATTGAAAAATTCCGTGCGAAGGCTAGTAAGGCTTCCATGGCGCAATCATTAATAAAAAAGTTAGATAGGATCGATAGAATTGAAGTAGATGAAGACGACAATTCGGTAATGACGCTTCGATTTCCAATTTCGGTTACTCCTGGAAAAGTAGTGGTTACTGCTAAAAATGCTTCAAAAAACTATGGTGAAAAGGAAGTATTGAAAAATGTAAGCTTATTAATTGAGCGTGACAGCAAAACAGCCTTTGTAGGGCAAAATGGCCAAGGGAAATCGACCCTTGCAAAGATGATAGTGGGTGAGATTGACTACCAAGGAAAAATAGAATTGGGTCATAATGTACAAATAGGATATTTTGCGCAAAACCAAGCAGAATATCTCAACGGGAACAAAACAGTAGAAGAAACCATGATTGATGCGGCAGACGAAAAATCGCGTCCTCGGGTTCGCGATATTTTGGGCTCTTTTTTGTTTCGTGGCGAGGAAGTAGATAAATATGTTCGGGTGTTGTCTGGAGGTGAGCGTAATCGTTTGGCGCTTGCTAAACTATTGCTTCAACCTTTTAACGTATTGGTGATGGATGAGCCTACCAACCACTTAGATATAAAATCTAAAAACGTACTCAAGGAAGCTTTAAAGAATTTTACCGGCACCTTGATTGTGGTATCTCACGACAGGGACTTTCTTCAAGGGTTAACCAATAAGGTATACGAGTTTAAAGACCATAGAATTAAAGAATACTTGGGGGATATAGATTATTTCCTTGAACAAAGAAATCTTCAAAATTTAAGAGAAGCCGAAAAAAAATCTATTTCTGAAAAAAAACCAGTTGAAAAAGCCAAAAGTGGTAAAGAGGCATACGAAGAACAGAAAAAAAGTAAATCACTTCAAAACAAATTAAGCAAAACCGAAGCTGCCATCCATCAACTTGAAAAAGAAATTAAAGAAATAGATGTAGAATTGGCGGTGAATTACGAGAAAACAATAAGTCAATCTAACTTTTTTGAACAGTACGAGTCTAAAAAGAACAAATTGCAAAAACTAATGACCGAGTGGGAGCAAATTACCCTTCAAATTGACGAATTGAACTAGAATATTTTTTTAAGATTAGTTTAACGCAATAGCCAACTTTAGGTTGTTACTTTTGAAATTCTAACCTAAATTTAAATTTGTGCGTAGAATTTTACTTTCCCTAATAGGAGTTGTTATTATTGGTGGTGCATTGCTAGGTGCCTATCTCATTGTAAAAAATAGCAATAAGCCTAAACCTCAAGTACAAAAGATAGTTAAAACTGTTTTTACTGAAACAGCTCAAAACGGATCCGTTCCAATTGTTATTCCTGCCAATGGAAATTTAATTGCTAAAAATAGATTGGAGCTATATGCAGAAGTTCAAGGGATTTTTTCTTCTAGTTCACATGATTTTAAAACAGGACAATCCTATAGAAAAGGAGAAACTTTATTGCGAATGGATGCATCAGAATACTACGCATCGGTTCAAGCTGCAAAAAGTGAATTCTATAATTTGGTAACCTCACTAATGCCGGATTTAAGACTGGATTATCCAGAAGCTTTCCCAACGTGGCAAAATTATTTAAATAGTATTAATATCAATAAATCATTACCACCACTTCCTGAAACGTCTTCCGAAAAAGTGAATTATTTTATTACAGGAAGAGGCGTAACAACCTCCTATTATAACATAAAAAACCTTGAACAACGTTTAGGGAAGTATAGTATTTCGGCACCCTTTAGCGGCGTTCTTACAGAAGCTTTAGTAACCAAGGGAACCCTCATTAGACAGGGGCAAAAATTAGGAGAATTTATTGATACATCGGTGTATGAGTTAGAATTGTCTATTGGTAAAAATTATAGTGATTTGCTGAGTTTAGGAGAAAAAGTTGCGTTAAATTCTATTGATGGGAATGATACATTTACGGGTACTGTAACTAGGGTGAATAGTAGTATTGATCAAGCTACACAAACCATAAAAGTATATGTAGAAGTAAAAGGAGAAGGATTAAAAGAAGGGATGTATCTAGAGGCACAATTGGAAGCCAAGGAAGAGCCTAACGCGATTAAACTATCTAGAAAACTATTGGTTAATGAATCCGAAATATTTATAGTGCGTGATAGTATTTTGGATGTTTTAGAAGTAGAGCCTGTCTATTTTTCTTCAAAAGATATGGTGGTAAAGGGGATTCCCGATGGTACCCAAGTGGTTTCAAGACCTGTTGCAGGGGCTTATGCGGGTATGTTGGTAAAAGTGTATAAAGAAGCAAATACTACAGATACAACTTCAACTAAAACTACCGAATAGATGAAAAAAGTCATCTCTTATTTTATAAAGTATGAAGTAGCGGTAAATATCATCATTATCGCTTTTATTATATTCGGATTTATTGGAGTATCCCAGCTAAAGTCTTCCTTTTTTCCATTACAAGATCCAGAGATTATTTCTATTAGCATTGCCTATCCAGGGGCAGCACCTCAAGAAATTGAAGAAGGGATTGTACTTAAAATCGAAGATAACCTTAAGGGATTAATTGGGGTAGATAGAGTTACTTCTGTATCCCGCGAAAATGGAGGAAGCATTACCGTAGAAATAGAAACTGGGCGGGATATTGATGCCATGCTGGCTGAAGTAAAGAATGCTGTAGATCGTGTTCCAAATTTCCCAACAGGAATGGAGCCCTTGGTAGTAGCCAAACAAGAAAATGTAAGGCAAACCATCGATTTCTCTATTAGCGGAAAAAATATAGACCTCGCTACTTTAAAACAAATTGGGAGGCAAATAGAAAATGATCTCCGTAGGATGGATGGTGTTTCTCAAATTGAAGTCTCTGGCTATCCTGAAGAAGAAATTGAAATTGCTGTACGGGAAAGTGACTTATTGGCGTACAATCTCACCTTTGCCGAAGTTGCTTCGGCCGTTTCACAAGCCAATATTTTAAGTACCGGTGGAAATATTAAAACCGAAGCAGAGGATTACCTTATTCGTGCAAATAACCGTTCTTATTATGGAGACGAATTAAATCATATTGTCGTTCGCTCGAGTGCCGATGGAACTGTCGTTCGTCTACAAGATGTTGCAGATGTTAAGGATCGATTTTCAGAAACACCTAACGCTTCGTATTTTAATGGAAATATTGCTGTCAATATTACAATAAGTAATACCAACAACGAAGATCTTATTTCCACTGCAGACAAAGTGAACGCCTATATAGAGAACTTTAATCAAAAATACACTGGAGTACATTTGGATGTAGTAAGCGATTCCTCTATTACATTAAAACAGCGTACTAAATTGCTTCTAGAAAATGGGGCTATGGGAATTTTTTTAGTCTTGTTCTTTCTTTCCTTTTTTCTAAACACAAGACTTGCTTTTTGGGTTGCCTTTGGGTTACCTATAGCATTTTTGGGGATGTTTATTTTTGCATCTCAATTTAATGTGACCATTAATGTATTGTCCCTTTTTGGAATGATTATCGTCATTGGTATTTTGGTGGATGACGGGATTGTTATTTCAGAAAACATCTACCAACATTTCGAAAAAGGGAAACCAAGAATACAAGCGGCTATTGATGGTACTATGGAGGTGTTGTCGCCTATAACTTCGGCTATTATTACTACAGTATTGGCATTTTCAACCTTTCTTTTTCTGGATGGTCGAATAGGAAATTTCTTCAGTGAAGTTTCAGTAATTGTTATTTTAACCTTAGTAGTGTCGCTAGTAGAAGCGCTTATAATTCTCCCCACTCATATTGCACACTCAAAAGCACTTCTTCGTGAAACAGAGAAGGAAAAACAAGATAAAAAGGGAATTGATAAGCTTTTCTTGAAACTTAGAAAATTTAATGAGTACGGCGATAGGTTTATGCGTTATTGTAGAGATAATATGTATACTCCTGTTCTTCGGTTTGCATTAAAACAACGGTTTATCACCTTTGCCATTCTTATTGCAGTCATGATTCTTACTATTGGTTCATTTAATGGGGGTATCATTAGAGGGGCCTTTTTTCCGCAAATTGCAAGTGACCGCGTAAGTATCGATTTACTAATGCCAGAGGGAACCAATCCAAAAATAACAGATTCTATTATTTCCTTAGTAGAAGATGCTGTTTGGAGGGTAAATGAAGAATACACAGCATTACAAACAGATAATAAACAAGTAGTTGAAAATATTATAAAAAGAGTGGGTCCAGGAAATAATAAAGCCTCATTAAGTGTCAACTTACTCCCAGGGGAAGAAAGAGACGCTGGATCCCCAGATATTACCAATTCTATTAGACAGGAAGTGGGTAGTGTGTATGGAGTGGAACGACTTACCTTTGGGTCTGGAGGAAACTTTGGAGGTAATCCTGTTTCAGTTTCACTTTTAGGCAACAATACGGAAGAACTAAAGGCTGCCAAAGATGAATTGCGAAAAATAATGGAGGAAAACCCTTTGTTGGCAGATGTTTCAGATACCGATCCAGAGGGAATAAAAGAGATTAATGTTGAACTTAACGAAACAGCGTATGCGCTTGGTTTAAATCTTCAAAGTGTTATGAGTCAAGTTCGTGCGGGATTTTTCGGATTACAAGCACAACGATTTCAACGAGGGCAAGACGAAATTAGAGTTTGGGTGCGTTACAACAGGATAAATCGGGAGTCGATAAACGATTTAGACGATATGCGAATAGTAACCCCTTCGGGGCAACGCGTTCCTTTTGGTGAAATTGCTACTTATGAAATTAGAAGAGGAGATGAATCTATTAGTCACTTAAACGGACTTCGAGAAATTCAACTTAATGCAGACCTAAAAGACCCAAAGGGCAGCCCTACCGAAATTCTTTCGGATATTGAGAATAATGTGATGCCGGAAATACTTTCAAAATATCCTTCGTTGAGTGTTTCTTACGAGGGTCAAAATAGGGAAGCAGGAAAACTTACAAGGTCTGCAAAAACAGTCGTGCCTATTATTATCCTGCTTATTTATATTACAATTGCCTTTACCTTCCGAAGTTACAGCTAACCATTGTTACTCATCTTTATGATTCCCTTTAGTTTTATTGCAGTGGCTTGGGGACATTGGATTCATGATTTTCCAATTAATATACTTTCGGCTTTAGGAATTATAGCATTAATTGGGATTATGGTAAACGACGGATTGGTGCTTATAGGAAAATTTAATTCCTTTTTACGGGAAGGGATGAAATTTGAAGAGGCATTGTTTGAAGCCGGACGCGCTCGTTTTAGAGCTATTTTCCTTACCTCTTTAACGACTATTGCAGGTATAGCGCCATTGCTCATTGAAAAAAGCCGACAAGCGCAATTTTTAAAGCCTATGGCTATTTCTATTGCCTATGGAATAGGAATTGCAACCGTTTTAACCCTAATTATTTTACCTCTTCTTTTATCTATTACTAACGAGTTTAAGGCTAAAGTTGCTTGGTTAAGTACAGGCGATGAAATTAAGCGTGAGGATGTAGAACGAGCTATTAAGGAGCAGAAGGAAGAAAAAGATTGGGAATTTGCGGAAGAAGCTAGTAGACGATTTGAAGAGCATCATGAAGAATTTAAAAAGGAAGAAGAAATCCATGAAGTCTAGTATTTTAACTTGTATAGTTGGTTTAATTTGTGTTGTGTCTGGAGCGCAAAATTTTGAATTATTAACCAAGGAAAAAGCAGTTGCTGAAGTTTTAGAAAATAATTTTGGAGTTGAAATTGCAAAAAATAATGTTGCCATTGCAGATAACAACCAAGGGGTTTTAAATTCTGGTTTTCTTCCGTCATTAACAGGAAATGCGGGGGCATCATACAATAAAGAAAATCAAGAAGTAACTTTTCAAGATGGAACGGTTAATACAGTAGATGGTGCCGAAACAAAACGTTACAATGCTTCCTTAAATTTGAATTATACCCTTTTCGACGGATTAGGAAGATGGTACGATTACAAACGGTTAAAGGAAGAATACAATCTTTCCGAATTACAAGCTAGAGAAACTATTGAAACTACGTTGTTGCAACTATTTTCAGTCTATTTTGAAGTGGCCCGACTTACCGAAAATGAAGAGGTTTTAAAACAAACATTACAAAATACCAAAGACCGCTTAAAACGTGCTCAATATGCATTTGAATATGGGTAAGTAAATAAACTGAATGTTTTAAATGCTGAAGTTGATTTGGTGACAGATAGTATAAATTTAATGAATGGTCATCAGCAACTTTTAAATTCAAAGCGGGATTTAATGGTAGTTCTTAATGGGGAAT
>Ga0207903_1000424_pt1 | contig 12560 bp, 16 predicted proteins | sample MalvirmetaMSP131_FD_184234 | JGI IMG/M metagenome (GOLD analysis project Ga0207903, IMG submission 184234) | Marine viral communities from the Deep Pacific Ocean - MSP-131 (SPAdes) | ecosystem: Environmental > Aquatic > Marine > Oceanic | place: Atlantic Ocean | collected 2011-06-25
ATCCGGCGGAGCAGACCCGCATCGTCCAGCTTCTGGTCGAGCGGGTGACCGTCGGCGAAGACGGCATCGCCGTCGATCTGCGCCACGACGGGCTGGGCTCGGTTCTCCGGGACATGATGGCGCCCCGCCAGACGGAGGCCCACGCATGACCGACTCGACGAACACCATCCGGGTCGTCATCCCCCTGACGATCCGCAAACGCAATGGGCGGCCGAAGATCCTGCCGCCCGACGAGGTGACGGTTCGGAACGGCCGGTCACAAGACCCTCATGTGCTGCGCGCCATCGCCCGCGCCTGGAGCTGGCGGCGGCAGCTGGAAACGGGCGCCGCTTCCACGATCCAGGACATCGCGGCGGCCGAGAAGGTCTCCGACCGGTTTGTGAGCCGAATGATGCGGCTCGCCTATCTGTCACCCGAGGTGCTTGAACACCTCGTCATCAGGCGCGTCCCACCGGCGCTGTCATTGAACGACCTTGTTTCGGTCGCCGACCGGCCATGGGCGGAGCAGATGGGGATAGTGTTTGAGGGACTGGCTTAACCGGCACAGCAGGAGAGTTTTGCCACATCCTTGTCGAATGTCTGGGCGGCCAGCTTCAACCCTTCAACAGTGGTCAGGTAGGGGAAGATCATCTCTCCGAGTGCCTTCGTGGTCATGCCGAACTTGAGCGCCAGCGCCAGCGTCTGGATGCTGTCGGCGCCCTCGGGCGCCATGATCACACCTCCCAGAAGCCGGTCGGTTTTCGCGTCCGCCACAAGCTTGATGAGCCCACGCGTGTCGCGCGCGGCCAGCGCCCGCGGCACGTTGTCTAGCGTCAGGACGCTCGTCTTGACCTCATGCCCGGTCGCGCGCGCCTCCGCTTCGGTCAGGCCGACACCCGCCACTTGTGGACCCGTAAACACGACCCACGGCATGGTTCCATTGTCGTAGACGAGGCTATCGCCATTCAGCGCGTTCTTCGCGGCGAGCTTTGCGCCATAGGCCGCCATGTAGACGAACTGGTCCCGGTTGGTCACATCGCCCGCCGCGTAGACGCCGGCTTTCGAGGTGCGCATGTGGTCATCGACCACGATGGCGCCGCGAGCGTCTTGCGCCACACCGGCCTCCGCCAAGCCGAGGGTTGCGGTATTGGGGATGCGTCCCGTCGCGACCAGCAGCCGCTCCGCCTTCAGCTCGACCGTCTTGCCGCCTTCGCTGACGCAGACGGTGACGCCGGTCTCATCTTCACAGCAGGCATCGTAGGTGATGCCGCAATGAAGCGTGATGCCTTCGGCGCGGAAGGCCGCAGCCAGCGCGTCCGACACTTCCGGTTCCACCTGCGGCAGCAGGCGCGACCGGCAGATCACCGTCACCTCAACGCCCATGCGCGCCATCATCTGGGCAAGCTCCACGCCGATATACCCGCCGCCGATGACAATCAGGCTCCTGGGCAGCGTCTCCAATTCCAGCAGTGTCGTGCTGGTCAGGTAGGCCACGGTCTTGATGCCGGGAATCGGCGGCACGGCAGGTCGTCCGCCCGTAGCGATGATGATATTGTCGGCGGCGACAGGGCCGTTTTCGACGAGCACGCCGGCGCCGTTCAACCGCGCCGCGCCCTCCAAATAGGTAATCCCGTCATACTCGGGCAGCAGGTCGGCGTATTTCTTCTGCCGTAGCGTCGAGACGAGATCGTCCTTGGCGGCGATCAGACGTCGCCAATCATTCACCTGCGCGTCGCCGGTCAGGCCCGGGAACCGGCCCGCCGCCCTTGCGCCATGTAGCGCCTCGGCGGCGCGGATCATGGTTTTGGACGGCACGCAGCCGACATTGACGCAGGTGCCGCCAATGGTGCCGTGGCCGATCAGGGCGACGCTCGCCCCTTGCTCGGCCGCCGTGATGGCAGCGGAAAAGCCTGCCGAACCCGCGCCGATGACGGCGAGGTCGTAGGTTGTCCGGGATCGTGCGTTGGGGGTGCAGCAGTGGCTTGGCTTGAGGCGTTCGTTCATGTCCGTCTTTCTTTCTGTTCTCAGACCATCGACCCGAGGTCCGAGGCGTAGCTGGGATAGGCGAAGATCGCCGCCTTGATCCGGTTGGCGGTCAGCCCCGCACCCATGGCCATCGCGAAAAGATTGATCTGTTCCTCCGTTCCCGGACCAATCAGATGCGCGCCGAGGATGTGGCCGGTCTCACGCTCCACCAAAACCTTGAAGCCGCTGGCCACGGCGCTTACACGTATCGAGGAATACCATCGCTCGGTCCGCTCGAAATGGACGTCGAAGTCGTGTCCCGCCTCCTTCGCTGCGGCCTCGGACAGGCCGACGCTGCCAAGCGGCGGCAGGGTGAAGACCGTGCTCGGGATCGGCGGATAGACGATCTTGCGTTCGTCCTGGTTCGCCAGCAGGTTCTTGGCCGCAATGCGCGCCTCGTTGGCCGAGACCGGCGTCAGGTTCGGCCCGCTGTCGGCGCAGTCGCCCGCGGCGAAGATCGCCGGGTTCGACGTGCGCATTGCGGGGCTGACCTTGATGCCGCGTTTCGTTGCATCCACCCCGGCGGCCTCGAGGTTCAGATCCTCGATGTTCGGCACCCGCCCGGCCGCATGAACCGCAACGTCGCAGACGACCTTCTTCGGCCCATCCGGCGTTTCGTACTGCACGGCAAAGGCGTTACCCTCGCGCGCGATGCCGCTGACCGCGGCCCCGGTGTGGACATCGACGCCCAGCGCCTCGGTCGCCTCGGCCAGGATCGCCGTCAGGTCGGGATCGAAGTTCGGCAGGATGCGGGGCCCGCGTTGCAGCACGGTGACCGTCTCGGCCCCGGCGCGCGCGGCGATATGCGCAAATTCCAACGCGATATAGCCGCCGCCGACAAAGACGATGCGCCGCGGGCATTCCGGCAGCTCCAGGAAGTCGGTGCTGGTGATCAGATGCTCCTCGCCGGGGATCCCCAGCGTGGCAGGCCGCGCGCCCGTGGCGATGTGGAAATGCCGCGCTCGCCAGGCCCTGCCGTCGATCTCGACCGTGTCGGGCGCGGTGAAACGCGCCGATCCTTGGAGCGTGGCGATGCCGGCCCTGTCGTGTCCGGCCTCGATCCGGCCCGGCATGGCGTCGGTGAAGGTCCGCTTGAAGGCCATCATCTCGGCCCAGTCGATCCGGGGCTCGGCGATCAGCCCCTTGCCGTCCATCGCCCGCGCCCGTTCGACGCCTTCGGTCACGCCGACCAGCATCTTCTTGGGATCGCACCCCCTGAGCGCGCAGGTGCCGCCGTAGGGAAGCCGGTCGACGATGGCGACCTTCCAGCCCTCGGCGGCGGCCATGCGCGCCACGCCGTTGCCGCCCGTTCCCGCGCCGATGACGATGAGGTCGAACTCAAATCCGTCGGACATGAAGGTTATTTATCTCTCTGAAAATTAATCGTCTGGACATCGTCCCTATCGCAGCAAGCCGCCGCGCGGCTCTGCCGCCACAGGCCGTAGGCCGCCACGCCGAGGAAGAGGACGAGCGCGGGCAGCAGCACATAGTCGAGACCGCCAATCCACGCCGAAAGGCCGACCGCGCCGAGGGCAATGACAAGCACCGGCGTGGCGCAGCAGATCGCGGCGATCGCGGCCCCGATGATACCGGTCTTGAGGATCGTTGCGTCCTTCATCGGCCTCAGCCTCGGACCGAGGCCGGATAGCCCGCGTTGGTCGAGGCCGCGGCGATGGCGTCTGCGTTCGTCACCGATGGGTCGAAGACCACGGTTGCTGTCTTGGCATCGAAGTCGATATTGACCGAGCGAACGCCCTCTACGCCTTCCATGGCGCGTTTCACGGTCACTGGGCAGAGCGCGCAGGTCATGTTCTGGATGGCGAAGGTCCGGGTCTGGGCGGCCGCCACCTGTTGGGAGGCGGACTGGGCGGCGGCCGGGGCCACGGCCGTTCCGATGGTCCAGCCGAGTCCGCCGAGGGCCAGCAAGGCAGCAGCGAGGATAAGGGGGCGTCTCATGGCGGTTACTCCTATGTTTGGTCTCAGTAGAAGAGCGGCGCCCACCAATTGATGGTCAGCGCGAGCAAGATCACCACGGTGGAGAGGCAAAGCGCAGTCTTGGTGATGACGGCCGACTGCGGCTTGGCGCAATAGGAACCGTCCACACAAGCGGGCTTGGCTTTGAAATAGACCTGCCGGAAGCCGAGGCCGATGAAGACAAGCGCAATGCCTGCGAAATACGGCTTGTAGGGCTCAAGCGCGGTAAGGTTGCCGATCCAGGCCCCGGAGATGCCGAGCATTACGAACAGCAGCGGCACCACGCAGCAGGTCGAGGCCAGAATGGCGCCGATCACACCGCCCGCCGCAAAGATGTTCCGCTTCCGATCGTCTGCATCTTCAGCGGCTTGTACCGTCTGGATTCCTGCTTCGGGTGTGCTCATGCGTCATCGTCCTCGCCTTGGTTCTGATTTTAAGATAAGGTCTGTAGTGACTACAGACTCAAGGGGGTTTTTGACAGAATGGGAGATCACGTTTCCGGGAAGGGACTGAAGCGCGCGGACCTTGCGCGGCGCACGGGCTGCAATCTGGAGACCATCCGTTATTACGAGAAGATCAGCATGATGCCCGATCCACCGCGCACCGCATCCGGCTACCGCGTCTATGACGAGACCCATGTTGGGCGTTTGCGCTTCATCCTGCGCGGCCGGGAGCTGGGCTTCTCCATCGAGGAGTTGCGCGGGCTCTTGCAGCTCGTAGATCGAGGGACTCAGACCTGCGCCGAGGTGAAGGCGCTGACGGAGCAACATCTTGCGGACGTGCGCGCCAAGATCGCTGACCTCAGGCGCATAGAGAAGGTGCTCGCCGCCACGGCTGCGCAGTGCTCGGGCGAAGAGGTGCCGGAGTGCCCCGTGCTGGAGGCGCTGGCATCGTGATCAAACGGATCCACAAGTGTGCGCATCTGCGCGATTGATTTGGCATTTGATGGTTCGTGTGAATACGTCGCACAACGCCTATCGCGCGTTCTCAGGATGGCGACGCCAGCCGGGATAACTGCCGCAGAAAATGCCCTGGTGCGATGGGCGGAACTACCTGAAAACGTAGACTTTCACGAAGCCGAACCGCTCGGCATGAGGTTCGGTCGGTTAGAGACGGAGGGCCGTTTAGAGACGGAAACTGGACCCGGCGTCAGTCTCCGAGGTTCGGATGCCTCGGCTAAACGCCTTTGAAACAAAAAGAAAAAGGCCCGCGGGTGGGGCCTCATCTCGGGTTCGCTACAAGATAATGGCGGAGGGAAAGAACCTCGATTACAACCGTCTCCTCGAAGGCCCGCGAAATTTTGGGAAAAGCTGAGAAATCCGAGGTCGCCTAAACTCAACGAAATCACTGTAAACCTGAACGGCAGGAACGGAACAAATTAAACCACACCCCATAAAATAAATTGACTTTTTGCACTATTTCTGCAAAATACAGCTTCATATAGCAGAAATGGAAATAATAAGATGCTTGTGGAGTTCAGAGTTAAAAACTTCCGCTCAATTCGGGATGAGCAGGTTCTGAGTCTTGCTGGCTCAAAAGATAAGACACTGATCGACACCCATGCGGTGACGACTGGGGTCTCCGCAATCCCCTCTATTCTTAGAAGCGCTGTCATTTATGGTGCCAATGCGAGCGGCAAATCAAATTTGATCAAGGCCCTTCAGTACATGCGTGGCGTGGTGCTGGAGTCGGCGACTTTGATCCAGCCGGGTCAAACCTTCGGCGTTCAGCCGTTTCGCTTGGATAAATCATCGGCGAAAGAAGCTACTGAATTTGAAATCACCTTTTTGCTCGGGGAAGTGCGCTATCAATACGGCTTCTCTATGACACCCGAACGTATCGTCGGCGAGCATTTGCTCGTTTACAAGTCGTTCAAGCCACAGCGCTGGTTCGAGCGCTATTTTGATGCTGATTCAGGTAAGGAAATCTACGAGTTTGGCTCCAGTCTAAAAGGCCCAAAAAACCTCTGGGAAAACGCAACGCGTCCAAATTCCTTGTTTTTGTCCATGGCTTCCCAGCTGAACAGTGAGCCCTTGAGGGCTGTGTTCGAGTGGTTTTCCTCGCAGCTGGTGATCTTCAACGAGACGGCAAAATTAAACCAAGGCATCTCCATTCGCATGCTTGGCGAAACCAAAGACAAAAGAGAAATCTGCGACTTCCTAACCGCAGCGGATATCAGCATTAGCGATATTGATGTTGAGACGCGAAAAGTGCCTGGACAGGCTTTGCATGTCGATATGGCTGCGGGCAAGACAGAGATGCGGGAAGAGGAAATCGAAGAGCATAAAATCCGGTTTCACCATGTGACCGAAAACGGCGAAGCTGTTTTTGAGCTGGCTGACGAGTCCAGCGGAACACGAAACCTATTTTTCCTTGCTGGGCCAGTACTCGATATCCTGAGCAAAGGTCCGACTCTGGTTATCGATGAGCTGGATACGAGCCTCCATACCTTATTGGTAAGGGAGCTGGTGGAACTGTTCCATAAGCCCTCCGTGAACGTAGGGAATGCTCAGTTAATCTTCAGCACCCATGATACGTCGCTTCTGGACGCTCCGGACCTGTTCCGCCGAGATCAAGTGTGGCTGGTTGAGAAAAACCGAGACGAAGCAACGGAACTGGTCGCCTTGTCAGAATACAGTCCGCGCAAAAATGAAGCGCTTGAGCGTGGCTATCTGATGGGCCGATATGGCGGTATTCCCTTCCTCAATCATGCGGAAGGGCTAAAGCACTAATGGCCCGAGACAATTCGCCCAAAGAACGAAACAAACGTCGGCTTGCACGAAAGCTCAATCAGAGAGCCAGTTACGATCGGATTTTGATCGTTTCTGAAGGCAGCAAGACTGAGCCCTTGTATTTTAAGGAAATCCGGGCTGCGTATCGACTGCACACAGCAAACGTTGAGGTTCATCCGAGCGCCACAGGAACCTCTCCAATTCAAGTCGTCGAGTATGCAAAAGACCTCTTTGTGAACGGAGACACCCACAAGCGCATCCAAAAGCGGGCGTTTGAGCAAGTCTATGCTGTCTTTGACCGTGACGACCATCAAACTTTTCACGATGCTCTGCAGATGGCAGAATCCTTTGATGGCAGACTGAAAAACGATAACAAGCAATTTGTTTCATTCAAGGCGATCGCCTCTGTGCCAAGTTTCGAGCTTTGGCTTCTTTTGCATTTTGAAGATGTTCAAGCTCCAATACATAGGGATGATGCATTGCGTAGGCTTAAAGCTCATATTCCTGGTTATGAGAAAGGGGCTGGCGGAGCCTTCGAATTCACCCGTGAGCACTTGGAGGCGGCAGAACAGAGAGCGACGCGCTTGGCAGCGCGGTTCACTGCACGCGATGAACCCGAGCCATTTACAGCGGTTGGGGAAATCGTTGGGCTTCTTACCAAGTTGAAAAAATAGCACCCGTCCCCCCCCCTGGGAATGATGTGTTTTGGCCCAAACCCGTCAGGGAATATGTTACATTTTGTGGAATAGCGATGGCAAAAAATCGAGAAGCTGAAAACCTAATAGAAATTGCCAACCGCTTGAAAGCGGCCAGGATGGCGCTCGACCTTAGTCAAAAGGATCTCTATGAGGCCCTTGGCGTCAAGGCTGCAGCCTGGAGCCACTGGGAAAGTGGGAAACGCATGCCTGACCCTGTTGTTATGTTCGACTTCTACAAGCTCCACGGAATCACATTGGAATGGATTTATGGAGGTGATCCTAAGGGCCTCCCGTTTGGTGTTGCACAAATCATTCTAAAGGCCGCGTCGTAATCTTCGACCCATCTCGGAAGGCACGAAACTAACCCTATGTGATAATTTTCTGAATCCAGCTCTTGTAATTATACAAAACGTAAAATATTGTTGCTCCCCGTCAGAGGCCTAAATGAAAGCGGGGGGACCGTGAGCGAAGATAAAAACAACGATAAAAATGATGCCACGGAAGCCCGAGCCGCCGAATACGTGCGGATGTCGACCGAACATCAGAAATACTCAACCGAAAACCAGGGCGACATTATTCACAAGTATGCCGCCCGCAAAGGCTATCAAATTGTTCGGACATATACGGACAAAGGGCGGAGTGGCCTCAATATCGAAGGCCGCGATGGGCTCGCTCCATCCCCGTCGCGGGTCACCTTCACGACCGCGAAGTACATATCGACCACGTTGTCGAGGTAGTACGATATCTCTCCCTGCCCCAAGTCGCCGTACAACTGGCCTTCAACCTTGTTTGATGCGGCGAACGTCCCACCCAAATCCAGACATTCCTTGGCTTGTGTAAGCATCCTCTTGTAGACGGCTTGGTAGTTTTCTGCGGACTTCACCGTGGCCCGATGTTCGCTCTCACTTTCCAATTGTCCAGCCGTTGAGACGCAGCCTGTCACCAGAATTGTTAGCGCCAACGTAAACTTCCGCATAGAATTTCCTTTGCGATAAAATTTCCCCCACCGATCATCGTGAGGTTGTGCATGGAAACTATACGCAAGGAAAATTCAACCTGTAAAGTAAGGGGGTATCCATACTGGCGGGGGGCTCCCAATTTTCAGTCCAACCGCCCACCCTAGCATCATTCGTCTAAGCGGCAGTGACATTGGTCAATTTGAATATTTATTAGCCCTACGGCAGTGCCCTCACGTACCGCCGCCGTCACGAAAGAGACCAAGACGCCATGGCAACTGCGGTGATTGAATGGGGCCCAGGATGGGGCGGAGATAACTCTATGTTATTTTAGTGTTTATTTTCAATTGATTATGAAAATAAATGGCGGTGGGCGCAGTCGAGTGCGAACTCGTCTCCGGCAAATTCCCTGATATTCAGGGAAATTACTGGGAATTTTGCCGAATTTAGTCAAATATCTAAACCTTCGTGCCTCTGAAAGCAGCAGTTTCTGGCGCGCTTACGAGCAATTTCCCTAAATCGGAGAACAGGGAATTTATTCCTATATATCTGGGTATTGGAATTCTGTTTCAGAGAAATAAATACTTAAGCTGGCACGGACGCGGTTTTTTGTAGGGACAAGTACCAATTTAGATTTGGAACTCCCGTACACGTGTCTTCTTTCATCAGCCAACGGATAGCTGATAGTTGTTTGTTACACCAACGGGTTTCGGCAGGCAGAAAACATATGAACGGTCAAAGCCACGGGTCCCCGGAAGGGGAAAAGACATCAAACATTTTCATTCGCATACTTCGCTGGTTTGACAAAAATACCGAGTCATACTTGATGGTTGTATTTTATGTTGCCCTTGCGTTGATCATCAGCATCGAGGTGGCCCGGCGGTATCTGCTGGGCGAGCAGACCCAATGGGGCTCTGTCGTCAGTATTTATTGCTTCATATGGTTGAGCTGGCTGGGCTGCGCTTATCACGTGAAAACCCGGGGGCACCTTCGCTTTGGCGAGATTCGTAGGAGCATGCCAAGGTTGGCTCAGGCCATTTTTTATATTCTGGATGACGTTCTGTGGCTGGTACTAGCCTCAGTCGTTGTTACATCTTCGTGGAATTTGATTCAGACGCAGATGATGCTCGAAAACGTGATTGAAGGTACCCGATCCATTCCTCTAGCTATCGCCACCGCCGCCGTCCCTGCCGGGTGGCTGCTTATTGTGGTGCGCGCCGTGCAAGACATATGGACAATCATCTTCGAGTACCGATATGACCTTCCGTTCGAGAGACGCACCGGTCCCGTCGATTAATAAATTTGAACAAAAGCTCGCAGGGTTCATTTATGGAAACCGAGATCATAGTCTTGCTGACGACCCTGACCGCTGTGGCGCTGTTCGCAGTTGGCGTGCCTGTCGTCCTGTGCCTTGGCACGTGGTCGATGATAACGCTGTATTATACGGAAGTGTTTCCGATCGGGAACATCGGTCAAAGTGCGTTCTTCGGCTTGAAGTACTTCTCGCTCCTCGCGATGCCGTTGTTCATCCTCACGGGGGATCTGATCAGTGCCGGCGGTATATCGAAACGGCTGATTAAGTTTGCCTCGACTGTGTTATGTAAGGTGCCCGGTCGCCTGGGCGTGACGACTATCGCCGCATGCGGCTTATTCGCTGCCATCAGTGGGTCTAACTCGGCGACAACGGCGGCCATCGGACGGATTGTCATTCCGGAAATGACGAAGAAAGGATACGATCTCGGTGCAGCCGCTGCGATCTCTGCGGCAGGGGGAACTGTCGGTGTGATCATCCCACCGAGCCTGATCTTCATTCTCTATGGCGTACTGATGTCGTTGTCGCCCGGCGACATGTTCATTGCGGGGATCATCCCCGGGATCATGATGGTTGCCGCGATGGTCCTTGTATCGATGATGTTGGCGATGATTGGCAAGACCAACCGGGATGGCGATCCGGAAGTGTTCTCGGCCGGCTCGGTTGCCAAAACGGCATGGGATGCAAAGACGGGCTTTCTTGCTATCATCATCGGGCTCGGCGGCATCTATGCCGGTATTTTCTCACCGACCGAAGCGGCAGGGGTGGTCGTAGCCTACTGCTTGATCGCGGGTGTCTTCCTGACGCGGGAAATCAAGTTCAAGGCGCTCTTCGGCATCTTCTTCGCCAGTGCATCAATCACCGGTATGATTGCGCCGATCGTTGCGGTATCGATCACGGTGCAGGAAACCCTCTCCGTACTCGGCATGCAGCAGATCATGGCTGAAGCGCTGACTGGGGTTGTCGTCAACGAGACGGCCATGATCGCCCTGATCATGGCGATGATTTTCGTCGCCGGCTGTATTCTGGAATCCGTGCCGGTCGTGATCATCTTCGCGCCGATCCTGGCGCCGATCGCGGTGGCGACCGGTATGGATCCGATCCACTTTGCCGTACTTTTCGTCATGGGGAGTTCTATCGGTTTCATTACACCGCCGTACGGCCTCAACCTTTACATGGCTAGCGGCATCTCGGGCGCGGGCATATTCGATATCTCAAAACGGATATTCCCGTTCGTTCTGGCACTGATACTGGTCTGGTTTACCGTCGCAACCTTCCCGGCAATCTCGCTCGGTATCTTGGCTAACATCTAGACGCTCGCGAGAGCAGTATCTTTGCAGCATGATTGCATTCGTAAAGAACGTTCGATGAACGTGGGTTTATCGCTAGGGGGGTATGGTGTCAGAACACGACGACGGAAAAATAGATGGCAAGCACATATCCGCATACGTGATGCTAATTTTGGCCCCCTTATTCTGGGCAGGAAATTACGTTGTTGGGCGGGCTTTCGCTCCAGAACTACCACCTGCGACGTTGGTCTTTCTGCGCTGGCTGATCGCGTCTTTGATGATGCTACCGTTCGTATATTCTGAGCTACGACCTGCGATCCCCGCCATTTGCAAAAACTGGTTCTGGCTAATTAGGCAGGCGTTACTGGGCATTGCCGTCTTTACTGGACTCATGTACACGGCACTACAAACGACAACGGCGATAAATGCCGGAATCATTATGGCAATGACGCCTATTATAATTCCTTTGCTTTCGGTGTCACTGAAGCGCGCAACATTCAGCATTTCTGTTTTTACTGGCGCAATTATTTCATTCTTGGGCATCGCCTTTATAATCTCGCGAGGGTCGCCAATGGAGATCATCGAGAGAGGATTTGTAAGAGGTGATTTGATAGCATTGGTGGCGATGCTTGTTTGGGCCCTTTACTTGATTTTCGTTAAGGACAGACCATCCTCGTTGCGACCCAATGTCGTGCTTTTTGCGACAATGTCCTTATCCTGCGTGATAGTTTTTCCCGCAATGTTGATCGAAATGGAAATAGGCCGTGTGATGATCGTCAGCACGTCGTCTTTGATGGCTGTAATTTATATCGGTATATTTCCGTCGCTCATCTCTTACTTCTTGTTCAATAGAGGAACAGAAATCGTCGGCCCATCACACGGCGGTTTGTTTATGCACTTGCTCCCGGTCTGGACGGTTGTCCTCTCAGTGCTGTTTTTGGAAGAATCCTTGGCGTTATATCACGCCGTTGGCATCGCGTTTGTTGCCTTGGGGATGTATATTGTTTTCCGCAAGCCGTAGGAAATTATTCACCGGACACTCCTGTTCAATCGCTATAGAATTTTTGGTTGGAGTGTTTATCAAATCTGCCTTGAGCCGGTTTTGCAGTAGTTCTCTATCCATCCAGTCCTGTGCCCGCTTTCAGACCAAAGAATGGGAAAGAAGCTCTCATCTAGATTGTACTCACCGGTTCTCTGGTAGCGTCGATAAATGTAGCCGCCACGTCGGTCCGAAAAAACGGCATCTTGATGCACCATGTGAATTCCAACCGACCGTCGTTCGATGCCCGTGGTCGTGTTCGGGCCTGAGCCATGCCAGATTTCGCCGGCGTGAAAAACGCAGGAACCGGGGGGCACTTCGATCAAGACTGGATCGGGAACGTTGACGCCAGCGGCATGCGCGGCCGCTTTCATTTGCGCGCGGTAATCTTCTGCGGCATGGAAGCTCTCGGGTAACGGTGTTAGCGGCCAACGGTGCGAGCCAGGAATATACTCCAGCGTACCAGCTTCCCGATGTGTGCTATCCAACGCAATCCAACAGGTAATTGTGCTTGGCGGATCTAGGAAGTCCATAAAGGAAGTGTCTTGGTGAAGTG
>Ga0207903_1000427_pt1 | contig 12518 bp, 9 predicted proteins | sample MalvirmetaMSP131_FD_184234 | JGI IMG/M metagenome (GOLD analysis project Ga0207903, IMG submission 184234) | Marine viral communities from the Deep Pacific Ocean - MSP-131 (SPAdes) | ecosystem: Environmental > Aquatic > Marine > Oceanic | place: Atlantic Ocean | collected 2011-06-25
GTCAAGATCGACACGGAATTGTTCGACGGTTTTCTGCGGATCGGCGAAATGTACCTGCCGGGCGAGGTCGAGGATGAAATTCTGATTTCCAGTTATCTGTGCCACCCGCTGGGGGCCAATGACAATTTGTCAGGTGTCGTCGTCGCGGTCGAATTGTTCCGTCTGCTGCAATCCCTGCCGAAACGCCACTATTCCTACCGCCTGGCCCTGTGGCCGGAAACCATCGGCGCCATGACCTACATCGCCAAATATCCGGATCGCATCGCCAAGACGATCGGCGGCTACCAGTTCGGCATCTGTGGCGACGACAAGCCGGTCAGCATCGACCGCACCAAGCCTGGCGACACCATCATCGACCGGGCGTTTCATCACGCCATGGCACTTGTCACCGGTGCGGTCGAAAGCCGCCCGTTCAGCATCTACGGAACCGACGCCTGCCATTTCAATTCCGTCGGCGTCGAGGTTCCCACGGCCAACATTTGCCGGGCCGGATCACGGCCGGGCGGCTACATCGAATATCATTCGTCGGCGGATGACCTGAACCTAGTCAAGGCGGACAAGTTGTTCGAAACCCTGATGGCCGCCTGGGTCGCGTTGATGACCATCGAGCGGACCCACGTCTATCAAGGTACCTATACGGCCTCGCCATTCATGTCGCGCCATGGGGTTTATCCCTATCAGCACGGCGCCGGGGTCGGTGGCCGGGCATCGATCATCGGCGACGCCTACTACGCGATTATTCCTCATGCCGACGGCAAGCAGGACCTGCTGGAAATTGCTGAACGCTGCGAAATGCCGATTTTCGCCTTCGATGAATGCGTGTCCGAATTCCTGCGCGTCGGGCTTGTGACAAAAGAGGGACCATGACCGCGCATGAAACGCCGATAGCATCGACGGAACGACAAAGCGGGGAACCGCGACGGATCGCCTATTCGGTCGATGACGTTGGTTCTGTGCTCCTGGATGCAGCGACGGAAGCTTGGGTTGATAAGGAAACGTCCTGGCTCCGGTTCGGGCTCTATCATGCCATCTGCCGTGACTATTATCTGCGCATACAGGGCGGACCGCCACCGGTGCCGGAGGACGGCACCGCGCTTGAGCAGCTCGGCGCGCTGCAGGTCCCAGGGATGTTGTCCCGGGCAGACAGCGAAACGCTATCATTGTCCATCACGCAGGCATTCGAGCGTCTGCAGACGCCGCTTGATAAGGCAAGCGAGCATGTTTTCTGGGCGCCTTGGTCGATGCAACGGATATCGATGGTCCGTGGTCTCTTGCCGGAAATACTTTCCCCCGCCGTCACCAAGGAAATTGAGCATTACTTTGGATGCCATTTTCAGATCGTCTCCATGGTGCTGAACCGCTTGTTCGCCTCTGGGGACGAGCCGGGTGTTTCATTTCTTTGGCACCGCGATCATGTGCCGCCACAACAACTGCACATGATCGTTTACCTGACGGGCGCATCCGATGAATTCGGCCGCACCGAGGTCATGGACATGGATGCGACGCGGCGGGCGGCGGATACCGGATATAGCTATCCTCCCGAGGCCCAGAGAACTGGAGACCTGGCGGAGATATTCGGTGACGGCGCGTCGACGGTCTCGGTTCTGCAGCCCGAACTGGATCCTGGAGGAGGGCTGTTTCTGGCGGCACCTCGCGTCCTGCATCGAGGGATCGTCCCCAAGACCAAGTGGCGCGACACGATGATGTGCGTGTTGATTCCATGCCCCATACCTTTCGAGGCACGCGCGCAAGCTTTGTTTCCTCTGCAGTATCGGGATGATTCGAACCTGATTACGAATGCGTTCTCGCCTTTCGGGGCGTTTTCGACGATATCGATGGCTCAACACGGCGTGGCGCCGAATTGGGCCAAGAAAAGCAAAATGCGGGGAGATGACCGGTTTGAACTGGAGTACGTGGGGTCCTGATCTGATGCGACGAGAAAGATCGATCCATGGAACGGTGTCCAGCGCATGTACGACATTTTTCCTGGGAAAATGGCCGGTTAACGATTTTTACAGGCCCGCCCCCCATGATGCGCCCGGTTCTGCTGCCGACCGCAGGAAGGGCTGTGCCGCAGTGTCTAATCAAGAAGGAATCAGGACATGAGCAAGGAAATCCGCTGGGGCATGATCGGTTGCGGGGACGTAACCGAGGAGAAGAGCGGTGCGCCCGCGTTCAAGGTGGTGGATGGTGCGCGCTTGGTGACGGTGGTGTCGCGTTCGGACAACGAGGTCGCCGATTACGCCGCCCGTCACGACGTCCCCAACTGGACGACCGATGCGGAGAAAATGATCAACGATCCGGAGATCGATGCGATCTACATTGCGACGCCTCCGGATTCCCATCACATCTATACGGAAATGGTCGCCAAGGCGGGCAAGCCCGTGCTGACGGAAAAACCCATGGGCAGGTGGCTCAGCGAGGCCGAAGCCATGGTCGATGTCTGTGAGAAGGCCGGCGTGCCGCTTTTGGTGGCTTATTACCGGAGGCCTTTGCCGCGGTTCTTAAAGGTGAAGAAGTGGGTCGATGAAGGCCGTATCGGCATCCCCCGGTTTGTTCATATCCAACATACCCTGCGTCCCGAATCCCACCCCGTGGCGCCGGTGACGGAAGAAATGGCCGCGGCGGGAAACATCCCCTGGCGCTTCGATCCCGAAGTTGGTGGTGGCGGTAATTTCATCGATATGGGCACCCATATGCTGGACATGGTCGATTACATCCTTGGGCCCATTGTCGAGGTCGAGGGCAGGGCCGAGAACAAGGGGGGGCTCTACGCTGCCGAAGATACGGTTTCCGCCAGCTTTCTGTGTGAAGGCGGGGCACACGGCACGGGGCAGTGGTGCTACGTCGCGGGCACCAACGTCGACCGCATGGAGATCGTCGGCACGCAAGGCGCCGTGCGCTTCAGCTTCTTTGATGAGGAGCCGCTTGAACTGGAAACCAAGATCGACGGCATCCAGATGGTCGAAGCGAAGAACCCGACGCATTTCCACCAACCGATCCTGCAGGCAGCGACGGATCACCTGCTCGGCCGGGCGACCTGCCCCAGCGATTTCCGCAACGGCTTGAGGGCCATGCAGGTCCAGGACAAGATTCTTGGAAAATTTGTCGAGCCCTTCAAGCGCCAGACCGGTGTGCTTTAGGCTTTTGGGCGGCCCAGGCTGACACGCCATAGATTGGAAACTTTCCAATCTTACTGTTTTCTGCTAAATGTGGCTGGCGTGATGGTCTGCGAGAAGAGCAGGGAATCAACGCAAGCGCAAACACGAGGACAGAATGTATCGTAAGTTGTTTGTGTTCCGTAGGGCGGCGTGGCGCGTGGTCAGGCGCTTTGCGGAGCACGCTAAGCGCGCTTTCGACGGCTATTTCGTTGGCGTTGCAAGCTTAACAAATTATTTATCAGATCAATGCAGACTAAGCGCGTGCGGTCATGTGCGCGTGGTTGTTGCTGGCTGTCCTCATGATGCGACTTCTGGTATTTAGGCGCTGAATAATCAGAGCCAGATTAGGAAAGAACTTTACCCATGTTGGAAACTGCGACCGACAAGATGGAAGAAACCTTCGCTGGTGATGAAGAACTCGTCATCGGTGACGACCCCAAGCTGGGCGAGGAATTAAATCTCCGGCGCAAGCTCCTGCAGGAATCCGTGGTCAAGCGGATCCGTCAAATCAAGACCGACGGTAAGTCCAAAGCTCCCTGGGTGGTTGAGTTGGACCCCACGTCGGCCTGTAACCTAGTCTGCCCTGACTGTATCTCTAAAGACCTGTTGAACCAGGGCGGCTTCGAACGCCAGCGCCTGCGCGAACTGGCCGAGGAAATCGTCGAGGCGGGGGTCAAGGCCGTGATCCTGATTGGTGGCGGGGAACCGCTGGCCCATAAGGAAACGGGTTGGATCATCGATTACTTTGGCACGCACGGGGTTCACGTCGGTGTCACGACGAACGGAACCCTGATTGACCGCCATATGGATGTTTTGGCGCAGCATACGAAATGGGTCCGGGTATCGGTTGATGCAGGCACGCCGGAAACCTTCCAGCATTTCCGGCCGAGCCCCAACGGTATTTCCAAATTCAACGAAGTCATCGACAACATGCGCGAATTGGCCAAGCGCAAAACCGGCAAGCTCGGTTACTCGTTCCTGATGCTGTCGGACTTCGATCGGGACCGCAAAGTTCTGCGTTCCAACTTTGACGAAATCTACCAGGCTGGCGTTCTGGCCAAAGAGATCGGTTGCGACTATTTCGAAGTCAAGCCGTCCTACGATTTCGACCATTATCTGATCGGCCAACCTGAAGATCATCTGGCTAACGCCCGCCGCCTGATTGATCAAGCACGGACCCTGGCCGACAAGAACTTCCGTGTCGTCACTCCGGCGACTCTGGAGTTCGTTCTGAACAACGAACCGCTGGTACAGCCCAAGGATTATCATCGCTGCGTCGTGTCCGAGATGCGCACCCTGGTGACGCCTTCAGGCGCCTATGTATGCCCCTATTTCCGGGGCATGCCGAAGAAGGCCATCGGCGATGCAACGACCCAGTCGTTTTCGGAAATCTGGGAGGGCGCCAAGCGCCAAGCCGTCATGGACGCCACTGACCCGGCCAAGGATTGCCGTTTCCACTGCATCCGTCACCGTTCCAATCTGGTCATGGAAGAAATGATCGGGGGGTCCGATTTCGATACCGTCGAAGATTATGATTTCTTCGTCTAACCCCCGGTGGCTTGCCGCTGGTCAGTCTCATGACCTTGGACGATCTTGAACGCGACCTTCTGGCCCTGATCCCGGACAGCACTGATTCGGTTGTCATTCATAGTGGTCTTTGGGGCATTCTCCGCCACATTGAAGGCGCGTCCGAGGATTTTCCGGCGCGTATTGTCGATAGGTTGTTGGGCTGGGCCCGCGAGGGCCGGACCGTCGTACTTCCGACCTATGCCTTCGAGTTTCCAAGAACGCATGTTTTCGATTTGGTGCGGACAAAGGCGACGACCGGCATCATTGCTGAAACGTTTATGTCCCATCCCGATGTACTGCGCATGGCCCAGCCCATGAATAGCTACGCTGTCGCCGGGCCGCGTGCAGACGAACTTCTAGCCCTATCTTGCAAGACGTCCTGGGGTGCGGACAGCGCCATGGGCTGGTTCGAGGATAACAACACGACCTATGTCTCATTGGGTGTCAGCGTTTTGCTGTCATGTTCCTACTTTCACTTTGCCGAAGAGAAAGCGCGCGTGCCCTATCGCTATTTCAAGCGGTTCCTGGGAACGTTGTTTGATGATGGTCGCGAGGTTGGTCCTTGTTCCGAAACCATGTACGTCCGTCCCCTGGGCTTCGCTCACGAATTTCTGGGTACTGAGGTTGATCGGCGACTGGGTGCAGCCGGTCTGAAACGGCGTCCGGCCCGCGAAGATGGAGTGTTCATGGAAGCGATCTCGATGAATGACATCAATCGCATGACTTTGGATCTGATCGCAGAAGACGAGTATGCCCTGATTGTCGAGGACGGTCGCGAAGGCCTACGGAACTGGGTGGCGGAAGGCGGTCTTGAAGCGGAGAAGGCAGCTGTTCCTGACGAACAGAAGACCGATCTGTAGAAATATGTCCGGCGTCAGTCGGCGGTGCCCTGCCGGTCGATCAACTGCGACAGTCCGTTGATGGTGAAGACGTCGGCATGTTCGAACATGGCTTCCGTCAAGCTGATCGAGAATTCCTCTTCGATGGCGAGGATCAGTTCAACAATACCGAACGAATTGATGACGCCCGCAGCGATGAAATTGTCGTTTTCACCAAGCGCTGCGCCGTTGTTGCGTCCATTTAGATAGCTGGTTAGCCAGGGTTTGGAACTCACCGTATGGTCCTCCGTGGTGGGGGGGCTCAGGCCGGCGGTTGGGCCGACAATTCGGCCAGGACGCGGTCGCGCAGGGCGTGTTTCTGGATTTTTCCATTCATCGCACGAGGGAAGTCCTCGATGATCAGGGTCACGTCTGGTCGATGGATGGACGCTAAATTTTTGGCGCAATGATTCTGGATGGCCAGTTTCAGAGCACTCTTTGCATTGCTGTCCCTGGCCGTCACGCAGGCGACGATCACTTCGCCCCAGAATTCATGATCAACACCGATGACGGCGACATCTTCAACCTCGGGCAGATCGCTGATGACATTCTCAAGCGCGCGCGGCGCAATATTGATGCCGCCTTTAATGATCATGTCCTTGAGGCGGCCGGTGATCGTCAATTTTCCGTCTTCGAAGGTGGCGAGATCGCCGGTTGCGACAAACCCGTCCGACAGCAGGGGAGGGTCCAATCCTTCGCGATCCAGGTACCCAAGCATGGCGGCCGGGGTCTTGATCCAAAGTTCGCCTTCTGACGCGGTGCCGGAAAGAATCGAGATTTCGAGCTCGGGCAGGGGGCGGCCCACGTTGTCTTCGACCGCGGCATCTTCGCGGGACTGTAGAGTAAAGGGACCGCCGAGTTCTGTGACGCCGTAGCAATCCTGTAGCGGAATCCCGAATACCTCAAGGAACTGCTGGCGAATGCCGTGGGTCAATTGCCCCGCGGTGCATTGTACTGAAACCAATTGCGACGCTGCCTTCCGCGACGTATCGACATTGCGCGCGCCTAGGCGGCTTAGGGCCGATGCGATGGTCGGTGTCAGGGTCAGGAAATTGGCCTGTGTGGAGACGGGGCGCTGCCAGAAGGTGACTGCGCTGGCGGGTGAGAACGCCGGGCCCAGCACGATCGTTCCGCCGGCGAGAAGGGGGCAGAGCATGGTGTTTTGGAAGCCCGCCATATAGGCCATGGGAAGGATATGGTAGAGGCGTGTGCCTGCGTCCATTCCTGACAGGCGCGCGAACGAGGCAGCGTTATGGATGATGCCGCCGAGGCTGTGGCAAATGCCTTTGGGTTTGCCGGTAGTGCCGGATGTAAAGATGTTGAGGAACGGCTTGTCGTCCGAGCTGTCAAACCGGATGTCGGCATCCGCAGGTGTTGCTAGACCGGCGTTCAGTACGGGGGGCTCGCGCAACAACAGCTTCGGTTTGGCCAGTTCGGTAATGAATTGGACACTGGCCTGCGCTAATTCCGGGACGATAGGGTTGGCGACATGTCCGCCGATGATGCAGGCCAGATATGACACGAGATAACCGGGACAATTAGGTAGAAGGAAAGCGACCGTATCGCCTTGCGCCAAGCCATCGGCACGCCATTGATCGGCAAGCGTCTTGGCGTTGGTGTAAATCTGCCCATAGGTGAAGTCCTGCCCGTCAGGTGTCGAAAGCAAGACCGCATCGCGGCTTTCGACAAATCTGGTTCTCAGGATTTCTGCGGCATTTTCCGTCATTGGATGTCCTCGGGTGGTACGAAGTTGTGTCATATCCTATCCGCAATTCCTTTCCAATTCATGTAAGGGAAAATTTAGGGTTGTGATGGATCATCAGGCACTGCGGCAGGGAACGGGCTGCATATATCCGCGATGAGCCGGAACAGGATAGGGGTGGATGATGACCGATGGTTCGATTCCCTGGACGGGTGTCGAGGACGAGTTTTCAGCCGCTGGCGTCACGGTCCGACTGGGCGTGCCGGCGGGGCTTCTGCCGGCGGCCGAGCGGGAACTGGCCGATCATGCCGTTGCGTTGAAGGCGGGGCGACCGATTCCGGGCGGTGTCGGTTTTTCGCTTTACGACCTGGTGTTCTTTGAGGCTTTATCCCAAAATTTTTCGCCGCGACGGATCGCCGTGTGGTCGGACGACTTCGGCTGGAATGCAGCTTGCCTGCGCAAACTTTTCCCCGGCGCGTTGGTCGGTGGGCAGGAAGACATCGGCACGGCTGATCTGGTCGTGATCTCGGGTCCGACTGATGCCGAACTTCTGGAGGCGGAAATCGGTGCCATTGGCGGACGTGGCGACGCCCGCCCGACAGTTATCATTTGGAACGCGGCCAGGGACGGACATTGGCCAGCCTATCACGCGGCGGCACGGAGGTGGCCGGGCGAAGCGGTTGCGTTGTGGCGAACCAGCGGCTGTGCCGGCGTTCTGGTCGGTGCGGCGTTGCCGCCGGGGGCGCTGTTTGTTGTTCGGGCGTTTGCCGGGGCGGGGCCTTGGGCCGTCGACGGTCCGGTCGCGGACGGGCCGGAAGCCCCGCTGTTCCAGCAGCTGATCACGCTTTACCGGGCGCAGGGCTTTGACGTCATGGTTGGGATCGAGAACCGTAATCACGATCTGCGCAAGGACACAGAACTGGCGACCTTGTTCACGGGCGATCCGGCCGCGCCCCAGTACCTCGACATCGGCCAGGGAATCGCGGTGACGGAACTGTATTTCTTCGAATGCCTGGCCCGGGTCTACCAGCCCCGCAATATTCTTATCATCGGCAGCGGGTTCGGATGGAGCGTCTTGGGCATGGGGTTGATCTTTCCTGATGCGCGGGTCGTGGCGCTGGACAACCTGTCGCTGGGCGGCGACGTTGCCATGGGGTTCGACCTGACAGATCGCATCGCCCGGAGTGCTGGATTGAACGTGACCGTGGTCGAAGGTGCGTCGCCAGGTGACGTGACGGGTGCGGTCGCCGCTCATTTGGGCGGCCCCGTGGATCTGGCGTTCATTGACGGCTTGGATACGGAGGCCCAGCAGGCACTTGATTTTGCGGCTGTCCGGAACGTGTTGGCCGAGCCGGGCGTTATCGCGTTCCACCATGTTCTTTTGTTGAAGCTTCTGGGCGGGTTCCGCACCATTCAACAGGATTGGCAGGGCGGAGGGGGCTTGATGACCCGCACGCCGTCAGGAATGGGTTGCCTGTATTCCCCGGTGCTTGAAGACACCGTCGGCAAGGTGGTGTCCGCGTTCACGGACCCGACAGTCGATTTCTCCCTTCAGAGGTGACCGGAGTCGCCGGTAAAAAGGGCGGCTGTCCCGAGACCGCGGGCCTTGGTGACGGACGGTGCGTATCCGTCAACCCGTATTCATCATGATCGGCGGCACACGCATGTCGCTTTCGTTCATGATCGGGGAGTCCAGATCGGTAATACTGATGTCCACCGCGTGATCGGGGGAAATGCCCTCGACCGTGACATCAGGCATCAGGTGTCCGTATTTGCGGTACAGTTTTTCCGCACTTGAATTGGTCTTGATCAGGTCGACGATCTTTTCGCGGGCGGCGCAGGCCTCATCATGTTCCTGGAGGCCTTCATGGGCCTGCATCAGGCAATGCCAAGCGAAGATGTGATAGGGGTAACCTGCGATGATCCCCTCGAATATCTGCTTCGCCCGGGCGAACTTTCCGTCCAGAAGGTTGGTGTTGTTGACGAAGTTCACTTCGATGTTGGTGCCGTAGAAGAAATCCTTGATCTCTTCGGCGCCGATCTCGGGAGTATCGAACATGCGTTCCTGGTAGAATGCCGATGACCAGCTTTCCATGTCGTCATTGATGTACCCGCGCTCCAGAAACTGGCTGTACATTTCCGATCCACGCAAGGGGGCTGCGACCCCGAAGGTGCACCAATCACTGTTGATGGTCTTTGCGTACTCACGGGTTTCGTTCAGCATCTCCTTGGTCTCGCCGGGGAAGCCGCCGATGAAATAGCACCGGGTAATGATGTCCCGTTCTCGCAGGTAGTCGACGACCTCGCGGGCGCGGGTCAGGTTGCAGTTCTTCTTGATGATGTTGTGCTGCACGTATTCAGAGCCGGATTCCACCGCGATGTTCGCGACCTTAGTACCGGCGGCGATCAGTTCGTCCATGACTTCGTCGAACAGGGTGTTGACGGAGAGCGCGCTGGGGAACTGCAACTCAAAATCCGGGATCTCCTTGCCGAGATCACGCATGGCCTGCAGAAGCGGCACGACTTTTTTCCGGTTGGCGGTGAAAAGGTCGTCCTCCATCAGATAGAGGTTGGTGCCGTAGCGTTCCCAGGTGGTGCGCATTTCTTCGATCACGTGCTCGACCGAGCGGTAGCGCACGCGTTTGCCCATGGTCGTGTGGACCGCGCAGAAGGTGCAGGAGAACGGACACCCCCGTGTCGTCAGCACGGAAATTTCGCGCTGTACGTTCTCTTCTTTTTTCCACGTCGCCGAGCGGCGGTAGTTCACGTAGGCTTCGATATCCAGCAGATCCCAATCGGGAAAACCGAGTTCGTCGAGATTGTCCACCGGGTCGGCCTTCGGCGTCGCCTTGCCGGCCTCGACATGGGCGCGGGAATAGATGCCGTTGATCTCGATCTCGTTACGGCGGTGGAAGTTGCGCACGAATTCCGCAAAGGCGACCTCGCATTCGCCTCGGGAGACGAAATCAATCTCCGGCGCTTCAAGGATCACATCGACACTATTGGAGGCATGGTTGCCGCCGGTCATGAATACGGCGTTTGGCCAGACCTTCCGTAGCTCCTGGGCGGACCGCAGGAAAAGCGGGTGACACGTCGAGAACATCATTGAAAATCCGACGATGTCCGGCTCGAAATCACTGCCCATTTCCAGGGCAGGGATACGCACCATCTCGTCGATCGTCGAGAATTTCCCGTGATCACAGACCAGTTCTTTGGCGTAGTCGATGATCCGAACATCAACCTTGTCGGCGCCGAGGCGAGACTTCAGGTTGGTCGATAGGTAGCAGATGCCCAGAGGAATCGCGAAGATGGGCATGTTGCTGCTATCTCCGCCGAGAATTTCTTCCAGGTCGCGATAGGGCTGAGGGGGGAAATTGACGAAAACGATCCGGATCGGTCGGTCGGGCGTCTCGGGTCCGGTGGTCGACAGCTTCTGCGCCGTGGCGGACATGGCCGTTCTCCTTGTCACAAACGTGATGCGCCATGATCTTCGAAAAGACTTACAAATCTCTTAAAGACCCTTCTGGGTCACCGAAACAGCGTGCGCACCTGTCAAGAACCCCAGACTACATGGTTTGCCATGTCGGAGAAAGTAGAGTCCGAACCAATTACCTGTCGTTGGCAGGTTTAAGGTTACTTGCTGGCGCCTTCGATCCGGTCCGCCAGATCTATCGATTGAAGCTGATCAGCGAATTGGGTGAAGGTATCCGCTTCATGACGAATAAGCTTCTGCGTCGCCTTCAGGGCTCGGTAGAGCTTGATCTCAGCAACGAACTTCAAAATTTCATCACCGATCGGTTTCGCCGTCGGTGCGGCTGCGACGTAGTCCGACAAGTATTGGCGGAAAGTCTCAAGATACTCTGCTTCATGGCGCGGGAACATGTAAGCACATTGCAAAGCGAAGTAAACGCGGGCCGCAGGGGTGTTCGATTCCGCCTGGGAAAGAATTTCTTTTTCCCGGATGATTGCAGAATCATTATGGACCAGTAATTTTGCATTACTGCCGACGTTTTCCACCACCGCGCCGTTCAGGACCAGTTTTTCACCGGCCTTGAAGTCCAGTTTCAGTGGCATAATTGCACCATTGCTTGATGTCCTCTCCCGGAATCAACACTACATATGCTATATTTTTCGAATTCAAGCAAGTGTTGCCGTCATGTGGCGGGGAATGGCGGGGGCGAATCCAGGGGCGCTCCTGTTGCGTTAAGCAATGCAAGCCCGCAGCGGTTCACGGCGGTCTTATTAGATTTTGGTCAATAGTTTGTTAACCCCTAGAATATAGCTTAGCATCCGGGTCGTTGGCAGAATGCGCAACGTGAACGCTGAAGCGGCAATATCGAGGAGAAACCGTGGCCGCTCAGAGACGAGGCAAATGAAATGTCTAACGTTACTCTTTCTGCTGCAGTACGCAGTTCTCTGCTTGCATTACAGCGCACCACGGATTTGATCGACCGCACCAATGATCGTCTTTCGACGGGCCTTCGGGTCAGCAATCCGGTCGATGATCCCGTATCGTTCTTCTCATCGAAAGCCTTGAATGACCGTGCGTCCGACTTCAACGAACGCAAAGACGGCATCGACCAGGGCATTTCGACGGTGACCGCCGCGCTGGACGGCGTTGAGAGCATCGACACCATGGTCCGGCAGTTGAAGGGCTTGGCCAACTCGCTGCGCTCCGCCACAAGTACGCAATTCACCGATCTGGTCAACCAGTTCAATGAAATCCGCACCCAGATCGGGGATCTGGCGCACGATTCCGAATATCAGGGCGTCAACCTGGTCGATAACACCTCGGAAACGCTGACCGTCAGTTTTGCCAATAATACGACGAGCTTGCTGACGATCAACGCAGCCCCCCTCGGGGAAACGGGCCTTGGCATTGACGTGTTGGTCCTGCGCTCGGACAGCAAGATCAGCTTCACCGGTACCGTCTCTTCCGGTGTCAATATCGCGAACACGGCGGCCGCGGGCATCACCCAGGGCAACGCCGTTTCCGACTTCGGCGGCCAGCTTGTCGTTACCTACAACGGCACAGGGGCGACGGTTACCAACGATGGCGGAGAGGTTGTATTCTCGCTGACCTCTTCCATCACGGTGACGGTCGCTGTCGGTACGTCCGACTCCACGGCGATTACCCAGGGCCAGACCCTGACCCTGCAGCTGGCGACGTTCAACGCCGCGGCTGCTTCGGGTATCAGCGCGACGGTC
>Ga0207903_1000428_pt1 | contig 12494 bp, 10 predicted proteins | sample MalvirmetaMSP131_FD_184234 | JGI IMG/M metagenome (GOLD analysis project Ga0207903, IMG submission 184234) | Marine viral communities from the Deep Pacific Ocean - MSP-131 (SPAdes) | ecosystem: Environmental > Aquatic > Marine > Oceanic | place: Atlantic Ocean | collected 2011-06-25
ATTTTTGGAGAACAACATGAAAAAAGCATTCATCTCCCCAAAACATTTAAAAGCGCTGAGAGATCGCAAAGGTTGGTCACGCAGCAAGCTCTCTGACCTTAGCGGGGTAACTGAGCGGAGCATCGCGAGCTACGAGACTGCAACGGAGGAAACAGTCTCTCTCACGCAAAATAACTTCAAGAAGCTAGCTAGAGCTTTACGTGAACGCCCGGAAGTCCTCTCAGGAAAAAAAGACCTCCCTTCTGAAACTCGTGAAACCAACATAAACATCACACTGCATCCTCAAACCCGCCTCAACTATGACCTCTTAGAAAAGCGTTACGGCATCACGATGGAAGAAGCTTTAAACGCGGCACCTTTGCTAATTGTCGAAGCTGCCGAAAAAAGCCTTATCGCATTCAAAGAAAGAATTGATCGCGATGAAAATCAAATTGGTGAGGCATACCAGCTTCTCCGGTTACTCGGGAAGGAAAGCGAATTTGACCCTAATGCCGTCCTTCCACAACTTTCCGATGAGGACGTCGATGTACGTCAAACTCTATCAGAAATGCGCGATTCAATTTTCGCCAAGGATATCTTTGGATCCCAGTTCCCCTGGATTTTCGACCTGGACGATCCTGGAACGGAAGCCAATCCCTTTGCCAAATATCTCTCAGAATTAAGCTCTTCTTTGCCAAACACATACCTGGAGGAAGATGAGTTTCTGGAGTTTCTATCTGCGTTTCCGGGAACCAGAATTCCAAAACTTCATGTTTGTATGGATATCCTTCGCGAAATTACTCTCGGAAGCTGGGAAGCTATCCAGGCGCTCACTTCAGGAATTGTTTCAATTCACGAAATTCCTGAAGACTTGTGGGGTGCTCACAGCGCCAGTGATCGCGTAAAATGGTTAGAAGAAAAGTTCAATGCAGCAAGTGAAGCTGACGACGAATAGTACTATTGCTCGCTGCATCCACCTCGCTGCGATCGGATTTCTTCAAACGAACGACCATCGCCGTCCAATATGGCTTTCAGACCGGTGATGTTCTGCCAGCGTGTAATAGCGACATCCACATAAGCCGGATTCAATTCCACACCATAACAGACCCGCCCCGTGCTTTCCGCCGCGATCAAGGTCGTTCCCGATCCCATGAAAGGCTCATAAACAGCCTGACCCGGGCTCGAGTTATTTAAAATCGGACGACGCATACATTCGACCGGCTTCTGAGTACCATGAACGGTTTCAGCGTCTTGGTCCCGGCTAGAAATCTGCCATAGCGTTGTTTGTTTGCGATCCCCTGCCCAGTGACCCTTGCCATTCTTTTTGACCGCATACCAACAAGGCTCGTGCTGCCAGTGATAGTCACCCCGGCTCAGAACCAAGCGCTCCTTGGCCCAGATGATCTGGGAGCGAACATTGAAGTGGGCACGTTCCAAACTGTCAGCAACCGTCGTTGCATGCAGCGCGCCATGCCAGACATAGGCGACATCACCGGGAAACAAGACCCAGGCATCGTACCAGTCGGCACGATCATCATTGAGCACCTTGCCTGTACGTTTGGTCGCAGCGGCTCCAGCCTTGTTCCGCCAATTCGGGTCATACTCGACCCCATAGGGCGGATCGGTCACCATGAGCAACGGCTTGACCGGCCCCAGCAATCTCTCCACATCGGTGGCTACGGTTGCATCACCACAGATCAAACGATGGTTCCCAAGCACCCAAAGATCTCCTGGCCGGGCGACCGGTTGTTCCGGGGCATCTGGAATATTATCTTCACCTTCGAGCTCGCCCCCCATGTCACCGGCGGCTTGCGCCAGCATCTGGGCGAGGTCGTCATCAGAATAACCCGTGCCCGTCAGACCAACATCGCGCGATTGGACCGCCTGAAGCAGAGCAGCCAGAAGCTCCGGATCGTTTTCTGCCAGATCGGATAGGCGATTGTCGCCAACCAGAATGGCTTTTGCATCCTCATCACCGGCATCCACATAGATCACCGGAACCCGATCCAGCCCCTCGGCTTCCGCAGCCATGAAGCGGTGGTTGCCCGCAAGAATGTGACCGGTAGAGCGTTGAACGACCAACGCACCGTAAAATCCGTTTGCTCGGATGCTGGAGCGGATCTCATCAAGGTTCCCCCGACGCGGGTTTTCTGGATGACAAGCCAGATCGCCGACAGCGACCATCTCGACCTTGTCACCAACATTGATGATCTGTGCGCTCAAAATGACCTCGTTAAATGGATGGCAAAGACCGGCGGCATTTCGTTTTGAAACGAAATGACCTAGGACACGGTTTCGTTTTGTCGATCATGTGAGCGATAGCCGCATCGCCAAAGGTTCTGCCGGACAGACCGCCACGAGGGCGCTGCTCCAAGCGAAACGAAATGGCTTTTTTCAGGGCGTCACTAGGAAAACCCCGCGCTGAGCCCGCCCGCATAGGATATCGGCCAGGAAGGACCCGTGACTTCGCTCAAGTTCGATAGAATTTTGTTGCTTTGGGGCATCCCTTCCCGGACGCGCCTCTCGCAAGCTTGGCAAAAAATGTAGCCTATTCAGCCGTTTTTGTCCGCGCGAAAAGTGTTCGCCGAACACCTTTCTATCCCCTACTCACCCCTTCGCCGATTGAACCATCTCTATCACTTTGCGGCGCGAACAATTACGCGGCACCCTATGACCGTTAAGCTTCCAAGCAATGACGCAATGACCAAAAAGGTAGCGTTGATGGACTGCTGTGCGCTGCAATCCCACTCGTCCGCAGATCTTCTTCCAGCGCTCGCCAGCCGCCCGAAACCAGCAGATCTTGGCAACGTCCGCTTCGAGCCACTGCAGCCATTGCATCGCCTCATCCATCCGGTCAATGGATCCCGGCGACGGCCAGGGCCTGCGCAACACGGGGTCATGCCAACCAAAGGATTCATGGATGTTATGGACGACGTCGGGCCAGGCAGAGAAGTAGCCCTGCACTTTTTCTTCAGGCAGGCGCTTCAACACCCCGGCTGCTTCCGCCAACCGCTCCTCCACACGGGAGGCTGTCCATCGATCATTGCTCATGAGTTTCTTCCTTTCGTTTGCCATAGAGCCTGTCGCCCAATTGGCGAACGAGTTCCTTCTCAGGCCAGGTCAGACGGTCATCCTCAATGGAAACCGCCAACATGCCCTGCTCCTGCCAACCATCACGCTTGACCTGATCGGCATCACGGCGCGTGCCGCCATATCCGGGAGGGTGCCATCTCATCGGCTCACCTCCTTCAGCACGGCGGCATAGCCCGCAACATCAATCATGCTGTCGAGATGCCCGGGGTCATGTGCCAATCGCGCCAGCTTCAGATCAATCAGGCACAGAGCTACCTGCGAGGGTGTGATGGGCTGGCCCAGTGTGATCGACCAGCGTTTGGCGATCGCCGACATGGAAGCTGATGGCTCTCCGTAAGTCTCCCGACGATTGCCGACAATGGCAGCGGCCTGTTTGAGCATCATTTCGCCGTTCATTGATCCGACCCTCCACCACGATTGACCATGGCCCAATCAAGGATCGCTAGAGCATCGGCTTCATTGTCATCGGCAGTCTCAAACCCACGTTTGCGAGCGGCCTCAATCATGGCTTCCTTGTTGGCGTTCCCTTTGCCTGTTGCGTGACGTTTGATGGTTCCGACCGGCACGGCCTCGTAAGGAATGGCGTGGTGTTCGCACCATGCGGTGGCATGCGCTAAGAACCCGCCATAGGCATGAGCCGCGTCCACGCCAGCATGTCGGCGGACCTCCTCAATGAAGACCGCATCCAGACCACCGGCCATTTGTTTGATTTCTGTGAGCCATTGCTTGAACCGCAGGAAGCGCATGCCTCCGCCTTGCCAACGATCATTCTTGAACTCGACCGTGCCTGAAGTAACGGTTCGGTCAGCAAGTCGAAGGGCCCATCCGGTGTTGGTTCCAAGATCCAGGGCCAGAATTTTGAGAGGACCGTCATACGGGTCAGGTGGAATTTGGGCAGAGGTTGGTGCTGGCATAATTGCCTCCATGTTGATTGAACAATGCTGAAGGGAGAAATGGCCGGACAGGATCGACGACCATGGCGAAGAGGGTTCGCCAAGCGTCAGCGCTGGCGTAGCCCTCTCCCCCTTTAGGGGGAGGTATTCACTTGGATTTCTGATTGGGGCCTGAAAGCCGCAGAAATCCTCGCGTTTTGTCAGGAATCCAGAAATCCAGACAGGAATCCGGCTGGATTTCTGATTTGGCCCTAACCGCCTGTTTTCATTGAAAGTTTGAATCCAGAGCATGTCTGGACTCCATGGACTCCAGACATCACAGCCGAGAATTTGCCCCCTATTCATGGTCCATCTCCTCATCGTGATAGACCCAGTTGTGCGGGCTTTCGACCTCCAGAACGGCCCCTGACTGGTGGCACTTGTAATGGGTCGGAAGGAGCTGGTGGACGCTCTGGAAAACCTCACCGGTTTCCTCATCCACAACGTCCTCGGCCTCACCCAACTGCATGCCTTGAACGCAGAGATAGCCGTATCGGGTGCGTGGCAAAGGCGGCAGATCGTGATCTTCCGGATTGCGGAAATATTTGATGTAGCCTTTGGTGGTTAAAACACTGACGCGTTCAGCAATGGTGCTCCGGCCACCCAAACCGGCCCGGTTTTCAAACCGCTCGGCAAATTGGGTCGCGGTGTAAACCCGCCCGCCCAGCGCTTCTTCGAAGAGAACCTGAAGAATGACATCGCGTTTGCGCAGACGTTCGGCATCGAGCTTTTCGCCATATTCCTGACGGATCAGCCTCTCCGATGACGGATCAATCTCAATCCATTGGCCACCGTCCTTATCGACGATCTTTGCCGCAAGGGCTGGGCCGTTGCGCAATTCCGTGATGAGCTTGCGTTCAGAGCGCGTTTCATCAGGGCGAAACAGGATCATGCCTGAGCTGTAGTAGCCCCGGAGCGACCCTGCGCCGGAAAGCGCCTGGAACGGATCCTCATCAACCTGTTTCTTTGAAAGCTTGCGGGTGTGATGGACGAGAATGATGCCTGCGTCTGGGTCCACGGCGTCACGAAGTTTCTCAACGCGATCGCGCAAGAAAAACAGCATGGCGTTGTTGTCGTTCTCGCTGGGTCCCGCTTCACCGCCATCAAAGACGTTTCGGATCGGATCAATGACGATGATGTCCAGCCCATCGGGGAAGTGTTTTCGGATTAAAGCGCCAACCGTCTCAACGCCCGCTTCATTCAAAATGAGCTTGAGCTGCGGCGTGATGACGAGATTGTCATGGGCTTGGCGGATCACCTCAGGCTGCAACGAGATTTCCTGAAGGCGTTCGCGGAGATAGTGGTATTGGATTTCGGCCTGCAGATAGAAAACGCGCAAAGGACGCGGTGGCGTAAAAGATAGAAACTCAATGCCTGCGGCCATGTGAACCAGCCAGCAGAGCAAGAAATCACTTTTGCCAACCTTGGGCGCACCACCAAAAACCAGCAGGCCTGATGGCGTCAAGACGCGGGGCGCAATGATGTCGTCCGGCATGGGCGAGCGATCACCCAGCAACTGTTTCAGACTAAAGGCTTGCGTGTTGGGCCTTGGGCTTACGATCAATTGACGCGCAGCGTTGGCAATGAAGGCATCAATATCCATGTCATCATCGACAGCGTCCGCCGCATCCCACTTTTCCGGTTTATCCAGAGGCGGCATAAGAATGGCGACGGAAAGCGCACCGGCACCAAGAGCGGCCTCGGCAGCAGCTTCCGCGTACTGCCATCCTGCCGCATCCTTGTCGGGCCAGACCAAGACCCGTTTGCCACAAAGCGGTGACCAGTCGGTTTTCTCAACTGGTGCCTTGGCACCGTTCATAGCTGTCGTGGCACAAACACCCTGACCGATTAAGGCATCTGCCGCCTTCTCGCCTTCGACCAACACCACATCCATGGCGGATTTCATGGCAGGCTGGTTATAAAGCGGTCGCGGATCCGGAGCCTTCATCTTCCGGCATGAAACGTCCCAGGGCCGAAACTGCTTTCCGCTGGGCGGGTCATAACGATAGACGCAGGCCAACAGAGCGCCTTCGCCATCAACATAGTCCCACTTGGCTGTCACCGGCCCCAATTCGTCCATCGGCACGGTACGCTCGGGCTCAGCAGTTAGAGCTTCCGGTCGCGGCTCGCCCAGCCACTGGCGAACGTCATCTAATAACGATGGGAAATCCGATCGGGTGTTGCGCCCTGTTGCTTCGGCCCAAAGTGCGAGCACGTCCCCGCCCTCACCTGTCGCAAAGTCATGCCACATCCCGGCTTTGGGCCCGGTGAGCTCAACACTCAGGCTTTCGCCTTTGTTGCCTCGGACATCACCAACCAGAAATTTTCCATGACGAAAAACACCGGCGGGATAGAGGTAGGACAGAAGGCCACGTAAATTGGCATTGAGCCGCGCCTTGATCTCATCAACCTCGAGCCCTGATTGGCGAGCATCGTCTTGGTGCTGGGGGGCAGCTGAATTGAAATCCCGCCAGTCATTAATGTTTATGACCTCATTGCTCATCCGCCGGTTCTCCAGCACCGATCGGACCAGTCGCAGAATTTGCACTCGAAGAAATCAGCCGATTGCGCGATACGGGGCAGCAATTCACCGGCTTCCGTCGCCTGAATGACGCGCACCGCTTTATCGCTCATGCGTTGGGCAAGCCCGCCATCAAACGCAACCAGCTCATGGTGAAGCCATAACCACGTCTGTTGCTCAGCAGCGACGGGCTAAGAAAAAAGCCGACTTATCGATAAAGAGTGCCGAATATTGGAAAACCATCCTCAAGGAGGCCAATCCGTTTTCTGAGAGTGACGATAACGTAGTCCCCTTCGAAGAGGCGGTACGAGAAGTCGTGTTTGGTTTGTTAGGGGCTGTTCTGGGCGATGAGGACGCTTCAGGGGAAGCCAAGAAAGAGATACTCGAAAAACTGAGAGGCGAACTGGCTTCTCTCGACCAAGACATTTTGAAAGAAGCTAAGCTCGAAACACTGTCTGATGAGGCAATTCAAAAAGTGCTTCTCAGTGGCGGTGGTTTGCTGGGCCTTATGGGTGCTGTTGAAGCGGCTGGGTTTGGCGCTTACATCCTTGCCGCTCAAGCGTCTGCAATCATCCCTCTCGTGGGAGGCAAGACACTCGTCTCTGCGCTGTTTGTTCTTTCCCATCCGCTTTTTGTTTTGCCGGTCATATTTGCGACGGGAGCATTCACTGCGAAAGGGTTAGCTCAAACGGTGAAGAAAGCCTTCGCGGTTTCGGTGTCATCACTACTCGCGCTACGTGGACTTGATCGCAACGCTTTAGATATTGATGAGGTTTGCCGATTATTCCTGGACACTCCTACACTACTGGACCAGACGCAGGTCGATGGATCATCAGTCACGCTCCCTCAAGCGAACGAATATCAAAAGATCTCACTGAAGCTAGGTCACGAATTACGACCGCCGACCATTAACACCGCTACCAGATCAGTCATCACCCAAATTGATCGCCCAATCGGTCAAGGGGCTAGCGAGCCATTCATCGAAGGCTTTCTGTTTCCGGACAGATCTGGCCTCAGGGATGCAGGAATTCTTGGAGGGCTCTCGCTCTTTGATTTTCTTTTTGATGTGAGCGCGGTCGACGGCAAGGTTTTAGAGGCGGCTGACTTTTCTCATATAGCAGATCTCTCTGATCCATTTGCATTTGCTGAATTTGCTGAAAAGGTGATGTCTTTGTCGGCGGCCTCTATCCGTGGGCATGAGGCGAATCTTCTAGGCTATACCGCTGAACGGATCGTGGCCGAGCGACTTGTCGAGGACGGCCATCTGGTATCGATCCCGGAAAGCGCTTCTCAGCCAGGCTATGACCTGTTGGTCGATGGCATTGAGTTTCAGGTCAAGTGCATTGAACCCGACAACTTTCATATTCTTGAAACGCATTTCCAAAAATATCCCGATACACCTGTCATCGCGAATTCGGAAATCAGTGAAACAATTGCCGACCGAATGCCTGAATGGGGTGACAAGGTCTTCTTTGTTGAAGGCTACACATATGAATTCACTGACGGTCTTGTCGCCTCATCACTTAAAGCCGCTTCAGAAATTGGGGACTACGAACTGATCCCCATTATCGCAACCATGTCCATAATCAAGAACACTCATGGATGGTGGGTAGGCCAGCAAAGCCTACACGATGCCTCGTTTAACGTCGCTCTAGAATCGGTCTCCAAAGGTGTCATGGCCGTTGCCGGTGGTTTTGTTGGAAAAGGGATTGGTGGGCTAATGTTTGGCCCTGCAGGCGCCTACGTATTTGGTGGTGTTTTAGCCGTTGCGGCGACGATGGAAAGTAATTGGATCTCTGACCCTGTCGACGCAGCTCTTGACCCAGAACGAGATAAAAAGTTGAGGCAGGCCTCAAAAGAGCTACTAGAAAATTGTATCGGTCATTTAGAAGCGAAGATTATCGGCATTGAGTCTGAAATAAGCTCATTGCCCAAAAACCGCATATCCAATGCGATGAAATTTAAATGGCTCTGGGAGCTGGCATTCGCACAAGCCAGAATCAATGAAGCAAAATGGCTCTTGAATAAGGATGGATACACGGGCGAGAGGATCGCAATTTCTGCGCTCGAATTTGCATCTCGGTGTGGCGTCCATCCACATTGGCTCCAAGCTAATTATCAGGCACTGCTCAGGCTGCTTGAAAAACCTAAAGACAGATGGAGAAAAGCGGCAGGAATAGCTTCGTCAGCAATCCGAGGGCTTCGGGAAAAAATGAAGAAAGGTGACGCTGTATGAGGTCAGCATCATATTTTCAGAACCAAATATCTTGGCTCGGCCCCGCTAAGTGGATTGGAACATTGGCGGGGATTACCGGTGCTGTTTTGGTTGCCCTGAATACAGAGGTTTCGGGATATGGGTTCTTACTTTTCCTAGCATCATCGCTGCTTTGGTGTGCGGCAGGCATAGCTCAGCGCGATGACAGCTTGATCCTGTTGCAAGCGACGTTCGTTATTATAAACATCATTGGGGTTTATCGATGGCTTGTCGTTTGAAAGCCGTCGAAGCGGTATTCCTGATCATAACACTGGTATCAGCGTCAATGCCCCTGGCCCAAGCGGCCAATACTTTGACTGGCGTTCCGACCGTGATCGACGGCGACACCATCGACCTACATGGTCAGCGCATTCGGCTCCACGGCATCGACGCACCAGAGAGCAAACAGGTTTGTATTTCTGGGGGCACCAAATATCGCTGTGGGCAGAAAGCCTCCTTAGCTCTATCAGATAGAATTGGCAGAGGGGCTGTGACCTGCGAGACGAAGGATACAGATCGATACGGTCGGATGATTGCGGTTTGTTTCAAAGGCCAGGATGACCTCAACGGCTGGCTCGTTTCCGAAGGCTTGGCTGTCGCTTATCGTAGTTATTCTCAAGACTATGTCACCCACGAGGCCCAAGCACGATCGTTGTCGGTTGGTCTTTGGGAAGGTGAGTTCATCATGCCTTGGGATTGGAGACGAGGGAAAAGACTCGCTTCTGAGCAGGTTTCAGCGATCCCCGGAGACTGCGTGATCAAAGGTAACATCAGCAGCAAAGGAGCGCGCATTTATCACGTTCCTGATGGGCGTTGGTATGACAGGACAAAAATTGACGAAGCCAAGGGTGAGCGCTTTTTTTGCTCTGAAGCAGATGCCACTGCGGCCGGGTGGCGGAAGTCTTCTCAATAAAGGCCTTTCAACATATGTAAGGCCCAAATGAGTTAATGACGCAATGGGGCTACTCGGTGATCATATTCTGATGCCATAGCGAACTGGCTCTAAAGTTTAGCTCGCCACTTAGATCGACAAAAAACGTGCGATAATGTACGGTTATCCCTTCCGAGGGTTTTAGGATGGGGGATAGGGTCGTCAATCGACGCTATGAGCATATTTTTATGACGTCAAAAAATTTTCAACTCCTGAGAGCACGCTGGCCTCAGTTATGTGGGCACGCCGAGTTTGCAGAACAATACGTTCATGCTGACCCACACACATCAATTATGAAGTTGAGGTGTTTCGCTGAACAGCTTGTTGGTATTCTCTATAGGGAATTAGATCTCCCATGCGACAGAAATGATGGCTTTTTCGACAAACTAACCTCGAATGTATTCTTGGAGGTAGTTGACGAAGGAATCCTGCAAAAACTACACGCTATTCGTATGCTTGGTAATAAAGCGGCTCATGGTAAGAACGTGGGCCCGCAAGATGCTCTTTCATTGCTTTATGATGCATATCTAATAGGGCAGTGGCTTTTCAAAACTTATAGCGGTTCCTTCGATACACAGTATCCAACATATACAAAGCCCACCCCGCCATCCGACCATGGTGATGAACTACATGATAAAAACGAAAAGCTGGAGAAACAGCTCGAGTCGGTAAAAGCTGAATTGGATCGACTACAAGTTTCTGAACAAGAAGCTCAGAATGAAAAAATTAAGCTTCAAAAAACCTTGGATGGAGCGAAGCTAAAAAGATTCAAGGATGCTTCATCCAGCGCAGCCGCGTCATTCGACCTAAGTTCGGGACAAGCGCGCGATCAGATAAGCTTAGACGATGCATTTTCAGAGTATACGTTAACCGAAGATCAAATTGCGCTGGTTGATAACCTGCGTGGTTTTTTGAGCAGCAAGACTGATAAAGTGTTTTTGCTCAAAGGTTATGCTGGAACAGGGAAGACATTTATCACGAAGGGGCTCACCGAATATTTTCGATCGATTGGGCGTAATTTTGTTCTTGCTGCGCCAACTGGGAAGGCATCAAAAGTCATTGCAGAAAAAACGAAATGCCAAGCATCAACAATACATAAAGCAATTTATTCGTTTAAAGATATTGCAGAATATCGCGATGACGATTTAGACGGTTCAGAGACTTATAAATACTATGCGCAACTGGCCGTAAACGGTCACTCTGCAGATACCGTTTTTATCGTTGATGAAGCCTCTATGGTTTCAGACGTATATCAGGAAGAGGAATTCTTCCGTTTCGGTTCGGGTTACCTGCTCCAAGATTTTCTGGAATTCGTGAACCTTGACCACAATGACCATAACAAGAAAGTGATTTTCATTGGAGATGACGCGCAGCTTCCTCCAGTTGGCATGAAGTTTTCTCCGGCTCTCGACCAAGATTATCTTAAAAAGACATATAACAACTCTAGTCTCACATTTGAGTTACGCGAAGTTGTCCGCCAAAAGACCGATAGCGGTGTAATTTCCAATTCCATAAAACTACGTGAGTCCCTAAACAATCGCGTCTTCAATCAACTGACGCTAGATTTCACCTATCCAGATATAGAAGAGGTCTCATACCAAAACCTGATCGACCGCTATTTAACCAGCTGTGATGGGGAGATAAACGGGGAAGCTATAATACTCGCTCATTCGAATGCTGATGTTGCAGCATATAATCGCCGAATACGTGAGCACTTCTTTCCCGACGAGACCGAAATTACGGGCGGTGACAAAATCATGGCTGTAAGCAACAGCTATGCGTATGGCATCGATATTTTTAATGGCGATTTTGGTTTAGTCCGAAATGTATTAGGCAAACCAGAGCGACGAACCAGAACTATACGAAGGAAAAATTCTGAAACTGGTGAAGTTGAAGAAATTGACGTTCTTCTGACATTCCGTGATGTAAATATTGGCTTTAAGGACCTGGACGGAATAGCCCACTTTTTCGATGCTAAGATTGTCGAAAACCTACTTTATAGCGATCATCCCGCTCTTTCTTCAGATGAAAGCAAGGCGCTGTATCTCGATTTTTGCATTCGAAATCCAGAACTGAAGAGAAAAAGCCTTGAATTCAAAGAGGCTTTACGCGCCGACCCTTATTTCAATGCGTTGCGGGTCAAATTTGGTTACGCCATTACTTGCCATAAGGCACAGGGCAGTGAGTGGAATAATGTTTTCGTTAAGTGCAAAACGCATCAAAGCCAGCTTTCTTCGGACTACTTCCGTTGGCTTTATACCGCGATCACTAGGACGACCAAAAATCTTTTTCTCCTGGAGCCTCCCAACTTAAAAATCGGATCCGGAATTAAAGCGGTAACATCCCCTAATGCGGGACTTGCATCTGACGTCTCTTCAATGTCGCCAGCACGCAATAACCTACCAAATACAGCATCAAGCCAGACTGAAGAGCAATTATTCGGCATCCCGCCAAACGCTCACTTTTCGATCGATATACTGAGACGGGTGAGAGAGCTTTTAACTAATTCAGAGGTTCAAGTTCAAAGTGTTGAGTTAAAACAATATCAGGATATCTATTTTTTCAAACGTAACGAGGAGATAGCAAGAATTGATATTCGATATAATGGAAAACAAAAAATAACTGCGATAACTGCGCCACAGCAGAATGATCTGAGCCTTAACTTGGTTGAGCAGCTAAGCCCCCTCAAGGGTGAGTTAATTGTCCTGACAACAAGTGGAAACGAAGCAAGCCTGGTTTTTGCTGAAGAGTTTCTGAACGATTTCCATCAAAGGCTCTGCCCAG
>Ga0207903_1000435_pt1 | contig 12391 bp, 11 predicted proteins | sample MalvirmetaMSP131_FD_184234 | JGI IMG/M metagenome (GOLD analysis project Ga0207903, IMG submission 184234) | Marine viral communities from the Deep Pacific Ocean - MSP-131 (SPAdes) | ecosystem: Environmental > Aquatic > Marine > Oceanic | place: Atlantic Ocean | collected 2011-06-25
GGAAATGACCGACGCCTCGGGCAGGGACGTCATCACCGCCTGCGTCGTCGGCTATGAAATTCAGATCCGCCTGGCCAAGGCCCTGGTGCCCACGGCCCATTACGACCGCGGTTATCACCCGACGGCGACCACCGGCGTCATGGCGGCGGCGGCGGCGGCGGGCAAGATTCTGGGCCTCGACGCCGACGGCATCGAAAGTGCGTTCGGCATCGCGCTCTCTCAGGCGGCCGGATCCATGCAGTTCCTTGCCGACGGCGCCTGGACCAAGCGCTCCCACGTCGGGCAGGCGGCGCAGAACGGCCTGACCTGCGCCACCATGGCGGCGGAGGGATTCAAGGGCCCGAAGGAAGCCATCGAAGGCAAATGGGGTTTCCTGCATTCCCTGTCGCCCAAGGCCGACCTGGACAAGGCGGCCGCGAACCTGGGCGACTATTGGGAGACCATGGCGCTCGGCGTGAAACCCTATCCCAGCTGCCGCTACACTCACGCGGCCATGGATGCCATCCGCCAGTTGGCCGGCGAACACGGCATCACGGCGGACAACGTGGACAGTGCGACCATCGGGGTGCCGGAAACGGGCTGGAAGATCGTCGGCAATTCGGATGCGGAAAAGCAGAACCCGAAATCCATCGTCGACGGCCAGTTCTCCATGCCGTTCTGCGCCGCCGTGGTGCTGCGCACGGGCAACATGGTGTGGGACGACTACAAGACCCACCTGAGCGACGCCGACACCCTGGCCCTGGCCAAGCGGGTTTCCACGGTCGTCGATCCCGACGCCGAGGCGGCCTTCCCCGACAACATGGCGGGCAAGGCGACGATCCGGATGAAATCCGGCGAGATCTATGAGCGTTTCGTCGAAATCCCCAAGGGCGAGCCCGCCAACTTCATGAACCAGGCCGAATTCCGCGCCAAGTTCGACGGCCTTTGCACGCCCTACCTGTCCGAAGCGGGCATGGAACGGTTCTCATGCGCCCTGTTGAACCTGGAAGAAGCGAACAGCCTGCGTTCGGTTCTCGCCCTCAGCCGCGGAGACGCCTGACTCATGGTTGCCGAAGCAAAAGAAGTCGGACCCAACCGATACCGCGAGTCCTATGGCCGCTATCTTGAGGACTTCAAGGTCGGCGACGTCTACGAACACCGTCCCGGGCGCAGCATCACGGAAAGCGACAACACCTGGTTCACCCTGCTGACCATGAACCAGCACCCGCTGCATTTCGATAACGAATACGCCGCCAAGAGCGAATTCGGAAAGCCGTTGGTCAATTCCTGCCTGACCCTGTCCATCGTCGCGGGCATGAGCGTGTCCGACGTCAGCCAGAAAGCCATCGGCAATCTGGGCTGGACCGACATCAAGATGCCGGCCCCGGTATTCGTCGGCGACACGCTCTATGCCGAAAGCGAGGTTCTGGCGATCCGCGAAAGCAAATCGCGCCCGACTCAGGGCATTGTCACCATCCGCACCACGGCGACCAAACAGGACGGCAAGGTCGTCATGACCTTCGAGCGCACCATGCTGATTCCCAAGCGCGGCCACGCGGTCGACGACAAAGCAAACTACTAGTAGGAAAGTACGATATGGCCCCCGACGCGGCGACCGCCCAGGACCTGAGCGAAGAAGAACGCATCATCTTCGACTCCGTCGACAAGTTCATCGAACAGGACGTGCGACCCCACGCCCACAAGCTGGAAGCGGCGGACGAATACCCCCGCGACATCGCCGACAAGCTGGCGGAAATGGGCCTGATGGGGGCGACCATCGGTGAGGAATACGGCGGCCTGGGCCTGTCGGCCTCGACCTATTCCAAGATCGTCGAAAGGGTATCGTCGTGCTGGATGTCCGTGTCGGGCATCTTCAATTCGCACCTGATCGCCGCGGCGGCGGTTGAACGCTTCGGCACCGAGGATCAGAAGCGGTATTGGTTGCCCAAGATGGCGTCCGGCGAAATGCGGGGCGGCATCGCGTTGACCGAACCCGATTGCGGCACAGACCTGCAGGCCGTGCGCACGACGGCCAAGAAGGACGGCAATGAATACGTCCTCAACGGCAACAAGATGTGGATCACCAACTGCATCGAAGGCAATTTCCTGGCCGTTCTGACCAAGACCGACCCGGAGACGGAACCCAAGCACAAGGGCATGAGCCTGATCCTGGTCGAGAAGGATGCCGGTTACAAAACGTCCAAGCTGCACAAGCTCGGCTACAAGGGCATCGACACGGGCGAGGTCGTGTTCGACAACACCCGCGTGCCGCTGGCCAACCTGATCGGCTCGGACGAGGGCCGGGGGCTGCAGCAGATTCTGGGTGGTCTGGAGTTGGGCCGCATCAACGTCGCCGCGCGCGGCGTCGGCGTCGCCCGTGCGGCGCTGAACGATGCCGTCGCCTATGCCCTGGACCGCAAGACCTTCGGCAAGCCCATCGCCGAGCATCAGTCGATCCAGATCAAGCTGGCCGACATGGCGACCCGGGTCGAGGCCGCCCACCTGCTGGTCGACAGTGCCGCCCGTGCCTACGACAAGGGACAGCGCTGCGACATGGAAGCCGGCATGGCCAAGCTGTTCGCGACCGAGGCGGCATTGGAAAACGCCATCGAGGCCATGCGCATTCACGGCGCCTACGGTTATTCCAAGGAATACAACGTGGAACGTTATTTCCGCGACGCGCCGCTGCTGTGCATCGGCGAGGGCACCAACGAATTGCAGCGCATCATCATCGCCCGGCAGTTGACGGAACGGGCCCAGGGATGAGCGGCCTACCGCTTGACGGAGTGCGCATTCTCGCCGTCGAACAGTATGGCGCGGGCCCCTTCGGCACCCAGTTCCTGGCCGACCAAGGGGCGGAAGTCATCAAGATCGAGGCGCCTGGCGAGGGAGATTACGCCCGCGCCTTGGGACCGCATTTTTTCGAGAACGGCGACAGCCAGTTCTTTCACTCCTTCAATCGCAACAAGAAGAGCCTCAGCCTCGATCTAAAGAAGCCGGAGGGGAGGGCGGTGTTTCTTGATTTGGTGAAGACCGCCGATGCCGTTGCCAGCAATTCGCGAGGCGACGTGGCGGAACGGCTGGGCATCACCTACGCGGATCTGAAGGACGCCAACCCCAAGATCGTCTGTGCGCATCTGTCGGCCTATGGCCGCACGGGGGCACGCGCCGCCTGGCCGGGCTTTGATTTCCTGATGCAGGCCGAGGCCGGGCATTTCTCCGTCACCGGCGAGCCGGGCAGCCCGCCGGCCCGCATGGGTTTGTCGGTGGTCGATCTGGCGACGGGGCTCGCACTCGCATTTGCGGTCTCGTCCGGCATCGTCAGCGCGCGGGCGACGGGCAAAGGCCAGGATCTGGATACCTCCCTGTTCCACATGGCGCACATGCTGAACGTCTATACCGCGACCTGGTACCTGAATTCGGGCCACGTCCAGGGGCGCACGGTGCGTTCCGGCCACGCGTCCCTGGTGCCCTGCCAGTTGTACCGGACCAAGGACGGCTGGATCTACATCATGTGCAACAAGGAAAAGTTCTGGCCGGCCCTGTGCGAAGCCATCGGAGAGCCCGATTGGGCGGCCGATCCCCGCTTCAAGACCTTCAAGGAACGCCTTGCCAATCGGGAACTCGTGCAGGAACTTCTCGACGAACGCTTAAGCGAGCGCACGACGGCGGACTGGCTGGAGGCGTTTTCCGGCGCCGTGCCGTCGTCGCCGGTGTTCGATCTGGCCCAGGCCCTGGAAAATCCCTTCGCCGCCGAACAGGGCATCATTCAGGAACTGGAGCTTGAGGGCCACGGGCCGATTCGCATGATCGACACGCCCGTGCGCTCGGCGACCCCGACGCCGGCCCGCCCGGCCTCGCCGCTGGGCGAAGACACGGAAAAAATCCTCTCAGACATCGGCTACGATAAGAATCGTCTCGCCCAACTGCGCAAAGCGGGGGTAATCTAGGCGGCAGAAGGGGGGCATTGTCTTAAAAAAGACTATCATTGGGAGGATGCCACCTTGGGCCAAACGATTAGTGAAAAGATTCTTGCCCGTGCATCTGGCAAGGAAACGGTGAAGCCTGGCGATATTGTGACCTGCAATGTCGACTTGGCCATGGTCCATGATTCGTCGGGACCGCGCACATCCGGGAAAAAGCTGGACGAACTGGGCGTGCCCGTCTGGGACATGGACAAGCTGGTCGTCATTTCCGACCACTACGTCAATCTGGATACACCTGAAAGCAAGAACGTCCAGGACATCTGCGACGCCTGGTGCGAAGCCCACAAGGTCAAGCATTTCATCCGCAACCAAGGCATCTGCCACATCGTCCTGCCTCAGGAAGGCTACGTCCGCCCGGGCATGTTCTGCGTCGGTGCCGACAGCCATTCGACCACGGCGGGCGCCTTCGGCGCCTTCATGGTCGGCGTCGGGGCGACGGAGATCACCGGCGTCATGGCCACGGGCGACATCTGGGTCCGCGTGCCGGAAAACGTCCGCATGGAGGTGACCGGGAAACTGAAACCCGGTGTCGCCGGCAAGGACGTGATCCTGAAAATCTGTGGTGACCACGGCATCATGGGCTTCGGCTATCAGGTCGTGGAATTCTGCGGCGACGGTGTCGCCAGCATGTCCGCCCAGGACCGCATGACCCTGACCAACATGGCGGCGGAGATCGGGGCCAAGACCGGCATCATCGCCCCCGACGCCAAGACCATGGAACTTCTCACCGCCTGGGGTGTCTCGGGCGTGAACGCCGCCGACTGGCAGTCGGACGCCGACGCCGTCTACGCCAAGCGCATCACCATCGACGGCGATACTCTGTCGCCGCAGGTTGCCGCGCCGTCCAGCCCGGAAAACGCCGACGACGTCGAAAACTACAAGAACGTGAAACTGGATCAGGCCTATTTGGGCGCCTGCACGGGCGCCAAGCTGGAAGACCTGCGCATGGCGGCGCAAGTGCTGAAGGGCAAGAAGGTCGCCGCCGGCACGCGGTTCCTGGTCGCCCCCTCGACCATCAAGATGCGCGAACTGGCTGCCGCCGAAGGCACCATGAAAATTCTCGAGGACGCGGGTGCGACCATCCTGCCGTCCGGATGCGGCGGCTGCATCGGGCTGGGTGACGCGCGGCTGGCGGAGGATGCCGTGGGCATCTCGTCGACCAACCGCAATTTCGTCGGCCGGGCCGGGCCCAAGTCGTCGAAGCTCTACCTGGCGTCGCCCTATACGGTGGCGGCCTCGGCCGTTGCCGGGCAGATCGCCGATCCCCGTGACATGCTCTGACCGAAAGGACCTGCAAGATGATACAGAAAGGCAAGGCCTGGAAATTCGGGGCCAATATCGACACCGACCTGCTGGCCCCCATTTCCGCATTGACCAGCGCAAAGCCGGAAGAGGCCTATACCGAATGCCTGAAGGACGTCGATCCGACCTTCTCCACTAACTGTAAGGAAGGCGACATCTTTGTCGCCGATGAAAACCTGGGCATCGGGTCATCCCGTGAATGGGCGCCGCAATACATGCGGTCCTGCGGGATCCGCGTCATCCTGGCGAAATCCTTCGCCCGCATCTTCTACCGCAACTGCTTCAACCTGGCGGTGCCCGCCCTGGTCTGCGCCGAAACCCATAAGATCGCGACCGACGACCAATTGGAGGTCGATATGGAAAAGGGTGAGGTCCGCAACCTGACCAAGGGCGAAACCTATAAATGCGACACGGTGCCGGCGCATCTGATGCAGATCGTCGCCGACGGCGGGCTGATGCCGCACCTGAAAAAGAAATTCAAGAAAGCGAGTTGAGTAAGCATGACCGAAGCCACACCCCTGGAAGCTGAGGACGTCCGCGACCGGATTCTGTCCGGCGAGGAAGTCGCCATTCTGGACCTGCGCGAATGGGGGGTGTTCGGCGACGGCCACCTGCTGTTCGCCGTCAGCTGTCCGCTGAGCCACCTGGAAACCCGCATCGACGACTTCGTGCCCCGCAAGGACACGCCCGTCGTGCTGTGCTCCGAAGGCAAGGCCGACGCCCATCTGGTCAAGCTGGGGGCAGAGCGTCTGATCGCCTGGGGCTATACGGACGTCAGCGTCCTGGACGGCGGGCTCGACGCCTGGGACCAGGCCGGGTTCGAGGTGTTCTCCGGCGTCAACGTGCCGTCCAAGGCGTTCGGTGAATTCGTCGAACATACCTACGACACGCCGCGCATCCCGCCCGAGGAAGTGAAGGCCATGATGGACCGGGGCGAGAACATGGTGGTTCTCGATTCCCGTCCCATGTCCGAATACCATAAGATGAACATCCCCATGGGCGTCGACTGCCCGGGGGCGGAACTGGCCTATCGGGTTCATGATCTGGCGCCGGATCCCGCCACCACCGTGGTCGTCAACTGCGCCGGGCGCACGCGCTCCATCATCGGGGCACAGTCGCTGATCAACGCGGGCATCCCCAACAAGGTCGTGGCGTTGGAAAACGGCACCATGGGCTGGCATCTGGCGGGTTTTCAGCTGGAATACGGCAACGACCGGAAGTTCCCGGACCACCTTTCCGACGATGCCAAGGCCAAGGCCAAGGCCGTGCGGGAACGGGTCGCCAAGCGGTTCGGCGTGCCGACCTGCGATCACGATCAGCTTGCGGCCTGGCGGGCCGAAGGCGGGCGCACGACCTATGTGCTCGACGTGCGCAACCCGGAGGAATTCACCGACGGCCACCTGGCCGGCAGCCGCCACGCACCGGGCGGTCAATTGGTGCAGGCCTGGGACCGCTACGTCGCCGTGCTGGGGGCCCGCATCGTGCTGGTCGACGACGACGGCGTGCGTGCGACCATGACGGCCAGCTGGCTAGTCCAGATGGGCTGGCCCGAGGTCTATGTCCTGGAAAACGCCCTCGACGGGCAGCCTCTGGTACGCGGCGCGCATAAGCCGAAGGTTTACGGTCTCGACGCCGCCGCCGCCGAAACGGTGACGGTGGAAGGGCTGGAGCGCATGATCGCCGACAAGGTCTGCGTCGTCATCGACTTGGCCGACAGCCTGACCTATCGCGATGGCCATATTCCGGGGGCGTGGTTTGCCGTGCGCGCGCGCCTGAAGGACAGCATCAAGAAGATCCCCGATGCGCGCTATACCATCCTGACCTCGCCCGACGGCGTGCTGGCGCAACTGGCGGCGCCCGAATTGCGGGCCATGGGGCGGCGGGTCGCCGTGCTGGTCGACGGCACGGAGGCCTGGAAGGCCGCCCGCAAGGACATGCAGACCGGCTTCACCCATATGGCCGACGAAACCAACGACGTGTGGTATCGGCCCTATGACATGGACGACGCCCAGGAGGGTGCGATGAAGCAGTACCTGAGCTGGGAGATCAATCTGGTCAACCAACTGGAACGCGACGGCACCACCCGGTTCAAGAAATTCCCCCAGGCGTAAATCGTCGGGGCACCAACAAAACACACGAAGGAAACACCACGCATGAAATTCATCGTTCTGGAAAACGACGGCATCGGGCCGGAGATCATGGCCGCGACCCTGCCGGTGCTGGAAAAGCTCGACGAACGGTTCGGCCTCAACATCGAATTGGTGCCCATGGTCTCGGGCATGCGGGCGCTGAAGGCCGAGGGTAAGGCCATTCCCCAGGCCGTCTATGACGCCTGTGACGCCGCCGACGGTGTGATCCTGGGGCCCGTGTCGTCCTTCGAATATCCGTCAGAGGCCGAAGGCGGCGTTAATCCGTCCAAGTCCTTCCGCAAGGTGTTCGACCTGTTCGCCAACATCCGCCCGGCGCGGACCCGGCCGGGCGTGCCCTCGGTCATCAAGCAGATGGATCTGGTCATCGTGCGGGAAAACACCGAAGGCCTTTACGCCGACCGCAACATGTTCATGGGATCAGGCGAATTCATGCCGACCGAGGACGTGGCCCTTTCCGTGCGCAAGATCACCCGCCAGGGCTGCGAGCGCATCGCTCGCCAGGCGTTCGAGATGGCCATGGAACGGCGCAAGAAGGTGACCGCCGTGCACAAGGCCAACGTGCTGCGGATGACCGACGGCCTGTTCCTCAAGACCGTGATGGAGGTGGCGAAGGACTTCCCGAGTGTCGAGGTCGAGGAATTGATCATCGACGCCGCGACGGCCCATCTGGTCAAACGGCCGCAGGATTTCGACATCATCGTCACCACCAACGCCTTCGGCGACATCCTGTCGGACCTGTGCTCGGAACTGTCCGGCAGCCTGGGGCTCGCCGGGTCCGTCAACGCCGGCAAGGGCCATGTGTTCGCCCAGGCGCAGCACGGGTCGGCCCCCGACATCGCCGGCAAGGGCATCGCCAATCCGACGGCGCTGATGCTGTCCACGGCCATGCTGCTGGAGGAACTGGGACGCCGCACCTCGCGCAACGATCTGGCCCAGGCATCCGCCTCCATGTTCAAGGCCGTGGAACTGGCCTTGGGAGATGCGGCCAGCCACACGCCCGACCTGGGTGGCAAGAACTCGACGGCGGGTTTCGGCAAGGCCGTGCTCGCTGCGCTCGATAAGGAATAGGAGCCAGACATGGCGGGGACGGAACGCATCGCGATCTACGGGGCGGGCGCCGTCGGCGCCTATGTGGGTGGCTACATGACCCGGGACGGGCGGGACGTCACCCTGATCGACCCCTGGGAACAGCACGTCAAACTGATGCGCGATCCCGGCCTGAAATTGTCGGGCCTGACGGAGCCGGAAAACTTCACCGTCAAATGCAACGCCGTGCTCGACCGCGATCTGCCGCCGCCCGGCGACATCGGCCCGTTCGACGTGATCTTCATCTGCGTCAAATCCTTCGATACGGAGGCCGCCGCCAGGCGCATGCAACCTTATCTGGCGGATGGCGGTTTCATGGTGTCCCTGCAGAACGGCATCAACGAAGGCACCATCGCCGAGGTGGTGGGGGCTGACCGCACCGTTGGCTGCATCGCGTCTTCGATTTCCGTCTCCATGTGGGAGCCGGGGGCCGTGCGCCGCAATGTGAAATTGGGCGGCAAGGAACATGTCGTGTTCCGCGCGGGCGAGTTGGACGGCAGCGTCACGCCGCGGGTCGAGCGGATCGCCGAAATCCTGTCCAGCGTCGACAGTTCCAAGGTGACGACGACGCTGATGGGCGAACGCTGGTCCAAGTTGATCGTCAACTGCATGCGTAATCCCATTTCCGCCGCGTCCGGCATGGCGTCCAACGCCTGTGACACGGACGACCATATCCGCCGGCTCGGTATCCGCATCGGGGCCGAGGCCGTCGAGGTGGCCATGGCTGAGGGCCATCCGCTTGAAAAGCTTCTCGGCATGGCGCCGGAACAGGTGCTGGCGGCCGGCAAAGGGGATGCTGCGGCCATGGCGGCCTGTGACAAGTCGTTGCTTGACGGGCGGGCCAAGCGCTCGGATGAACAGCGCCCCTCGATGGCCCAGGACATGGTCAAGGGCCGGCCGACGGAGATCGACTACCTCAACGGTTTCATCGCGCTGAAGGCCAAGGCCCATGGCATCGCCGTGCCCGCCAACGAAGGCATCGTCGCGGCCATCAAGCGGATCGAGGCCGGGGAGATCGAGCCCAGCCCCGAGGCCCTGGCCGGGTTCTGACCCGTGACGGACCGCTACGCTGCCCAGGACCTGACCGCTGCCACGCAAGCCTTGTTCGAAAAGGCGGGGGCAGCGCCCCCCGTGGCCCAGGCCATGGCCGACATCCTGGTTGAGGCCGACCTGCTGGGTTACGGCACCCATGGCCTGCAATTCGTGCCCGCCTATCTGGCGGCCATGGAGGGTGGTAAGACCACGACCGAGGGCGAGCCCGAGGTGGTCACGGACAACGGTTTGGCCCTGGTGCTCGACGGCAAGGGGCTGCCGGGCCAATGGGTCATGCTCCGCGCCCTCGACCTGGCGCTTGCCCGGGCCAAGGACACACCCATGGTCGGCATGGCAATCCGCAACACGGCGAATATTTCCTGCCTCGCGACCTATGCCCGGCGGGCGGCGCTCAAAGGCTATTTCGCCATCGTCGCGGCCTCTGCCCCGACCACCAAGGCCGTGGCCCCCTTCGGCGGGGCGTCGCCGGTGATCGGCACCAATCCCTTCGCCGTCGGCATGCCGGGCGCCGATCATCCCATTCTGATCGACACCAGTGCGTCGGCCGTCACCAATCGGGCGATCGAGCGCGCCCAGCGTTTGGGCGAACGGCTGCCGTTCCCGGCCCTGATCGCCGCCGACGGCACGGCCAGTGACGACCCGGCTTCCCTCAAGACCGACCCGCCGGGGGCGATCCGTCCCGCCGGGGGTGACGAGGCCGGACACAAGGGCTTCGCCCTGGGGCTGCTGGTCGAGGCGCTGACCTCGGGCCTGGCCGGGTTCGGCCGGGCGTCGGACAGGCCCCCCGCGGGCAACACGGTCTATCTGCAATTGATCGACCCCAGGGGCTTCGCCGGGGCGGATGCCTTCACCCAGGAAACCGGCGTGCTGGCGGACCTGTGCCGAGCCGCCGTGCCGCGCGACCCGGCATATCCGGTGCGGGTCCCCGGCGACCGCGCGGCGGCGGTCTATGCGGAACAGGCCGCCCGTGGCGTCGCCCTGCATCCCGAGATCATGGACCACATGAGGCCCTTGCTGGAGAAATACGGAATTCCCGTCCCGGCCCCCGTCGCCTAGGGCGACGGAGAGGGCCGCCGCCGGATGAACAGCACCCCGACGGCCCCCGCGAAGGCGCTGAGGATCAGCCAGACCGCCTGGAAGTCGGGGATCAGAAGCGACGCCAGATAGCTGACTGCAATGGCGGCGGCCGAGCAGATGATGACGTTACGTAACAGGGCGCGGGTGCCATTCTTGGTGTACATCGCTGCAACCCAGGCGACCACGTTGCCGATGCTGATCACGATCATCAGGCTGATGGGGTCCATGCCGGGTTACGGTCCGGCGGATCCGCGCCGCTTCTGCAACTCGGCGAAGACCTCTCGGTAATCCTCGGGCGCCGTGTCGCCGTAGTCTTCCTTGAACCCGAACTCGGACAGCCACTTCAGGCGCTTGGCCCCGCCGTCGCACATGAAGGCGTCGTAGCCCAAAGCGCGGAGCGTGTCGGCGGCTTCTTCCAGTTCGTGCCCCCGGCGGGCCCCATGGATCGCCGTGCGTCCGATCAGAAAATGGGCGAGATCGTCGAACTTCTTGCCGGCGTAGCTGCGGTTCATGGACTGGAACACTTCATCCGCCACGCCGTAGGTTTCGGCGCCCAGGACGCATTCCTGCAGCAACGCCTCCATGCCCTTGACCAGGACGGAGCGGAACATCTTGGTCGCCGCCGCGCGGCCGTATTCCGTACCGAACTCCCGCATGTTGACGCCGTAGGGAGCGAGGGCCTCGATCACGTCTTTCGCCGCCGTGCCGACCAGCAGCATGGGAACCTTCTCGTTCTTTCCCGGCACGCCGTCCATGACCGCGACCTCGACGAAGCGCGCCCCTGTCGGGTTGACCACTTCGGCGATCTGTTGCTTGACCATGGGCGAGGTCGAGTTGAGATCCATGTAGATCTGCCCGGTCCTGAGCGTCTGGGCCGCCTCCTGGGCGACCTCCAACGCTTCGGTCGCCGTCACCGTCGATAGGATGATGTCGGCGCGGCCAACCAGATCGGCGATGCTGTCGGCCATGTCGACGCCGTCGACCGGGGGCCGGTCGCGGATGTCGCGGGCGGCGATGGGGGCGGGCAGGCCTGCCGCCAACAGGCCCTTGGCGAGCAGGGGGCCGGCCTCGCCGAAGCCGATGAAGCCCAGGCGCGGCGTGTTGGCCCGTGCCATGTTATTGCGCGGCCTGGGCGGGGGCTGCGACCAGATCGCGGGCGCTGTCCATCGCGTCGATGGACCAGATGGCGGCGAGCAGGCTTTCCGCGCCGTCCGCGCCGAGTACGGCGGAGGCCAGATCGCGGTACTTGTCCTCAAGCTCCATATCGCTCAAGGGCGCGTCCGGATCGCCCTTGCGGGTCGGCGCGTAATGGCTGACGACGCGGCCGTCGGTGGTTTCGATCTCCACCTTGGCCGAACGCAGGCCGGGGAAATTGCCCTGGCATTCCGGGTCCGTGGTCAGGGTGATGCGGGTCATCAACTCGCGCACGGCGGGGTCCTGCAACCGGTCCGGCGTGAAGGCGGCCATGCGTACGCTGCCCCACAGCAGAGCGGCGGCGCAGCAGTAGACCAGGGAGAACTTCGCCTCGAACGCGGTCTGCGGATTGATGTTGCCGCAGATTTCCTCGGCCTTCTGATAACTGCCGACGCGGATTTCGTTCACCGTGTCGGATGTCAGACCATGCTCGCGGGCCAGCAGCAGCACGCTGTCGACGGCGGCATGGACATGGCCGCAGGCGGAATGGTTCTTCGTCGTGGTCTGCTTGATCAGGTAGTCGCGGCCCAGCGTTTCCGCCGCCTGGGCCCAATCGGGCTGTTC
>Ga0207903_1000445_pt1 | contig 12259 bp, 9 predicted proteins | sample MalvirmetaMSP131_FD_184234 | JGI IMG/M metagenome (GOLD analysis project Ga0207903, IMG submission 184234) | Marine viral communities from the Deep Pacific Ocean - MSP-131 (SPAdes) | ecosystem: Environmental > Aquatic > Marine > Oceanic | place: Atlantic Ocean | collected 2011-06-25
CGGGGGCTGGAGCGAGGACCGGCACCATTTCCGCTTCATCATCTCGCCGGAGCACGGCGACCGGATCGAGGATCTGAAGGGCTATGTCCGCGAGGTCATGGGGCGGGTGTCGGCGGACCTGGGACAGCCGGATCTGAAATGGTTGGCGACCTGCCACTACGACACCGATCAGCCGCACGCCCATGTGCTGGTGCGGGGTCGGCGAGGCGACGGGCGGGACCTGGTCATCCCGCGCGACTACATCGGCTACGGCTTCCGGGCCCGGGCGCAGGAGGTGGCGCAGGAGCGGCTCGGGGATCTGTCGCGGGTGGAGGCGGAACGGCGTATCTGGAAGGAGACCGGGGCGGACCGGTTCACCGGCTTCGACCGGCGGCTGCTGTCGGCGGCGGATGCGAATGGGATGGTCGAGGATGGCGTGGGCGTCAACGACGCTTGGGCGGCGCTGACCCGGGGGCGGCTGCGGCATCTGGAAGGTCTGGGGCTCGCCGTGCGGACGGGGCGGCGCTACCGGCTCGACGGAGAGATGGAGACAAAGCTGCGGACGTTGCAGGCGCGGCGGGACATCATCCGCACCCTGAACCAGCGACGGCTCGAGGGGGCGAGGGAGGTGCGGCCCTTGGGGACGGAGCGGGTGCGCGGGGTGGTGGTGAAGAGCGGGTTTCACGACGAGGCGGGTGCGGCGCCGTTCGTGATGGTGAAGGATGCGGGCGGGGTCGAGCACTATGCGCGGGTGAGGGCGGGAGACGCGGTCAGGGTTGGGAGCCGGATCGCACTGGCGCCGATGTCGAACGGGCTGGCGCAGGTGGTGGCCGGGCGGGGAGCGGACCTGGGTCGTTAGGGCGCTTTTTGACTGAGGCTGTGTAAGAACGTCGACGCACCCAATTTGGCAGCAATTTCATTCTAAGGTGAAGCTGATGAACGGTCGATCCTAGGATACCATTTTGCCTGGCGCCGCTTTGATCGAAAGATCGTGCGCCAGTTTTCTAGCGCAGTGAGTTTTCACACAGCCTCGACTCATTGCGGACGTTCGAAATATCCGCTCGTGGGAGGGCGGGATCGAATAAGTTGTCCCTTTGACGGCCGACGGCAGCCTGCGCTTTGTATTTCGTGCGCTCCGAATTGCTGCTCATGACACCCCTTTTTCGCCCGCGCTCGACGTTGCGTGGCGGCGTCCCCAGAAGTCGCAGCTGAAGTTATTCAGGCCCCGGGAGTAGCTGTCGGCAACGGCCTTGAAGGTGTCAGGTATCTGCGAACCGTCGCGCCCCGCCTCTAAATAGTCCCTGACCGAATAGAGTCCGAGCCGCATCAGATGCTCCCAATCCGTGGAGAGACTTTTCTGACGCGCCTCCTTCTGTTTGGCCGGACTCAATTGCTTGCGGGGCTGGGGCAATAGGTAGTTCGGTCTCGTATCGACCTCATGAGTGAATGTGATGGCGCCATGATTCCAGACATCCTCGACCGTTCGACGCCAGCGGTAGGTGATCCGGACGCTCAAGTTCGGCGAGAAAGTCCGCGGCCAGAAGATCTTGTCGTCGACGTAGAATAGCTCCCCGTTTTTGCGCTCGGTCTCCATCCGTTCGCGCATGGCCTGAACCGCCCATTTCAGATCGGACGCTTCCTTATGAACGTCGTAGGCCGTCTGCTCCCTCTTGCGGGCGGCCTTGGCCTTGCGATGCGCCTCAAGCGATTTCTCGAAATAATGGAGCTTCTGGGCAATGAACGGACCGCAGCGCGATAGCGCCTGCCGCAGCTCCGTGGCGGTCTCATACCGCACCGCCTTATCGACCAAGCCGTCGATCTCGGCCAAGTCGATGGCTGCCAACGCGTCCTGCACCTCGCGGGATAAATTGATCTCAGCCATGTTGGCAATTCCCTTCGATGTTCGCGTTCGCGTCTGCCCGAGGATTGGACAACAACCTTAGGCCCGGCAAGGGGCGCGCGAGACTGCACGGCTCGGCCGAAGGAGCAGGCGCGCCCTCCGGCCGAGCCCTATGCAGACACAAGTCAGCCGTAGGATAGGCGGGTGTTGAGGTCTGCATAGGCGGGTAACTCGTTGGCGCCGCCACGCTGTTCGCGCAATTTCGCGACGCCGTCGGTGATTGCTTCGACGTCGACCTGGAACAGATGCGGCATGATATCTACGAGTTTGGGGAGTTCGAAGATCCGCCGTTGCTCCAGATGAAGTATGGCGTGGTCGCGTGCTCGGCCCTGGGCCCACACGACCGTCGGGGGCGACTGGCCAAAGTGGAATTCGCTCGCAATACCGTTGATCCATAACCACGGATCAAGGCGCTCCATGGTTCCCTCCGCGATCCGCCACATCGGGAGATAGTCGCGCGAGAAGATCACCTCAGAGCCGTCTCGCAAGGTCCAGAAACCATAGGGCAGCCAAAGCCGTGAGGGCACGAAATCTTTGAGCGGTGTCCGGGGCGTTGCGACCTCGAAGTCAGCGCGGATACCCAATCCGGTGTCGAAAAGCAGATGGGTGGGCCGGCCGGCCTGACGAAGGTAGGCTGGCGTGTTCGCGCCGTGGGCCTTGTCTCTCACGACCGTTCCAAGCTTGCCACGGCCGGGTGGTCCGAACACGCGCTGGCGCCAGATGGCGGAACGCAGACTCAGCTGGTTGTCGATCGATCGGTCCTGGAGCAACCGGGCTTTGGAAGCTGCGTACTGAACATCGCCGTCTGGAAGACCTAACGCATCCGCCAGACCAAAGATGACGGACAGGGCGGTGTCGGTCTCGCAGGAAGCTGTCGCGGCGGCGGAGGACGGAGCGCTCGCAAGCTCATGCCAGTCTCGATAGCCGAGGGCCCGCGCAAGCGCTTCATGGACTTCTGAGAGCTGCAGGCCTGGCGATAAGCGAGCAAGGTTTTTTGCGGCCTGTTTCGGCCGCGTGAGGTCAGGAAATTGGATTCGCATAGAACCACTCCGGCGGTGCTTACGAGGAGGCGCGTCCACTAGGCCCGCGCACCTGGATGAGGTTCAGGACGGGGGGTATTCGAAACTCCCTGCCCGCGGGCTTCGCCATTGTGGACGGCATGGCCGGATCAGCCAGCTACCAAGCTGGGCGATTCGATCCGCAGAGCAAGCTTAAAGGTTTCGATGTAAGCTGATGCAATGGCGCGGGGTGGCGCGGGAGGTAGAATGGAAACGGTTGACTGCCAGACGGTAGAGGAGCTCGGGGCGTGCTTTGACGGCTTGGCCCCCGGCGTCTTGTTTCGTGGCCAGACCAGGGAATATCTCCGCGCTGATGGCGGTCCCGATATTCGCACAAGCTTTGACCGGCACGGCTGCATCCCGTCGCGGATGCTGAAGTGGTGGCACTATTCGCGCGCCATCCTGTCCACCTACGTCAAAGGGTTTGACGGCCTCACCGATCTGGCGACGGATCAGGCCATCTTGCAGCACTATGGCTGGCGGTCATTCTTTCTAGACGCGACGGCCGACGCGTCCGTGGCGTGTTGGTTTGCGGCCAACAGCTATCGAACCGAGCCCTGCGGCGAAATGATCGAGGATTGCTCCGAAGATCCGCTGTTCGTGGTGCGGCAACGCGCCTGGTATGAACCCGCGGACGATCGCGGCTGCGTCTATGTGCTCAGCCGAAAGGCGTTGCGCGCGCGAGACCTGCAAACGGTCGATCTAGTCGAGATTACGACGGCCACGGGGCGTCATCGCTGCCTGGCGCAGTCGGCGTTCATGGTCGGGCCGCTGAACGGGCTGTTGCCCGACGATTGCATTGTGACGCGGGTTTTCGCGCCATCGTCGGTCTTCCGGGCCTACGCCGCGCAGCAGCCTGACCTGACGTGCGAAGCTCTATTTCCCGGTCCGGCCATCGATCCTGTCATGGCGGCGTTGCTGTCTATCCCTTGGGTGAAGCGGAAGGTCGATAGCGATGGCGACGGCCTTGGCATCGACTTCTTCGACCGAGGACTGCCGCTCCCCGAATATGAGGTGAAGACCATTCGCCGTACCGGAGGGAGCACGGCCTATTATCGCAGGTTCTGGCTGGCCGATGTGGCCGGGCCTGAGACGTTGCTAGCCGAGACGACGTTTTACCTGACGGACGAAACGACCTTCCACGGCACGGCGTCCGGCGACCTGATCTTCCCGAACCTGACCCGACTCCTCCGGGAGCGGAAAAGCGTTGCGTTGGAGATCGATGGATTGGTGCGACATCCTTACGCCGCCAGCTCGGGCCAATATGGCAAAGGCATCTACTTGGAGGCGCAGGAGGATGGGACGATGTTCCTCACCGAACTGGCGGTCGACCATTTCGGCGCCCGGCCGGGCGGATTCGGCATCACCCGGGGCTGCTATTTCCGGGTTGATGATGCCTTCCGTTGGCATCGCGTCGATCATGTCGATCAGTGCGACTGCGGCAGAGAAGCCCATCACGCCCATCACCTGGTCGTCGCGGAGCATTTCGAGCATGCGCTGAAAGAGCGCGAATTCACTCAGATCCGTGAACGGGTATTTGCCGCCTCGGACGTGAATGCGACATCGGACCCATTGGCTTTGGAATGGATGGAGTGAGGCGGATCGGCCGGGGAGGCCGCGCGGGCGCGTCCGCGCCGATCCTCAGCGGGCCTGCTTGACGGAACGCATAATGCTAAGGGCGACCGAGAGGCTCAGGCCCATGTCCAAGCATAGCTTGAAGAATTCTTCTGAAGCGTGGTGCGGCTCCAAACCATACTGACGGACGAGCTTTCGGGCGTGCTTGCCGAGCGGTATCGCATCGCCAAGCGACACCCATTCCGGGTTCCCCACGTGCTTTTCAAAGTCAGTGATCACGGGATCGGCCAAGTCGGCGCCGAGCAGTAGATAGCGCAGGTGCTTGATGAAATGCGGATGCGTGTAGATGTCCTCGCCGAGGCAATTGTTTCGCTCGAACATGCCCTTGCGCGAGGCTTTGACCCGGCCTGGATTGTACTCGATATCGTTCCAGTAGCGGAGCCTGTGGGCCGGCACGCCGCGCCGTTCGGAGAGTAACGAAAGCAGCGCCAATATCGGCTCTGCATTGGTGTTGTAGGCGGCGTGCGCTTCGTCGTGATTGCGATGCGATAGGCTCAGGTCGATCTCGGAGAATAAAACCTCTTCAGCCTCGCTAAGAGGGATCCGATATTTTTGCATGCGGTCCTCAATTCCACCTTGGCCGGCTGAGCCGTTTACGACTCTACCCACTTGGTAGCACCGAAGAAATCGGTCGTGCTCATCACAGTCGACACCAAGAATTCTGACCTCGGCGCCTCGGCGACGTAGTCGCGGTAGGCGAAATTGATGAGGTCTCTCACCAGCTCGAGGAGACCGCCGGTGGGCAGGCCTTCAAAAGGATCGCCGTGCGCCAGGGTGTTTCGACGTTCGGCGAGAGTTGGACGGGTGTCGCCCGTCAACTGGCCAATGGCGGTTCCGCCACAGCGCGTAACCATCGGGATCTGTGCATCGGTCAGACCATCCGAGGCGACCATGAACTTCAGGAGCGCTGCGAAGCTGCGCTTCGACTTGGAGACACGCGCGCCGTAGCGATCCATCACCGCCAGTTCCAGCGCGACTAGGGCGGCGAATTCGCCGGCTTTCACCACGCCGAAATCGGCCCAGGCCAGCAAGTAGAGCGTTTGCGCGCGTGCGAACTTCGCGCGAACGATATCCGGAATGCGCGCGTCGATGCCGAGGCCCTCGACGAAGCGCCGCCAGTCGGCGGCTTTCTCAAATTGGACGAAACCGCCCGGATTGCCTGGCGTCGGCCAAGCGAGCAGCACCGGCTGTTCTCGGTCGGTCAGCGTGATGTGCGGTCGATCGGTCATCGACGTCAGGCGGGCCGCAGCATCCGTTGGATGCGGAGCCGCTGAAAGCCATGAGCATGCACATGCGTGCGCAGCTGGCGAATGTCGTGGACACCAAACGCGACGGCCGCCTTCAACGGGCTGGCGAAGGTCGCGTAGTAGGACCAGCGGGCGTCGGTCGGCAGCGGCGCATTCTGGCGGCGATCAGTGATGACGACATCGCGTGGATCGCTGGTGTTGCGGAAGGCGTGGAAAGTGATCCAGTCGGGTCGACGGTAGCGCGCGGCCTTGCTGAACGGCACCGACTGCAGCTTCACGTCGGTCTGATCCAGGACCCAGTCGCGCTGCTCCATAATCTGGCGGACCATGTGGCCGACCATCTGCTTGATGCGATCGGCGAGAACCGCCTCGCGAAACTCTTCCAAGAGGTGCTCCTCGATACCTTCGACCGCTGGCTTGCCGAGTTGGGAGGCTGTCTCCAAGCGCGCAACATTCTCGGGCTGGGTCAGGAACGCCCAGATGCGCTGGCCGAGTTCGGTCTCGTACAGCGACGCAAACTTGTCGGGGTTGTAGGCAAACATGACAGGGTCTCCTTTACCGGGCAAATATGGCCTGTTATATTGACAGTCAATGGGCGCTGGTTAGATTCCCGGTTCACGTGAGGGGAGATGGGTTTTGGATTTTGAGGATTTGGTGACGGCGCTAGCGCCGCCGCCCAACCGCGTCGGCAAGGCTGATGGCGATCACGAACATCATCTCTACGAAGGCGCTGTGATGGTGGCTTACGCGATGCATCTGCTTCGCGCGCAAGGTGCCCAGCATGTTCGGATTCATCCAGACGGCGAGCATGGCAAACAGTTCGATTTCTCTGGGTGGCTGGAGCGCCGCCAGTTCCGGAAGGTCTCCACAATCGGAACCACCGCTTATGGCGGCGCCTATGAACATTCCGCCGGGCAGACGATCACCGTCAATCCGAGATCAGGTCTCGGCGACGTTGTTGCTGAGATTGGCGATCACATCATCTCGGCCGAGTGCAAGGGCGGCATCATCAACACCAGGCATTCCGGCCAGGTGTCCCGGCTTTACAAAGGCCTCTGCGAGACGGTCGGCATGCTGATGGCGACACCGACGCAGGGGCGACAAGTCGCAGTCGTTCCGTTCACGGCCGGCACCTTACGCCTTGCAGAGCGCCTTGCGCCGCGGTGCGCCTTGGCGGGGATCGAGATCGCTCTGGTCGGCAGCCGCGGGGAAGTCATGAACGTGAAGTCGCCGGGAGGCGCACAGCACGCTACAAGCACGTTCAAGTAGCAAGAAAGGTGGGGGGAATGCTGAGTCGGGGATCTGAGTGGCGGCGTTGGGAACCGCATATCCACGCGCCGGGCACGGTCATGAACAATCAGTTCAGTGGGCCGACGGCCTGGGAGGATTACCTGACGGCGCTCGAGCAGGCCGTGCCCGTGATCCAGGCCGTCGCTGTCACCGACTACTACGTGACCAACACGTATGAGGAAGTGCGTCGCCAACGGCAGGCCGGCCGGCTGCCACACGCCAAGCTCGTGTTTCCCAATGTCGAGTTGAGGCTGGACGTGGCGACCGCCAAGGGCGGCTTCGTCAATCTGCATCTCTTCGTGAGCCCGGAAGATCCAGACCATGTTGAAGAGCTGCGGAGGTTGCTGTCGCGGCTGCAGTTCAACGTCATGCAAGATCGCTTCGACTGCACCCGGGAAGACCTCATCCGCCTTGGCAAAAAGGCCGATCCGAAAATCACTGATGATGGTGTGGCGCTGTCCTACGGAGCCAACCAGTTCAAGGTAAACTTCCAGAAGTTGCGGGAGGTGTTTTCCGAAAGCGGCTGGGCGAAGAAGAACATCCTGATTGGAGTTGCGGGAGGCGCGAGCGACGGTACGTCGGGCGTGCGCGAGGCTGCCGATCAGACCATCCGCCGCGAGATCGAGAGCTTTGCTCATGTGATTTTCGCGAGCAGCGAAGCGCAGCGTGATTTCTGGCTCGGGAAGCGCGATCTGACGCCTGCCGAGGTTCGGAACCGATATGGCGGCCTCAAACCCTGCCTGCACGGCAGTGACGCGCATAAGTTGGAGGATGTCGCCACCCCGTTCGGTGATCGCTTCTCTTGGATCAAGGGGGCGCTGGAGTTCGACGCGTTGCGTCAGGCGTGCATCGACCCGGGCGGTCGCGCGCACGTCGGCGCCGAGCCGCCCGCATCGGCCACGCCATCACAGGTGATCGCGCAGATCGAGATCCTCGACGCGCCGTGGGTGACGACGCCGGTCATCCCCCTCAACCCAGGGCTCGTGGCGATCATCGGCGCTCGCGGATCTGGCAAGACTGCACTGGCCGACATGATCGCGGCTGGATGCGACTCGATCACGGACGAGTCCTGGAATGCAGACGAATGGGCCAATCCGTCCTTCCTCGTCCGGGCGCGGCCGTTGATCGGCGACGGGAAGGTCAAGGTGAGTTGGGCGGCGGGCGAACCTAGCGTTCGCTCTCTCGACGGCGCGGACGCAAACGGCCCGTTTGCCTACCAGCGTGTGCGCTACCTGTCGCAGCAGTTCGTCGAGGAACTTTGCTCATCGAGCGGCCTGACTGATGGACTGCTTCGTGAAATCGAGCGGGTGATTTTCGAGGCCCATCCCGACGAAGAACGTGACGGCGCGCTGGATTTCGAGGAACTGCTGGAACAGCGGGCGACCCGGCATCGGCTCGCGCGCCAGCGCGAGGCTGAAGCGGTCTCGCAAATCTCTGATCGGATCAGCACCGAACTTGAGAAAGAAAAGCTCGTCGCGACCTACGAGGGTCAGGTCGTGCAGAAGAAGAAGCTGATCGACGCCTACACGGCCGACCGGGCCAAGCTGGTTTCGGCTGGAAGCGAACTCCGCGCGCAGCGTCACACGGATTTGGCCGGCGCTGCAAACCAGGTGCGCGCGAAGCTGCGCCAATACACCGGCCAGCGTCAGACGTTCCTGGCGATGCAGGACGAAGTGAAGGATCTGCGACGCAATCAAGCTCCCGAAACGCTCCGCCAAGCCCAGAGCCGGCACCCCCAAAGCCGTATGTCGGAAGAACAGTGGGCGGCTTTCCTGTTGGATTATAAGGGCAAGGTCGATGACGATCTGGCCGGCTATGTGAAATGGGCGGATCGCAAGATCGCGGAACTGAAGGGCATAGCGCCCCCTGCCGGCGACCCCAATACGCCCTTCTTCCCGGATGACACGGACCTCGCCACCTTGTCGCAGGCCGTCCTCGATGCGGAAATGGGCCGACTGGAGAAGCTCGTCAGCGCCGACAAGGAAACGCAGAAACGATATACCGCCCTGTCCGGGAGCATCGCGACGGAGACGGCGGCCCTTCAGACCCTCAGCGATAAGCTGAAGGACGCGCAGGGCGCCAAAGACCGCGCACGTGATCTACAATGCGAGCGCGAAGAAGCCTACGGCAGGGCGTTCGATGCTCTGGTCGCGGAACAGTCGGTTCTCGAACAGCTCTACGCGCCGCTGATGGCGAGGCTCGCCGCCTCATCCGGCACGCTGAAGAAACTATCGTTCTCGGTCGCCCGGGTCGCAGATGTCGAGCAGTGGGCATCAGAAGCCGAAGACGGACTCATTGATCTGCGCAAGGCCGGATCATTTCGGGGCAAAGGCACGCTGGTTCAAAAGGCGAATGAGGTTCTGAAAGACGCGTGGGAGACCGGGAACTCCGCCTCTGTCGGCGCTGCGATGGCGAAATTCCGCAGCTTCTATCAAAAGGATCTGCTCGACCATTCCCCGGTCGCGCATACTGATCAGGTCGAGTTCCGGGCGTGGTCGAAGCGCTTTGCACAATGGCTCTTCAGCACCGACCATATCTCGATCCGATACGGCATCGACTACGATGGCGTCGATATCCGCAAGCTGTCGCCCGGCACGCGCGGTATCGTTCTATTGCTGCTGTACCTTGCCCTCGACGACAGCGACGACCGCCCGCTCGTGATCGACCAGCCGGAGGAAAACCTCGACCCGAAGTCAGTGTTCGACGAATTGGTGCATCTGTTCGTCGAGGCTAAGTCGCATCGCCAGGTGATCATGGTGACGCATAACGCGAACCTGGTGATCAACACCGACGCAGATCAGATCATCATCGCTGAGTCCGGTCCGCATCCGCACGGTGCATTGCCCCCGATCACATACACCTCCGGCGGTCTGGAAAGCGCCTCGATAAGGGAGGCCGTGTGCAACATTCTGGAAGGCGGCGAAGGCGCGTTCCAGGAGCGCGCCCGGAGACTGCGGGTGAGGCTGGAGCGATAGCTGTGGTTCCTATCGGCGCCGTTGCCATCCCCGGGATGTCTAGATGAACTCGCTCGATTTCTCAGGGCTGACGACTGACGAGGCCCGCGCCGTCCAGAGCGCGATCTCTCGTGGGGAGAACTTTCACGGTCATATTCCAGTAGCGAGCCTGACCTTTATCGTCCGCAATTACCGCGAGCTTGGGGCGTTGGGCGCGCTGGAGGCGCCATGGCTGGACGCCTATGTCCACGCATCGCATTTCAACGCTCACGGCGTGTCGGTTTTGAAGGCGGTTTTCGACGCCTGTGACCGGAAACGTCTGCGGTCGCTCAAGCCCTTGGGTGATGACGCTATAGGGCGATTGACCCTCTTTCGCGGCTGCGCTGGTCCGGTGCACAGCTGGGGGATGTCGTGGACATCCTCGCTCGACAAGGCGATCTGGTACGCGGCCCACCACGCAGAGTTCTACAATCTCTCTGATCTTGCGGTGTATGTCGCGACGGTAGCGGTCGAAGACATTTACTGCCGGCTCGATCACTACGACGATGACTTCATCGCTTATGTGCAGGGCGCTTGGCGGATCGACGTTCCTAGCGGGGAGTTCCGCCTGGATCGGCCTAGATGAGCGGGCCGAGTTGATGCGGCCGACGACCAAATGGTTGCCTCCATGCTGCGGGTGAGGCTGGAGCGCTAGCGGAGGCCTCTATCGGCGCCGACGCCGTCGCCAAGGATGTCGGCCATCGTCCGACAGGTTGTCCCGCCATTTGTCGATGTGATCGTCCATTTGCTGCATGAGATCGCCCTTGGCGTCGATATCGGCGACTAGGGCGACGCTGACGAAGCCCGGTTCCCCTTCCACCGCCGGTAGACGCCAGACTTCGTACCGCGTTACGCCCTGTCTCGTTCCGGCTGGCGGTGTGGGGTTCGGCCCCCAGGCATCGGCAAGCTTCGGGTCGCGCTCGCGCAGTTCGGCGAAGTCGATCGTCCATCGCTGATCTGAGACCGTGCCGAAAGCAGGGACGATATCGGGGATGAGATAATCGCGAACGATGTTGTCGAGGTCATGGAGAACCGCTGGCGGGGTCTTGGGGTTCGGCCTGACGACGACTTCCAGCGCTACAGCGACAACTAGCGGGCTGATGATCCAGTCCCAACGCTTTTTGAAAGCGGCGATTTCGTCCGCCACGTTTTTCTTGAACTCTGATGATCCGCCGGACGCGATGGGCAGTTCGCCGACCTGAAGCCGAAGCTTGGATTCCCCCACCAACCCGGCCCACATCCCTTTCTCAAACCCAGTAGGAAGGCCCCGAGGAAGGCCGTACATCCACCCTAAGACGGGGATATCGACACCGCTGCGACCGAGCAGCGCGCGCTGCGCGCTCCAGCGAACCACCTCTCGGTACGCTTCGTACGTTTTATCCCCGAGGGCTTCTCGTTGGGCTTTCTCGTCTCGGATGAGATCGCGAAACGCGTCGACCCACTCACCCTCGCGCTCCTGCTCATAGTGGGACTCCATGCTCTCTGCAGCTTGCAGAGCGCGCCCTGCGAGTTCCAGATCGTCGAGCATGTCGGCGAAGGGCCTGGCTTCGATACGAATGCTTGGTCGGTCTTCGCCGTGACGGCACGATACCGACAAGGCCTGAACCTGACTGTCATCGGCATACAGAAGGTTCTTCTTCGGCCAATCCACGCCGGTCATTCGATCACCGAGGAGGTCTAGAAAGTTCTTGGCGATCGTGTGTGCGTGCGGGGGAGACTTGCCTGCCGTCGCCAGGTCGAGCTTCAGCGCTACATCGCCCCTGAACGTACTGCGTTTGATCAACGTGAGATGGTCGGCAATCGCCGTCTGAAAGGCCCCTCGATCGGTGGGCGACATCTTTTTCGACTGCGGCTCGATATCCTTGATGCTGATGTGGAGTCGCCGTCGGCGTCGTGACTGGTATCGGGCTGACGCGCCAGCGTCGCTTGCCATGAAACTTTTGAAATCACTCAACGCCGTCACACCTCGTAGATTGGGGCCGTTTTCGGCTTCCTGCTTCAGGATCTGATAGCGGATCTCGATTGCCGCCTGGGACGAAGAGTGAGCCAAGCTATGTCGAAGGCGATCGCGCGCAAAGTCGCGGTTTGATTGGCCCCTTGCCGTGCATCGCGGTGCAGCCTGCCGGAAGTCTGACCTTGTCATCTCAGCGGCTTGGC
>Ga0207903_1000446_pt1 | contig 12234 bp, 10 predicted proteins | sample MalvirmetaMSP131_FD_184234 | JGI IMG/M metagenome (GOLD analysis project Ga0207903, IMG submission 184234) | Marine viral communities from the Deep Pacific Ocean - MSP-131 (SPAdes) | ecosystem: Environmental > Aquatic > Marine > Oceanic | place: Atlantic Ocean | collected 2011-06-25
CTTCGGCGACGCCGAACGGTCCGCGATCGCCGACGCGCCGTTCACGGTCGTCAGCTGCTTCCCGTTCGACGACGAGCCCCAGGCCGCGGAGTTCGCCGATGCGCTCGCCGCTTCGCAGACGCGACTGGTGATCGACCCCAACCCCCGGACGGGGATGATGCGCGATCTCGCGGCGTTCGTCGCCGGATACGAGGCGCTCGTGCCGCGAGCCGACCTCGTGAAGCTGGGGGACGATGACGCGGCGCTGCTCTACGCCTCCCCTCTCAGCGAGGCGGTCGATGCCACTCGGGCGCTCGGTGCGCCGGTCGTGCTCTGCACTCGCGGAGGCGCCGGAGCGGGCATCGTCGCCGAGGGTGTCGACATCGCGGTGCCTATCGCGTCGATGCCCGGGCGCATCGTCGACACGATGGGGGCGGGGGATGCGAGTCTGGCGGCGACGGTCGCCGCGCTCGCCGGCGAGAACGTCCCGAGCGATGCCGCGACGTGGGAGATGGCGCTCGAGGGGGCCATGCGGATCGCGGCCGCGACCTGCCGCTTCGAGGGGGCGCTGCTGCGCACCCCCGACGAGCTCGCCGACGTCGACGTGGACAGACTCAGCACCTGATTTCTACCGTGGCGGGGAGACCGGCTAAGATTGTTTCTTGCGCCTCCGGTCGTCTGAGGAAGTCGGACGGGCGCGCACTGGCGAGTTACCCAAGCGGCCAAAGGGATCTGACTGTAAATCAGCCGGCGTAGCCTTCGGGGGTTCGAATCCCTCACTCGCCACCGTGTGATGAGTCGCGACATAGGTCTCACCTGAGTCGCGACATATGTCACGTTCTGGAAGCCCCCGGCCATCGGCCGGGGGCTTCCATCGTGTTGCGCCAGTAGGTTTTGTCGGGCTGGATCTGGTTGGTGGCGATGATTTCGCCGGTGCGGGTTGCGACGACGGTGATGGTGGTGTCATCTGCGAGGAGGAGCACGGGCGCGTTCCGGTGGTCCGCGCCGACGCCGAGGTGGTGCATGCGGCCGGCGCGGCGGAAGCTGATCTTGCCGTTGGTGCCGACGTGGTCGTGACGAACCCGGTAGTGCGTGTGGTCGCTGTGCCCGGCGGGAGCGGCTTTCGGAGCTGCGGCGTAGGCCGCGGCGGGGGTGGTGCCGCGGGCGCGATGGGGGCGGGTGGTGTTGTAGTGGTCCCGGAACTGGTCGAGCTGCCCCTGCAGCTCGGGGATGGTGAGTGCGCGGGGCCGGACGCCCAGCTAGCGCTTGAGGGTCGGGTCTGCGAAGAGATGGGCAAGAACCTCCGCCCGGTCTATACCGCACCGACCGAAGCGGCCGCGGCCGAGAGGTTCCGGGAGTTCGACGCGAAGTGGGGTGGGCGGTATCCGGCGATCAGCAAGCTCTGGCAGAACGCCTGGTCCGAGTTCGTGCCAATCCTCGACTGGGACGTCGAGATCAGGCGGATCATCTGCAGCACGAACGCGATCGAGTCGCTCAACGCCCGGTACCGCCGCGCCGTCCGGCCCCGCGGGCACTTCCCCAACGACGCCGCCGCGTTGAAGTGCCTCTACCTCGTGACCCGCTCACTTGACCCGACCGGGCGCGGCAGGGCACGCTGTGCGACGAGATGGAAGCCGGCGCTGAACGCCTTCGCGATCGCATTCGAAGGCCGAATCAACTAATGACCGCCAGACCAGATCCACCGGTTATCGGACAGACCCCACGTCGCACTCGCGTTACAGCAACTGCGAGCAGCGAATGGGATTCCGGCGTGTCGACGCGGTCTTGATGACCCTAGATGCAAGAGGCGGCCGGGCTCCCCGGTGTCGCAGTGCAGGGCGTTGCGGGTGAGGTGATGCAGGGCGGGGAAGTAGACGTTCACACAGTCGGCGGCGATCTTTCGCGGAACAGGTCGGTTCGACTGCCCATGTGAGCGGAGGCGTTCACTCCGACTGAGTGAGGGTCGCGGCCCACCGCTCGCCCTATGCGCGCGTGGAGCGTTTGGCCCCGGGGCGATGCCGGACGGTAACCATTTTTCGACCAAACTTGCGTCCGTGTTCTGTATACAGCATACTGAACTCATGAGTGCCGCGTTAGTTCCTTTGGGAAGCCGGAAGCTGAGTACTCAGATGTACGACGAACTCGAGCGGGTAATCGTCGACTGCACGCTGCCCCCGGGCGCCGTACTCAACGACTCGGATCTCGCGGCCCAGTTCGGTGTAAGCCGAACCCCAGTGCGCGACACACTGCACCTGCTCGAGTCATCTGGGCTGGTCGAGCGAGGTCGCTCGACCGGCTGGGTGGTCACTCCGATTCGGATGCGGGACATCGACGAGCTCGCCGAACTGCGTGCCCTGCTCGAGCCGGCCGGGCTTCCCAAAATCGTGCAATGGGACGATGAGCGCCTCGAGCGCCTGGGCTCGCTCTTCGACAACTTCCCGGGGTCCATGCTCCGAGCTGACACGGAGCAGTACCTGGCCCGTGACGACGAGTTTCACCGCACGCTGATCGCCGCGACTGAGAACAGTCGCCTTGAGCGTATGTATCACGTCGCAGACCGACAGCTCGCCAGATGCAAGCGCTACGTCACCTTCCAAGACGATGCGCGCCGCGCCGCGAGCCTCGAGGAGCACCGCGCCGTGTGCCGTTGCCTCATGAACCGGGATCCGGACGGCGCTCGGTCGGCGCTGCTCGAGCATCTCGAACGGGCGCACGACGCCCTCGCGGCTGCCATCAAAGCCTCGTTGACCTAGCATCCGCTGGGCTGGTCACACGCAACACCCCTCAGCGCATCACTTCAAAGGAGAAACGATGAAACTGGCTCGTACATTTACTGCAATCGCTATCGCGGGAATCACCGCCGCGGCAGCCACCGGCTGCGCCAGCGGAGGCGGTGGTGCAGGCGGAGGCGAGAACGAGGGAGCCGTGGAGGCCACGACCATCCGGCTCGCCGTCGGCGACCCGGCTGGCTCCGCGGTCGCGAACGCCGCGGAGCACTTCGCCGAACAAGCCTCGGAGCTCAGCGACGGAGCCATCGACGTTGAGATTTTCACCGACGGGACGCTTTTCAACGGCGACCAGAACGCGGCCGTGAACCTGCTTGGCAACGGCACCCTCGATGCGACCATCATCTCGACGTCGGTGTACGCATCCTTCGAACCCAACATGAACGCCATCAGTCTGCCGTTCCTGTTCGACGACATGGATCAGTTCAGCGAGTACCTCGCCGGTGAGCCCGGCCAGGCGCTGCTCGAGTCCCTGGAATCTCAGGGCATTTCAGGGCTGTCGATGCTCACCCGCACTCCGCGTGTGACCACCAATTCGGTGCGCCCGATTGAGTCGCCAGAGGACTTCGACGGGCTCAGGATACGCGTCCCGCAGAATGAGCTGTGGGTCCGCTTCTTCGGCGAGCTCGGCGCGAACCCCACGCCGATGAACTTCACCGAGGTCTACACCGCCCTGCAACTTGGCACCATCGACGGCCAGGAGAATCCGCTCGAGGTGCCGGTCGCGAACAAGTTCTTCGAGGTTCAGGACTACCTGTCGCTGACGAACCACATCTCCGATGGATACGTGCTCGGCTTCAACCAGGGCAAGTTCGACGGGTACAGCGAGGAGGTTCAGGACATCCTCCGGGAAGCCGCCGCCAGCACGGCCGAGTGGAAGCGTGAATCGGACGACTCCGAAGCGCAGCAGCTCCTCGCCGATCTGGAGGAACAGGACGTGCAGATCAACGAACTGACCGAAGATGCGCGGCAGCAATTCCAGGCGCTCGCGCAGGACCTGTACCCCGAGTTCGAGGAGCTCGTGGGTGCGGACTTCATGCAGGAGTCCCTGGACTTCCTGGGGCGCTGAACGAGCCGACTGGATCACGGACGAGGGAACGCTCATGTCCAAGGAAAGCAGGGGAGCCGCAGGCGCTTCCGCTGAGGAGCCGCTGATCGCGGCACTCCCCGACGCCGACCAATTAAAGGAGAGCGGGCCGCTGTGGCGGGTGATCGAGGTGCTGCTCGGCATCGGTGTGCTCGGGATGCTGGTGCTCCTGTCGGTCCAGGTCGTCGGACGGCTGATCGGCTCCTCGCCGGCGTGGACAGAGGAGGCGGCACGCTTCCTGTTCATGGACGGGGTGTTCCTCGGGTTCGCCGCAGGTTTCCGGGCGGCGGTCCACCCCCGCGTCTCCTACTTTGTGACGCGGGGGCCGGGCTGGCTAGCGAAGGTGAGCCTTCACGCGACGGTGGTCTGCGCGCTCGTCTTCTTCGGCATCCTTGCCTGGAAGTCGACCGAACTCGTCGCGCAGCAGTTCCGCAACAACGAGACGAGCCCCGCCCTGTCGATGAGCATGTGGATCGTCACGGTCCCGCTCGCGGTCGCGTCGGTCCTCGCGCTCGTCGGTGTGATCCAGTCCGTGTACTTCGACAGGAACCTCCGGCAGCGGATGTTGAAAGGCGAGGTCATCGCATGATGAGTTTGACGGTCATCGCGATCTTCTTCCTCTTGCTGGTCCTCGGCGTGCCGCTGGCGCTGGCGCTCGGAACGGGAGTGGTTGTCGCCCTGCTCGTCTTCGGGCTGCCGCTCGAGATGATGGCGCAGTCGACGTTCAGTTCGATGAACAGCTTCCTGCTCATCGCGGTGCCGCTGTTCGTTCTGGCGGGGAACGTGATGGCTGGAGGCGGTATCTCCGAGCGCATCTTCAACGGCGCATCCGTGATGTTCGGACGATTCCGCGGGGGGCTTGGGCAGGTCAACATCGCTGCGAGCGCCATCTTCGGCGGCATCTCCGGCTCGTCGGTGGCCGACGTCGTCAGCCTCGGCAAGATCGAGATCAAGGCGATGACGGACCACGGGTACCCGAAGCCCTACGGAGCGGCACTGACCATGGCGACCTCCACCTTGTCGTCGGTCATCCCGCCCAGCATTCTTATGATCATCGCCGCGTCCGCGTCGGGGGTCTCCGTAGGAGCCGCGCTCGCGGGAGGCTTCGGGCCGTCCGTGATCTTCATCCTCGTGCTCATGGTGATGAACTACTTCATCTCGGTGTGGAAGAAGTACGGGGAGATTTCCCGGGAGTCGCTGAGGGAGAGCATCAAGACGGTCGTCGTCGGCATCCCCGCGCTCGGTGGCCCTGTCGTCATCCTCTACGGCCTCTTCGGTGGGCTCTTCACCCCCACGGAGGCCGCGGCCGTCGCTGTCGTTTACAGCGTCGTCGTCGCCATGTTCGTCTACCGTGACATGAAGCCGCGCCAGCTGCCGGCCATGCTGATCGAGAGCGGTGTCACCACTGGGACCATCCTCTTCATCGCGATGGTCGCGAGCGCTGCGTCGTACATCTTCACGATCGACGGGCTGCCCGCTCGCGTGAGCGCCGGGCTGACGACGCTGACCACCGATCCGTTGCTGATGATGCTCCTCATCGGCGTGATCCTGCTGATCATCGGGGCCATCATGGATATCACCGCCGCGATTCTACTGACGATCCCGATCCTCATGCCGACGGCGATCGCCACGGGTATCGATCCGGTGCATTTCGTGGTGTTCCTTGTTGCGGCGCTCTCCATCGGACTGGTCACCCCGCCGATCGGCGTGTCGCTGTTCGCGACTGCGTTCGTCGCGAAGCTCCCCATGGAGACAATCGTCAAGTCCGCACTTCCCCACTATGCGGTCCTCGGGGGCGCGGTCATTCTCCTGGCCGTCTTCCCCGACCTGGTGCTGTTGCCCGCGGAGTGGCTCACCGGCTACCAACCCGTCGGGCGCTGAACCGATCACACCGTCTCGAGACGAAAGAACATATCGTGACCTCCACACTGCTGTCCACCCGTTCCAGCTACGTTGCGGGACGCTGGCTCGATAACCCGGATGCGAAGACCGTCGAGACGCGCGATCCCGGGCGCCCGGACGAGGTCGTCGGCCGCTACGCCCTCGCCACCGAGCGGGAGACCCAGGAGGCGATCGCGTCGGCGGCCGCCGCTGCGCCGGCGTTCGCGCAGACCAACGCCGCTGAGCGCAGCGACCTCGTTTACGATTTCCTCCGATTGTGGGCGGACAGACAGGACGACCTCGCCGACATCGCCACGCGCGAGATGGGCAAGACGCGCGCCGAGTCGTATGGCGAGACCAGCCGTGTGTTCTTCGAGGCGAGGTTCTGGGCGGGCGAGGCGTTGCGTGGTGGCGGGCAGACGTTCCCGAGCACGCGGCCGAACACCGACATCCGCACCATCCGCCAGCCTATCGGCCCGGTCGCCGCGATCACGCCATGGAACTTCCCGATCCTGACCCCGGTGCGCAAGGTCATCCCCGCCCTGGTCAACGGGTGCCCCGTCCTGCTGAAGCCCGCCATGCAGGCACCGGGCACGACCGTCATCGTCGCCGAGATCCTACACGAGCTGGGGCTCCCGGCAGGCATCTTCAGCCTGCTGCTGGGTTCCGGCCGCGAGACGGGCTTACTGCTCGTCGAATCACCCGAGATCGCGGGGATCACTTTCACAGGGTCCACCGAGGTTGGACTCGGGATCGCGACGCGTGCCGCCGCACGCAACGCCCGGACCCAGCTGGAGATGGGGGGCAAGAACGCCGCGGTGGTGTCCCAGGTCGAGGACGTCGACCGAGTCGCCAGCGAAATTGCGGGTGCAGCCTTCACCGCCTCCGGTCAGCGGTGCACCTCAATCAGCCGCGTCATCGTCGTGCCGGAGATCCGCGAGGCGCTTGAGCAGGCACTCGCCCGTGCGGCGCAGAAGTACGTGGTCGGGCACGGGCTAGAGGAGGGCACCACCATGGGGCCGGTCGTCGATCGGGCATCGTTCGAGCGGACCCAGCGCTACATCGCCGAAGCGCAGAGCAACGGCGCGCGCTTGCTGGTGGGCGGAGAGGTACTGGACCCAAGCGGCGAGAGCGGCTACTTCGTACCGCCGACCATCCTCACCGACGTCGCGCCGGGCAGCCCGCTCGCCGTCGACGAGGTCTTCGCGCCGGTGCTCGCGGTCATCCCGGTCGCAGACATCGACCAGGCCATCGCAGTCACCAACGAGACGCAGTATGGGCTGACTGCCTCCGTGTTCGCCGACAACGGAAGCGTCGCTCGCCGCGTCGCGATGGCATCCCGGTCCGGCATGGTGCACGTCAACCACGGCACGGTGAGCGAGGGTCACATTCCCTTCGGCGGGGTGGCGCAGTCTGGGCAGGGCGCGTTCGGGATCGGCGCGACCTCGACCGAGTTCTTCACCAGCCTGAAGGTTATCTACGACCAGCAGCCCTAACTTTCCGACCGATATGACGCATGACAGCGAGAGAATCACATGGAATACCATCGCCAATTCACCTTCGAGCTTCCTACTCGCATCACCTTCGGCGTCGGTGCTCTGGCCGGGCTCCCGACTGAGGTGGCAGCGCTCGGCGGTTCGTCGGTGCTACTCGTCTCCGACCCGGGCCTCGTCGCTGCCGGCGTCGTGGACCGCGTCGTCGACCTGCTCAGCGACAGCGGTCTCGAGCCGGCCGTCTTCACCGACGTCGAGCCCGAGCCCGATGCCAAGGGGGTCATGGCCGCCGCCGAGCTGGCGCGGACCTCTGGCGCGGACATAGTCGTAGGCGTCGGCGGAGGGAGCGCCCTCGACACGGCGAAGTCAGCGGCGCTGATGGCACGAAACCCCGGGCACATCCGCGACTTCGTCGGTCTGAACGTTCCGAGCGCGCCGGGTCTGCCGGTCATCGCCCTTCCCACCACCGCCGGAACAGGCAGCGAGTGCGCCATCTGGGCGGTCATCTCCGAGAAGGAGAAGTCGGACAAGTACGGCATCGGCGGCCGGAATATGACCGCGACTGTTGCGCTTTGCGACCCCGCGCTGACCCTAACTTTGCCCGCCCGGCAGACCGTAGGCACCGGTGCTGACGCACTCGCCCACGCGCTTGAGTCCTACGTCAACAAGGCCACGCAGCCGATTTCGGAAGCGCTCGCCGAAAAAGCCGTCGAGCTCATCGCCGGTTCCCTCCGGCAGGCGACCTTCAACGGCGCTGACCTCGACGCGCGATCCAACATGATGATCGCCGCGACGATGGCCGCCTGTGCGTTCGCACCGACACGTCTTGGCCTCGCCCACGCGATGGCGATGCCGCTCGGAGCGTTCGCGAAGATCCCGCACGGCGACGTGATCGCGATCCTTCTGCCCGAGGTGATGCGCTATAACGTGGTCGCCGCGCAGTCGAAGTTCGCCGAAATTGCCCGGCTCTTCGGCATCGACACCCGTGGAATGACGCTGCGGCAAGCTGCCGACGCCGGTGTCACGGCAGCCTCGGACCTGCTCATCGACATTGGGGCGCCATCGAAGCTCTCCGCCTACGGGGTCACTGAAGCCGACCTTCCGAAACTCGCCGAGGAGAGCATGTCGTCGGGCAACGTCGTGGTCAATCCGCGCCCGACGCGCGCGGCGGATCTCGTGGAAATTATGCGGAAGTGTCTGTGAACGCCCCGGAATCGTATCCCGTCCCGGCGGCGGTGTTGCGCGAGTACTGCGCCAGCATCTTCGTCGACGCCGGCGTCCCCGCCGCCGACGCCGAACTCGTCGCCGATTCCCTGGTCGAAGCGAACCTCCGCGGCGTCGACTCTCACGGGGTCAGCCGCGTGCCCATCTACATCGAGCGCATCCGACGGGGCCTGACAAATCCCGATCCCGACGTGCGCGTCGTCTCCGAGCGCGGCGGCGCCCTGCTCATTGACGGCGACAACGGCATGGGACAGGTCGTTACGCAGCGCGCGGTCGATGTGGCGTTCGACCGGCTATCTGAGCAGCGGGTCGTTTCGGTCGGGATACGAAATTCGAATCACTACGGGGCCGGCGCCTACTTCGGCCGCCGCGCGGCGGAACGTGGGGCCGCCGTGTTCCTATACGGCAATGCGCCGTCCACGATGGTTGCTTGGGGCGGCCGCGAGCGGTTCCTGGGCACCAACCCCTACACCTTCGCCGTTCCGGCAGGGGACCGGGCGCCCGTGGTGCTCGACATGGCCACCAGCGTCGTCGCGAGGGGCAAGATCATCCTCTCTTCACAGCTCGGCCAGGACATCCCGGAGGGGTGGGCGGTGGATGTGGCCGGCCGGCCGACGACGGAAGCCGCCGCCGCTCTGGAGGGTAGTGTCCTGCCTTTCGGAGGTCCGAAGGGCTACGGGATTGCGCTGATGATCGAGATCATGGCGGCGGTGCTGTCGGGCGCGAATTGCGGACCCGAGGTCGGAGATCTCTACGACGAGCTCGAGCGACCGCAGGGCGTGGGCGCTTTCCTCAACCTGACCGACATCACCGCCTTCCAACCGCTCTCCGGGTTCGGCGACCGTATAACCGGGCTGATCGATGCCATCAAGCTCACCGCCGCAGAGGGGAGCGAGGTGCTGATCCCCGGCGAGCTTGAGCAGCGGGCCGCGGACGCCCGGTCGCGAGACGGGGTCCCGGTGCCGCCAGCCGTTGCAGCCGCCCTCGAGAAGGTCGCGGCGAAGCCGTTTCCTACCGACAATGCCAGCCAGACCGCGAAGGAAACCCATGAACATCGTCCGCGTCCATGACCGTGCCGAGCCCATCGATCCGGAGATCATCCAGCGATTCGCGGAACTACCGACGCCCGCCGTCTCCGACAGCACTCAGCGGAGCACGGGAGCGACCGCGCTGCGTCCGATCGGTGCGTCCCTGTCGTCCCTCGCTGGCAAGTCGATGGTCGGAACGGCGCTGACCGTGCGCACGCGGCCCGGCGACAATCTCGCCGTCCACATCGCCCTCGACATGGGGCGGCCAGGCGACATTCTGGTCGTCGATGCCCGAGGCGAGACAACCAACGCCATTCTCGGCGAGTTGATGACGAGCTATGCCGAGACGAAGGGCTTCCACGGGATCGTCGTCGACGGTGCTGTTCGCGACCACGATCCCATCTCGAGCGCCGGCTTCCCCGTGTTCGCCCGCGGCATCTCGCACATGGGCCCGTACAAGAGCGGGCCCGGCGAAATCCACGGAACCGCGACGATCGGGGGTGTTCCGATCGAGGACGGCGATCTTATCATCGGCGACGCGGACGGAATCGTCGTCGTCCCCGCCCGGCGCGTGCACGAGGTCCTCGAGCTGGCGGAAGCCGTCGTCGAAAAGGAGGAGGGTCAGCGCGCCGACATCGCCGCCGGGCGGTGGGATCGGTCCTGGATCGCGCCGAGCGTCGAGCTGGTGCGCGTGCACGAGCGGGCTGACGGTTGAGCAATCGCATTGTCCTCACCCGCTTGCTGACCGAGGCGGCTATGTCGGCCGCCCGCGATCTGCCCGGCGAACTCGTCGTCCTGGGCGAGGGCGCGCCGGAGCGATCGGCGCTCCTCTCCGCCGTATCGGGCGCGTCCGCCATCATGTCGCTCGTGACGGAACGGATCGACGATGAGGTACTAGCCGCGGCGGGTCCCGGCCTGCGGATCGTCGCGAACGTGGCGGCGGGCGTTGACAACATCGACCTGGCAGCGGCGGCCCGGCGCGGTGTGGCCGTGTCGAACACGCCGGGCGTCCTCGATGACGCGACAGCCGATTTGACTCTGGCACTGATCCTCGCCACGACGCGGCGCGTGGTCGAAGCCGATCGGTTTCTCCGCGCCGGAAATTCGTGGATCTGGGGGCCCAAGGAGTGGATCGGTCTCCAGCTAAGCGCAGGCGCGACGCTCGGCATCGTCGGTCTTGGGCGCATCGGCATGGCAGTAGCGCGACGCGCGCGGGCGTTCGGCGTTCGCATCGTCGCGACGGGCTCCCGGGCGAGCGGGGACGAAGCAGCGGCTCTCGACGTCGAGGCGGTGGATCTCGACGACCTTTTCGCATTGTCGGACATCGTGACGCTGCACTGCCCCTTGACCCCGGACACCCGGGGCCTGGTCGATGCACCGCGGCTGGCGACGATGCGCCGGGGCAGCTATCTCATCAACACCGGGCGTGGTCCGCTCGTCGATGAGAACGCGCTCGCGGACGCCCTCGAATCCGGCCGTATCGCGGGCGCCGGACTAGATGTCCACGAGCAGGAACCTCTGGTGAACGAGCGGTTGCGCGCGTCCGAGCGGGTGGTGCTGCTCCCTCACATCGGCAGTGCGGGCGCGGCCACCCGCGACGCCATGGGGAGACTGGCCGTGCAGAACGTCGCCGAGGTGCTCGCCGGCCGCAGCCCACTGACCCCTGTGCGCTAGCTAGGCGCATGGTGGGCGGACGGCCGTCAGGAGCCGAGGCGCGCGGCACGGTGCGTGCGCCAGGTCTCCCACCGGGTCTCCACGAGATTCCGGCGTTCGTAGCGCGGTGCGACGACCAACTCAGCTGAGTCGGCGGGTATGTGGATCCCCTCCGCGGCCGCCGCGTGCCGCGCGGCGCCGAGGGCCGACAGGTGCGACTCGCATACTACGCGAAGCTCCCGCCCGAAAGCGTCGGCAGCCAGCTGGACGAGATTGGCGCCCCCGGACAAGTCGGCGGAGACCCGGATCGGCCCGGTGTAGTGGCCTTCCACTTGACCCAGCACGAGCCGGTCGGCGAAGAGCACCCCCTCAATGACGGCCCATGCGGCCATCCGGGTCTCGACCGTGGCGCTGTCCCTCCCGCCGACGAGGCCGGTGGCCGGCTCGGACATCCACAACGGGCCCCGCTCCGGGATAACGTGCGGAAGCCAGTACGGCGCCATCGCGATCTCCGCCGGAGGAAGCGCGGCGGCGGCGGCGATCACATCGGCCACCGCGCCCTCGGCCTGTCCACCCATCTCCCGCACGCCGACGGAGAGCGCCAGCCCGCCGTTCGTCGCCCCATGTGCCAGCCACGCTCCGTCTACGAGGTGTGCTCGCTGCAGCAGACGGCGGTTCCGGGTGTCCGGCGCGGTGCGCAGTCGGGTAACCACGTGCGTCGTGCCGAGAGTCAGCAGGGTCGCGGCATCCGCACCGAGCCCGATCGCGACGGCCGCGCTCGGGGTGTCGCCGCCCGGCACGCAGACACGGATCCCGGGAGTGAGGCCGAGGATCTCAGCCGCCTCCGGGAGGAGCGGGCCGAGCACCGATCCGGACGGACGGACCGGCGGAAGCCGCTCGAGGGGGATGTCAAGCGCCGCCGCCGCCGGAGCCAGCCACTGCGCTCCGCCGACCACGTCGAAGCAGCCGTAATACGAAGCCTGGCTCGGATCGATCGCGACCTCGCCGGTCATGCGGTGACCGAGCACCGATCCGACGGAGCCGAACCAGCGCAACGCTCCCACGCGATCACCGTGTTCCCGTTCGAAGAGGCGGGACGCGAC
>Ga0207903_1000447_pt1 | contig 12199 bp, 16 predicted proteins | sample MalvirmetaMSP131_FD_184234 | JGI IMG/M metagenome (GOLD analysis project Ga0207903, IMG submission 184234) | Marine viral communities from the Deep Pacific Ocean - MSP-131 (SPAdes) | ecosystem: Environmental > Aquatic > Marine > Oceanic | place: Atlantic Ocean | collected 2011-06-25
ATGTAAAATAAAAAGGGGGTAGTCACTAGTAGAATAGAGAGGAATACCCCTAAGATTATTTTACCTTTTCTATTATCCGTTTGGCGGAATTTCGTATTTGTCTTTATCGATTTGTTGTTGGTCACTGGCTAACGATTCTGGGGTACAACTAGCGGCTACTATTAAAGTAAGCATTGCTAAGGTAAGCATAAGTTTTTTCATGATGATAGGTTTAGGTTAAAATTCAAGGTCAAATTTAGACTGGAATTAGCTAAAATAAAATAGCATGAAAAAAGTATGTTTTTTGTAATTTTGTCGGATTTTTCCTACACTTAATCGAATATTTAATGTAGGTATTCTTCTTTTTTGATTGTTAATCTAACAAAATTTAACATTTAATCATAAAAAAAGCCCGTGAATATTCACGGGCTTTTTTTTGTAAAGTAGTTTAGGAATTAGTTCCCTTCAACTTCATCCATTGTTTTTTCTACAGCATTCCCTAAGCTATCTACGGCATCTTCCATAGCATCCTTAGTTTCTTCCATAGCGTCTTCAGTAGCGTCCATTGCTTCTTCTACCGCTTCTTCAGTAGCATCCATAGCATCTTCCGCTTTCTTTTCTGTTTCTCTACAAGAGTATACTGAAGCTACTAAGCAAAGCGCTGCGAATGAGATAAATAATTTTTTCATAGTTGATTAAGATTAGTAATTAATTTTTCGAGTTCAAAATTATATAAATTTTATGATTTGAATACTAAATAGTTACATTTTATTTTTATAGGAAATATTCCAAAAAAATAATGGATTTATTCCTATTTTAATTATATTTGAATTATGGATAAAGAACTGTCTATAGAGGTAAAACGTTTTAAAAAGATAAGGGAAGAATTAAAGTATACCCAGCAATCTTTTGCAGAGATTTTAGGCATTAAAGCGAGTACTGCAGATATCGAAAGAGGGAAGACTAAACTTTCTGGTAAAATAGTTATGCAGCTATTACATCAATTTGGGATTAATCCGTTGTGGTTGTATGGTAAAAGTTATGCAAAGCATATTAATATTAATGAAAATGATGTAAGCCCTAAGGTAATTACTTTAAATACGGAAGGAGAGGACAGTATTTTACTTGTTAATCAAAAAGCGGCGGCTGGATATCCTCACAATATTCAAGATGTAGATTGGGTTGGGAAATTGCCGGCTTTTAATATTCCGCTACCACAATATAGAAATGCAACTTATCGTGGTTTTCAAGTAGAAGGCGATAGTATGTTACCTAATATAAGACCCAATGAATGGGTTTTGGGACGCGCTGTTGCTAGTATATCTGAAGCATCAGATAGTAGAATATATATTGTGGTGTTAAATGATTCGGTTTTAGTAAAGAAACTTCAAAAATTGCCAAATACACCTCAAAAAGTAAAATTGATTTCTTTAAATCCGGAATATTTGCCTATTGAAGTTGAAATAAGAGAAATCCAAGAGCTTTGGATGGTCAATAGTAAACTCACCTTTGGTATCGAAGAACCTACTGAAAGTACTTTGCTGCGTCAACTCCAACAATCTATGGAAGAATTAAAAGGCCAAATAAGCAACCTAAAAGCATAAAAAAAGCCTGCATTTTGCAGGCTTTACTTTTGTACTTATTCTGGATTATGAGTCGGAGTCGTCATCAATTTTAATTTTTGTCTCTCCGTCTTCTTCTTTAATTTTTACTTCTTTGTCTTCCGTTTCCATTTTAATTTTTACTTCATCGCCATCTACTTTCTTTTTCATAGTGGCTCCGTCTTCTTGCATTTCTTCAATGATTTCTTCTTTTTCTGTTTTTTCTCTACAAGATGTAAAGGATACAGTAAGAATTAAACTAAGAACTAATAATACGATTGATCTTTTCATGATATTTAATTTTTGATGGTTTATAATATGTACGTTAAGCGGTATTCACTTATTGGTCGTCGTTACCAATTTTTTCAATTTCCTCATCAATTTCCTCATTAACTTCTTTGTCTACTTCTTCACCCACTCGTTCAAGAATTCCTTTCTTTTCCTCTGTGGTTTCTACGGTTTTTTCTTCAATAATTACCTTGGTTTCTTTTTCGCGACAACTACTATAAATTGAAGTAGTTAAAACAATAATAATAGCTAAACATAGTTTTTTCATGATTGTTGGTATTTGATGGTTTATAAATACTAATATAAGTTCCAAGTTGAATAATGATGTTAAAGAAAATGCAAAAGCCTATTTTTTTAACAAATATTAAGTTTAAAATCGATTTTTAACGTATTTTTTGGATAATGATTTGCGTTGCACCAGTGTTACTATTTACAAAATGTCCAGCAATCATTCCTGTCTGCTCTCTAAATTTCCTGTCCGTTACAAATTTTTCTAAAACTTCAGTGCAATCTACTTCGCTTTCAACGGCGTAAAGACCTGCTATATCTTGAAGTTTGAGTGCCTCGGGAAATTTTTTAAAATTTTTGCCAATTACTATTGGAATTCCAAAAGTGGCAGGTTCCAAAATATTATGCAATCCCGTAGTTCCCATAGCTCCTCCTACATACGCTATATCGGCATAACTATATACTTTTGTTAGTAAACCAATAGTATCTAATATTAAAATAGAAGTGTCAGAGAGTGATTGCTGTTCTTTTTCCGAGAAAAGTACGGCTTTCTTAATCAGTTTGTTCTTAAAAGAGGCAATTTTATCTGAGTCTATTTTATGTGGTGCAATTACCCATTTTACGTGGGATGGAGATGAATTTATGTAATTTAAAAGAACAGCTTCATCCTCAGGCCAAGTGCTTCCGCAAACAATGCATAAAGAATCTCCTTTAAACGTATCCATAAAATCAAGTGTGTTGTCCATTTCAATTTGGTGGGAAACTCTATCGAATCGTGTGTCGCCACTTACCGTAACATTTTCAAAACCAATCTGGGACAATAACTTTTTTGAATGTTCATTCTGAACAAAAAAATGTTCAAAACTTCCTAATGCCTTTCGCATAAATGAACCGTAGGACTTAAAGAAAGACTGATTTTTTCTGAATAACCCGGAAACTAAAAAGGTGCGAATTCCCTGTTTTTTTAATTCAAATAAATAGTTAGGCCAAAAGTCATACTTTACAAAAAATACAAGTGAGGGGTGTACAATCTTTAGAAATTGCTTTGCATTTATAAGTGTGTCATAAGGAAGATACGTCACCACATCGGCTATGGGCGTATTCTTTTTTATTTCGTATCCCGATGGTGAAAAAAAGGTAATAATAAGTTTATGGTCGGGCTTCTCTTTTTTTATGGCTTCCATAATGGGTAAACCTTGCTCAAATTCACCTAAAGATGCACAATGAAACCAAATGGTTTTATCTGTTGGCTTAATGGCATCATTTAAAACTTGAAACACTTGTTTACGCCCATCCACAAAGAGTTTCATTTTTTTACTGAAAAACTGAGTGGGCCAAAGTGCTACTTGACTTCCGTAAGTTAAAAAAGTATAAAGTGTTCGCATCATAGAATAAGTACTGCTAAAATACGTTTCTTTGGGGAATTGCATTGTGCGCCGTTTTCAATTTTCGTAATTTTGAACACTTTGAGAAAACATTCATGAAAAAAATACAAATGGTTGACCTTAAAGGTCAATACGAACACATTAAAGAGCAGGTAAATCAATCCGTGCTCGATGTGATAGAATCAACCGCTTTCATTAACGGTCCTGAGGTCCATCAATTTCAAAAGGAATTAGAAGATTATTTAGATGTAAAGCATGTCATTCCGTGCGCCAATGGAACCGATGCTTTGCAAATTGCTATGATGGGTCTTGGATTAAAGGCAGGTGATGAAGTAATTACTGCAGATTTTACTTTTGCCGCAACGGTAGAGGTGATAGCTCTTTTAGGACTCACTCCTGTTTTGGTAGATGTAGATCCAGTGAATTTTAATATTGACATAGATGCCATAAAGCGAGCTATTACTCCTAAAACCAAAGCAATTGTACCAGTGCATTTATTTGGTCTTTCGGCGCCAATGGATGAAATCATGGAAATTGCTAAAGCCCATAATTTATATGTTATTGAAGATAACGCGCAAGGGATAGGAGCTACATATACTTCCAAAGATGGAAGTAAAAAGAAAACAGGAGCTATAGGACATGTCGCTTCAACCTCGTTTTTTCCTTCGAAAAATTTAGGTTGTTATGGAGATGGAGGTGCTATTTTTACTAATGATGATGATTTAGCACATACGCTTCGAGGTATAGTAAATCATGGAATGTACGTCCGTTATCATCACGATGTGGTAGGTGTTAATTCACGATTAGATTCTATACAGGCCACTATTTTAAGAGCGAAATTACCAAATTTAGATGCCTATAATAAGGCTCGTAGAAATGCTGCCAGAAAATATACAAAAGCTTTTGAAGGAATCTCAAATATAATTACTCCAACAGGATGTTGTAAAAACGGCAATTCTATTTGCGATGCCTGTGATTGCCATGTTTTTCATCAATATACACTAAGAGTGTTAAACGCAGACAGAGATGCTTTGGTGTCCCATCTTAACGCAAATGAAATTCCATGCGGTGTATACTACCCAATTCCATTACATGCGCAAAAAGCCTATGCAGATGAGCGCTATGATGAAGCAGACTTTACTGTGACAAATCAGTTGGTAAAAGAAGTCATTTCACTTCCCATGCATACAGAATTGGACGATGAACAAATCAATTTCATTACAAAAACGGTTATTGATTTTGTGACAAAATAAGCAACACTTTATGAAAAAAATACTGGTAACAGGAGGATTAGGATATATAGGTTCTCATACGGTAGTTGAGCTTCAGGAAAAGGGATATGGCGTTGTTATTATTGATGATTTATCCAATGCCGATATAAGGGTATTGGATAGGATAGAAAAAATTACTGGGCAAAAACCAGCATTTCACAAAATAGATTTACGAGACAAAAATGCGGTTGAAGTTTTTTTTAAAGAAAATTCGGTAGATGGGATTATTCATTTTGCGGCAAGTAAAGCAGTAGGCGAAAGTGTAGAAAATCCATTATTGTATTACGAAAATAATCTTCACTCGCTGGTCTATTTGCTTCAGCAATGTCAAAAACATGCTATTTCAAATTTTATTTTCAGTTCGTCTTGCACCGTTTATGGAGAGCCGGATAGCTTGCCAATCACTGAAGAAGCACCCGTAAAACAAGCAGTTTCTCCCTATGGAAATACGAAGCAAATAAGTGAAGAAATTATTTATGACACTTGCAGTGCTTCGGAAATTCAATCTATATCACTTCGGTATTTTAATCCTATAGGTGCACATAAATCGGCCGAAATAGGTGAATTACCTAAAGGGGCACCACAAAATTTAGTTCCGTTTATTACGCAAACCGCAGCTGGTTTACGAAAAGAACTTTCGGTGTATGGTAATGATTACCCAACCCCAGACGGAAGCTGTATTCGCGATTATATTCATGTAGTAGATTTAGCAAAGGCACACGTTGTTGCACTTCAACGTCTTTTTGAAAAAAGAAATTCTTCAAATTTTGAAATATTCAACTTAGGTACTGGAAGAGGTAGCTCTGTGTTGGAAGTCATTAACGCTTTTGAAAAAGTTACGAGCAAAAAGCTTCCGTACAAAATTGTGGATCGAAGACCCGGCGATGTCATTGCGGTTTATGCAGATACCACCAAGGCAAATAAGCAACTAGGTTGGAAAACTGAAAAAACCATGGAAGAAGCCTTGGCTTCTGCTTGGGAATGGGAGCGAAAATTACGAGGAATTTAAGCCGCTTCATTCAACTTTTTTAAGAATACCGAAGGATACATCTCAAATCGTTGTTTAAATTTTTTTGAAAAACTTTCGGCACTTTTAAAACCAACATCCCTAGCAATAGCCTCAATAGTGTAGCGTCGCTTTTTCGGATTTGTTTGTAAATCGACATAGGCGTATTCTATCCGTAAATCGTTCAAATAGTTTTTGAAAGACTTTTCCTTTACCTGATTTATGACTCTGCTAAGATAGCTGTGGTTTGTTCCTAAAGTTTTAGCTAGACTTGAAAGGTCTAGGTCTTTGTCTAGATATCCTTTATTAATTTCAAATTCTTTTAGCTTATAAAGGATTTCGTTAATAATTTCTTCCGAAACGGATGCGGCTTTTTTCTGAACCTTAATTTTGGGTTGAGGTAGTGATTCATCAGTTAGTTTTTCAACAATTCTTTTATATTTTAATTGTTGTTTTTGATGAAAAGAATATAACCAAAATGATATTTCAGAAAGTGTTTGAAGCCATAGTTTCTTTGGAAAGGAAATGGTTTCGTTGTTAAAAGATGTCGAATTCTCTTGAATTAAAAGGTCAACTCTTTTCTCGGCGGAGGGTACAAATAACTTTTCCATAGGGCTTAAATTTTAAACTAACTTAAAGCCTATGATGCGGTTTTTGGGCAATGCCGATAAAAGTTTACGGGTAAAACGCTATAAGCCTACGTAAAAAGTTGCCTTTTCAGTTACCATATTTGCATCTACTTTTTTTACCAATCCTTGTAAAACATTTCCTGGGCCTACTTCAATAAATGTGGTAGCTCCATCTTTTATCATGTTTTGCACACTTTGTGTCCACTTTACTGGAGCGGTTAATTGCTCCATCAAATTTTTCTTTATTCGAGAAGCATCTGTAACCGCTGTCGTACTCACATTTTGATAAATAGGACAAGCTGGCGCTGTAAATTGTGTATTCTCGATAGCGGCTGCTAGTTCTTCACGAGCAGGTTCCATGAGAGGGCTATGAAAAGCACCACCAACGGGAAGTAATAGGGCGCGTCTTGCCCCCGCTTCTTTTAGTGCTTCGCAAGCTAAATTCACCGCTTCAATTTCTCCAGAAATAACCAATTGCCCTGGGCAATTATAGTTCGCAGCCACCACAATACCAGGAGTTTTTCCACAGATTTCTTCAACAATTGCATCTTCCAACCCTAAAACAGCTGCCATAGTGGAGGGAGTCATTTCGCATGCCTTTTGCATGGCAAGCGCTCTTTTATACACCAGTTCTAATCCGTCACTAAAAGCAATAGTACGATTGGCAACCAAAGCCGAAAGCTCTCCCAAAGAATGACCTGCAACCATATCGGGCTGAAAGGTAGGGCCCATCACTTCTGCCAAAATGGTAGAGTGAAGAAATATAGCTGGTTGAGTGACCTTTGTTTCTTTTAATTCTTCAGCAGTTCCTTCGAACATGATTTTGGTAATATCGAATCCTAACACTTCGTTTGCTTGTGCAAATAAATCTTTGGCTTTATCTGAAGCTTCGTAAAGGTCTTTTCCCATTCCAGTAAATTGAGCTCCTTGGCCCGGAAAAACATATGCTTTCATCTATATAATATTTGAGATTTCAAATTTATTTGTTATTGGTAAACAAAAATAACACTATTTTTTCTGCCAAGTTTCATAGGTAAAACTGTAGTTGTGTCTATCGTCTTTTTCGTGAAATTCTTGATGCACAAGAGTCCAGTGTTCTTTAGAAAAAGTGGGGAAGAAAGTATCTGCCTCAAAAGTTCCATGAACACGTGTTAATTCTATTTTATCAGCAAAAGGGATACTTTGCTTATAAATTTCTCCCCCTCCTATAATAAAGGGTTGCGAATCTTCTTTCGCTTTTTCTAGGGCTTCTTCAATACTAGAAACGACTATTATCCCTTCTTTTCGGTAGTTTTTATTTCGAGTGATCACGATGTGGGTTCGGTTGGGGAGGGGCTTGGGGAAAGATTCAAAAGTTTTTCTACCCATAATAATATGGTGTCCTGTAGTAAGTTGCTTAAATCGTTTAAAATCGTCTGGCAAGTGCCAAACCAAATCGTTGTTTTTTCCTAGTTCATTATTTTCACCCGCAGCGGCAATAATAGTAATCATATTGTTGTAGTTTCCTCCGGAGGGTCGTTTTTTTTTACTTCGGCAGAAGTGATTTCTTTTTCAACCTCAAGATATAAGGAATCAATTTTGGCTTGTTGCTTTGCTTTTAGTTTTTCAATTTGTCTGTCTTCCCATTCTTTTCCCATGAATTTATTCAGAATAAACACATTGAGCAAGTGGATTAAAAATAATAATGCCCATAGTAAGATAGCCCAAACAAACCAATTTGGAATAAAAAAACCTTTTCCTATTCCCAGAACAGGATTAATTATAACTAATAATACAGATCCTGCCAGGAAAACGATAAAATGCTGCATCAATCGCTTTTTCTGTTTTACACGTTTGCGAGCGTACTCGTATTGTTCGCGTTGTTCCGAATCTAGTCTTTCTGTTTTTTTGTTTTTTGAAAACATAAAAAAGGGGTTGCTTTGGTAAAAATACCTAATTTTAGGCATATTTCATTTCTATTATGAAAGATATCAAAAAACATTTTCCAGGTTTACAAAATTGTACCTACTTAAATACGGCATCCAATGGAGTTGTCCCTAAACCTGTTATTGAATGGCGACGGCAGCACGATCTAGATTTAATGAATTATGCTAGTGTTTTTAGGGATAAGCACAAAGCGCATATTGAGCAAATACGTGGAAAAGTAGCGCAATTTTTTAATGCTTCGGAAAAGGAAACGGCACTTATTCCCAATCTTTCATTTGGAATGAATACCCTGCTAGAAGGACTTCCTAAAGGACAGAAAATATTGTTGCTTAAAGGGGATTATCCATCTATTAATTGGCCCGTAGAGATGCGTGATTTTGATGTGTGCTATGGTGAAATTGACGAGCATTTAGAACAAAATATTGAAGCAGCAGTATCAAAACATAAGCCAGCTATTTTTATGTTTAGTATTGTGCAATGGCTTACCGGGATTAAAATCGATTTAGAATTTATAAAAGAATTGAAATCGAAGTATCCCAATATGCTTATTGTCGCGGACGGAACACAATATTTGGGTACCGAGCCTTTTAACTTTTCTGAAAGTGGAATCGATGTGTTAGGAGCGAGTGCTTACAAATGGCTCACCGCTGGCTACGGTAATGGGTTTTTTATGGTGAAAGAAAGTGCGAAGGAACGGATCCATCCACAAACCCTTGGGTTTAATTCGGCAGAACGATTTGAAAGTAAAGCTTCAGAAACCTTGTTTATTAGGCATTTTGAGCCTGGTCATCAGGACACTCTAAATTATGGAAGCTTGGAACAATCCATGGTATTTTTTGAAGAAGTTGGAAAAGAGTTAATTTATAATCAAATAGCAGTTATTTCAAAATTGGCAAAAGAGCAATTTACAGATTTAGACTTATTGCTTCCTCATACGGTACATAGAAAGCTACATTCTTCTATTTTCAATATTAAAGGGGATAAAGCTTTGTTTCAAAAATTAAATGACCACAAGATTATTTGCTCTCCACGAGGAGGTGGAATACGGGTAAGTTTTCATTATTACAACACGATGGATGATCTTAACAAGTTAGTTGAAGTACTTAAATAGAATTAATTTCTTTTCTTTCTTTTAGATTTTTTTGAATCCTCTTTGTAAATTTTAGGTGCTACTTCAAATAGAATGGGAATAGCATATATTACACCCACTGTCTCTCCTTTTTGTTCTCCCGGAGTAAACTTAGGTAAACTACTCACCACCCTAATAGCCTCTTCTTCTATTGACGGATGAGTTGCGCGCGCACGCACATCTACTACATTACCCGATTTATCTATTTTAAACTGAACAGAAATACGATATATGTCTGGGGGTAATTCAAGTGAATCTATAAGCTTCATATTAAAATTAGAACTCACAAAAGCATCTATTCTTTCAGACATACATTTTTTAAGAGCACCATTATCGCCAACTTTACATCCAGGATAAATTGGAGCTCTCTCTATAATAGCAAACGGAACATCTACATATTCAGTTTCTAATTTATTTTCATCTTGCCCGAAAGTGAAAGAAAATGATAATATAAAAATGAATAGTATTAGTAATTTACTCATTGCTTACTTCCCAGTTTTAAAATCAAAAGGGACCGTATATTTTATCGCTTTTGGTTTTCCAGCAAGCATACCCGGTTTTTTCATTTTAGGGATAAGCATGATATTTCTTTTTGCCTCTTCTTGTAAAGAAGCAGTCCCTCCAGAAATATTTTTAATATCCACGGTGCCATTTTCGGTAATCATAAATTCTACAATTACTTTTCCTTGCTCGTTATTTTTCCAAGCTTCGGCAGGATATTTAAAGTTTTTACCAATATGTTGTGCTAATTTTTGTTTAAAACAAGCATCGGTGCCAGCGCCACTTTTAGATTCGCATCCAGGCCATGTTGGAGCAACCTCTTTCATGGTAACCGTGTTTTTATCAACACCACCCCATTCTTGGGAAAAGCCCATTACCGAAACGGACATACATAGTAGTACAAGTAGTTTTTTCATAAGTAGGAAATTTTTAAACCGCAACAGCACCTTTAATATGTGGGTGCGGATTATAATCTAACAATGTAAAGTCATCAAATTTGAAGCCAAATATATCTTTTACTTCTGGATTTAGCAACATTTTTGGTAGCGGCCTTATATCACGCGACAGTTGGAGCTCTAATTGTTCAAAATGATTGCTATAAATATGCGCATCACCGAAGGTATGAATGAAATCTCCGGGCTTATAGCCACAAACCTGTGCCATCATCATGGTAAATAACGCATAGGAAGCTATATTAAAAGGTACGCCCAAGAAAATATCAGCGCTGCGTTGGTATAACTGGCACGATAATTTGCCTTCCGCTACATAAAACTGAAAGAAGGCATGACAAGGAGGTAAGGCTGCTTTTCCATTGGCTACATTTTCTGAAAATGATTTTGAAGTATCTGGCAACACAGATGGATTCCAAGCGCTTACTAACATTCTTCGGCTATCGGGATTGGTTTTTAGGGTTTCAATTATTTCAGAAATTTGATCTATTTCTTCACTATTCCAGTTACGCCATTGATGTCCGTACACGGGACCTAAATTTCCGTTTTCATCGGCCCATTCATTCCAAATTCGCACGCCATTTTCCTGAAGATACTTAATGTTGGTATCTCCATTTAAAAACCACAACAATTCGTATATAATAGATTTTAAATGCAGTTTTTTTGTGGTCACCATAGGAAAACCTTCGCTAAGGTCGAACCGCATTTGGTATCCAAAAACACTTTTAGTTCCCGTGCCTGTACGGTCTTGTTTTACTGCGCCGTTCTCCAAAACGTGCTTCACTAAATCGTGGTACTGCTTCATAATTCAATAAAATGATTTGCGGTAAATGTAAAAAAGATAACGCCTTTTTGAAAGCGTAAGTATGTTTCAATTATGAATAGTTATTAACCAATAATCATTCCAGCAATGGTTGCCGAAATTAACGAAGCAATGGTTCCCCCAATAAGGGCTTTCATTCCAAATTTAGAAAGTGTTTTGCGTTGCCCTGGAGCCAACGACCCAATACCCCCAATCTGGATACCAATAGAGGCGAAGTTGGCAAACCCACAAAGCATATAGGTAGCCATAATTATAGACTTTTCGTAGGTTAAATGGACTGCACTTGCGGTGTTTTTTAATTCTGCCAATTGTATGTATCCTACAAATTCACTCGCGGCCAATTTTATACCTAATAATTGTCCCATCATCATCATATCTGCTTGATCGACACCAATAAGCCACATTAATGGAGCAAACACTGTCCCTAAAATGGCTTCTAATGAAAGTTCAGGATACGATGTATTGGCAACCATCCATTCATTGATATTGGTCATTTCTCCAATGCCACCAATAACCCAATTCAGCATCGCTATAAAAGCAACAAATACCAGTAACATAGCACCCACGTTTACGGCCAATCGTAATCCTTCAGTAGTCCCATTTGCAATGGCATCAAGGATGTTAGAACCAATTTTTTCTGAAGAGACTGTAACATCGGTATTAATAGCTTCGGTTTGAGGATATAATATTTTGGATATCACGATAGCACCTGGAGCCGCCATAACAGAAGCAGCAAGTAAATGTTTGGCAAAAACAAGTCGTAATACAGGGTCATCACCGCCTAAAAAACCTATATAAGCGGCCAACACAGCCCCTGCAACGGTTGCCATTCCACCAATCATGACCAAAAGCATTTCACTTTTGTTCATTCTTTCTAAATAGGCCTTTATAAGTAAGGGTGCTTCCGTTTGTCCTAAGAAAATATTTCCTGCCACGCTTAAACTTTCAGCACCTGAGATTTTAAGTAACTTTGAGAGTAACCAT
>Ga0207903_1000448_pt1 | contig 12198 bp, 9 predicted proteins | sample MalvirmetaMSP131_FD_184234 | JGI IMG/M metagenome (GOLD analysis project Ga0207903, IMG submission 184234) | Marine viral communities from the Deep Pacific Ocean - MSP-131 (SPAdes) | ecosystem: Environmental > Aquatic > Marine > Oceanic | place: Atlantic Ocean | collected 2011-06-25
GGCCGTGCCGATGCCGAGCGCCTCGGATGACGCGGCCCCGCCCTCGACCGTGATCTCGGCGCCGGACACATCCCCGACCCGCGTCGTCTGGTCATCCGCCGGATCGTCGATCAGGCTGACCCCGCCATAGGAGGCGTCGCCGGCGAGGCTGGAAATCTGGGTGCGGATCCGGTCGAACTGTTCCACCGCCACCTGGCGTTGTTCCGCCGTGCCGCCGCGCACGGCCGCGGCAAGACCGCGCAACTGGTGGGTCATATCCTCGACCGCTTGCAGACCGCCGGACGCAACCTCGGCCGACGACAGGGCCTGATTGATACCGGACTTCAGGTCGAACAGATCGCCGACCCGGTTGGCCGCCGCGCGGCCGGCATAGAAATCCTGGGGATCGTCGGCAACGCGGTTGACCCGCCGCCCCGTGGTCAGACGGTCGGCGACCTCCAGACGCAGGGACTGGTTCCGCTGCAGTTGCAGCAGATTTGCCCGAACGCCTTTGGTGAGAGTCACATCCGCCATCAAGCCGATCCTTTCTGAGGACCAAGCTAATATCATTCCGGAATCGATACAGTGATGGAAATCACAGGCCCTTGACGGCTAACCCGGCTTGCGTGCGATGAACTTCATTCCCGGTTTGAAGGCCGGCAGCTTCTTCACCACCTCGAGCCCCAGGCTTTCCAGCAGCACCCGCATGCTGGCCGGATTGAAATAGACGCAATGGACCGGCGGGTTGAAGCCATCCCATTTGTCCAGATCGCGCGGCCGACGCCAATGGCTGATGTCCGGCGTCGTCACATAGATCACGCCGCCCGGGTTCAGCAGCCGGACGATGGCCGCCATGAAGGCGCGCACGTCGGTGACATGCTCGATGACCTCGGAGGTATAGATCAGGTCGAACCCCTGGTCCGGCTTGAAGTCCTCGACCAGCCCCAGGAAATAGTTGTTCTTGGGATAGTGTTCGCGCGCATAGGCAAGAGACACTCCGTCGACCTCCAGCCCCCAGGCATCGAGGCCCGCCTCCCGCGCCGCTTCGACCACGAAGCCCCCGTTGCAGCCGACGTCGAGGAACCGCCCGCCCGCCGGCACCAACTTCTTCAGCCCCTGGATGCGGCCGCGCGAGCGGCGCATTTTCTTATCTACCTTGGCGAAATACCCCGTGGTCGCGCCGTCGTACGAATCGTCATACCCGGCGGCCACTTCCGCATTGGACGGCAGGCCATGGACGTAGACCGTCGCGCAGGCACCGCAACGATAAAGATCATGGCCGCGGGCCGTCATTTCGAACGCCTGCTCGGCCCTGTCACAGACGGGACAATGCGGGGCCGATGTAGGTGTCATGTTCATCAGGCCGCTTCCGCCTCTACTGCCTTGCCGTTGATGGTCAGCTTGCCGCCCTCGGCCGAGACCGTGACCTTGGCCCCGTCGGCGACGGAACCTTCCAGAATCATGGTCGCCAGGGGGTTCTGCAATTCCTTCTGGATCACCCGCTTGAGCGGGCGGGCACCATAGACCGGATCATACCCTTTTTCAGCAAGCCAATCCTGCGCCGCCGCGTCGAGGTCCAACGCGATGTGGCGGTCAACCAGCAGCTTGCGCAGACGCTTGAGCTGAATGTCCACGATTCCGCCCATGTGCTCTGGGAACAGGCGGTGGAACAGGATGATCTCGTCCAGACGGTTGAGGAATTCCGGACGGAAGGCCTGGCGCACGATTTCCATGACCGGCCCGCGCACTTCGGCCGAATCGTGGCCGTCTTCCTGTCCGGCCAGGATCTCACCGCCCAGGTTGGAGGTCATGATGATCAGCGTGTTGCGGAAATCCACCGTGCGGCCCTGGCCGTCGGTCAGGCGACCGTCGTCCAGCACCTGCAACAACACGTTGAACACGTCCGGATGGGCTTTCTCGATCTCGTCGAACAGCACGACCTGATAGGGCCGGCGGCGCACCGCCTCGGTCAGGGCCCCGCCCTCGTCATAGCCGACATAGCCCGGAGGGGCACCGATCAGGCGCGCGACCGAATGCTTTTCCATGTATTCGGACATGTCGATGCGGGCCATGGCCGTCTCGTCGTCGAACAGGAATTCGGCCAACGCCTTCGTCAGTTCAGTCTTACCGACGCCCGTGGGCCCCAGGAACAGGAACGAGCCCATGGGCCGGTTGGCGTCCTGCAACCCTGCCCGCGAGCGGCGTACGGCGTTGGCCACGGCGGTCACGGCTTCGGACTGGCCGACCACGCGGCGGCCCAGGTTGGCTTCCATCTGCAACAGCTTGTCGCGCTCGCCCTGCAGCATCTTGTCCACGGGGATGCCGGTCCAGCGGCTGACGACCTGGGCGATATGCTCTTCCGTTACCGCCTCCTCGACCACGGCGGAGCCGTCGGCCTCTTCGGCCTTCTTCAGCTTGTCCTCAAGCCGGGGGATCAGGTCGTACTGCAGTTCGCCGGCCTTTTCGTAATCACCGGCACGCAGTGCCTGATCCTGGGCGAGATGGGCCTTTTCCAGCTCTTCCTTCAGCTTGGTGGTGTCGGCCAGCGCCGTCTTGCCCTTTTCCCACTCGCCGGTCATGGCGGCGGATTTTTCTTCCAGCCCCTTCAGTTCGACCTCGAGCTTGCCGAGCCGGTCCTTGGACGCCTTGTCCGTTTCTTTCTTGAGCGCCTCGCGTTCGATCTTCAGCTGGATCACCCGGCGGTCCAATTCGTCCAATTCCTCGGGCTTAGAATCGACGGCCATCCGCACCCGCGATCCGGCTTCGTCCATCAGGTCGATGGCCTTGTCCGGCAGGAAGCGGTCGGTGATATAGCGGTTCGAGAGCGTCGCCGCCGCGACCAGGGCGTGATCATGGATCTTCACGCCGTGGTGCAGTTCGTACTTTTCCTTGATCCCGCGCAGGATCGAGATGGTGTCCGCGACCGTCGGCTCGCCCACGAACACGGGCTGAAACCGGCGGGCCAGGGCCGCATCCTTTTCCACGTGCTTGCGGTATTCGTCCAGGGTCGTCGCCCCCACGCAATGCAGTTCGCCCCGCGCCAGGGCCGGCTTCAGAAGGTTGGAGGCATCCATGGAGCCTTCGGCCTTGCCGGCGCCGATCAGGGTATGCATCTCGTCGATGAACAGGATGATCTGCCCCGCCGCCGCCGTGACCTCGGCCAGGACCGCCTTCAGGCGTTCCTCGAATTCGCCCCGGAACTTGGCCCCCGCGACCAGTGCCCCCAGGTCGAGCACCATCAAGCGTTTCTGCTTCAAGGCTTCCGGAACGTCGCCGTTGACGATGCGCAGCGCCAGGCCCTCGACGATGGCGGTCTTGCCCACGCCGGGCTCGCCGATCAGCACCGGGTTGTTCTTGGTGCGGCGCGACAACACCTGGATGGCGCGGCGGATTTCCTCGTCGCGGCCGATCACCGGATCCAGCTTGCCGTCCATGGCCGCCTGGGTCAGGTCGCGGGCGTATTTCTTGAGCGCGTCGTAGCCGTCCTCGGCATTGGCCGAATTGGCGGCGCGGCCCTTGCGGAACTCCTTGATCGCCGTGTTCAAATCCTGCGGCGTGATGCCCGCTTCCTTCAGGATGTCAGCGGCCTTGGTGCCCTGGGCCATGACCATGGCAAGCAGCAGCATCTCGACCGTGACGAAGCTGTCGCCGGCCTTGTCGGCGATCTGCTGCGCCTGGTCGAACAGCTTGGCCGTTTCCGACGCCAGGTAGATCTGTACCGTGTCGCTTTCGACCTTGGGCAGGCGCTTCAGTTCGCCCTCGGTCAGGCGCAGCGCGCGCTGGGCGTTGCCGCCGCCGGCTTCGATCAGCGAGGTTGCAAGGCCTTCCTTGTCGTCGAGCAGCACCTTGAGTAGATGCAGCGGCGTGAACTGCTGGTGGGTTTCACGGATGGCAAGCGACTGCGCGCTTTGAATGAAGCCGCGTGCACGTTCGGTAAATTTTTCAAATTCCATCTGTCCCGTCCTTTGGCGACAGAGCGGTGCGTTCCCGATAATCGGCGAACCGGCCGCCCCTCTCAAGCGTTAGTGCAAATCCCAAGCAAACATAGACGTTTGCAGCGGCGATCCGCAGGGCAATAGAAGTTCTATTCCCGCATATGAAATAGGGTTATGGCCGCGCGCGCGCAATCACCGGACAGATTAATATTTCTGCGTTGACGGCGGGCGGCGAAAGGGCGAGCCTTGCCCCCCATGCATGCCGAAATCAAACATATCTACCGCTACCCGGTGAAGGGCCTGACGCCCGAAGCGCTCGACGCGACCGAACTTGCGGTCGATGGCTATCTGCCGGGCGACCGGCGTTTCGCCATGGCCCTGGGTTCGACCCCGGTCAGCGGCGGCCATCATCTGGAATGGATGCCCAAGCGCAACTTCCTGGAACTGGTGAAGAACGAAAAACTGGCGTCCCTGGAAACGTCCTTCGACGACGATACGGGGGTGCTGACCGTCAAGCGGCAGGGCCGCCAGGTCGCGCGCGGCAACATCACCGACCGCATCGGCCGCACCATGATCGAGGATTTCTTCGCCGCCTACATGAAGGACGAGGCCAAAGGGCGCCCGCGCCTGGTCGAGGCCAATCCGGGCGAACGCCTGACCGATCAGTCGACACCGTTGATTTCGGTCATCAATCTGGCGTCGATCCGCGACCTGGAACGGGTCGTTCAGGCGCCCGTCGATCCCCTGCGCTTTCGCGCCAACTTTTATATCGACGGGCTCGACCCATGGGTCGAATTCGGCTGGCTGGGCACGTCGATCGTCCTCGGCGGTGCCGAGGCAGACGTGATCGAACGCATCGGCCGTTGCGGGGCAACCAGCGTCAACCCGGCGACAGCCGAGCGCGACCTAAACATCGTCAAGTTCCTGCAGGCTGGCTTGGGCCATACCGACATGGGCGTGTTCGTCCGGATCAGCAAAGCCGGGCCCGTCGCCGTCAGTCAGTTCCTCTCGCCTCGTTGATCTTTAAGGCGGCGCGATCAGGGATCGCGCTTGAGGAATTCAGGCAGTCAATCAGCGGCGTCTGTAGCCACGGGCTGTTCGGGTTGCACGTCCGGCTGCGCGTCCGGCTTGCTGTCCATGGGCAGTTCGGCCTGTGAAGCCTCCGGCGCCTTGCGGCGACGTCCACGGGGGGCGCGGGCGGGTTTCGCTTCCGGCGCAACGGCGTCATCCGCAGCCTCGGGGGTATCACCGGAACCGTTTCTGCCGTTGTCGCGGCCATCGCGGTTGCCGCGATCACCACGGCTATCACGATTGTCGCCGTTGTTCGCCTGCGGCCGGTCGGTGTGGATGACCTCTGCGCCGGCGTCGTCCTGATCGCCGTCGTTGTCCATGTCGTCGTCGTAATCGCCGCCCATGTTGTCCTCGGGCCCGCCTTCGGCGCCGCCCGGAGTCTGACGCGCGCCGTCTTCGCCGCGTCCCCGGTTCTGGCCGTTACGGTCGGCGTTGCGCTGTTCATCCGTGTTCAGCAGGCGGAAATAGTGTTCCGCGAACTGGAAATAGGATTCAGCCATGATCCGGTCACCGGCGGAGGAAGCATCCCGCGCCAGGGCCAGGTATTTGTCCAAAACCTGCTGAGCTGAACCGCGGACTTTGACGCCGGGGCCGTTGCTTTCGAAGGTTTGATTTCGAACGTTGCCGTGACGCTTGTTGCCACCGCGGCCACGCGACCGTCTGTTATTGGAATTCTTGTTCATTTTCCTTGCAACACGTCTGTTTGCGGGCTGCTGGGCGCACTCCCATCCGGACTGGCCATTTTACGGACCTGTCCCACCCGCCACGCAGACGGACAAACCACGTCCGCCGCCGTACCGGCTGTTCAAAGAACGACCGTCTCGCTACCCAACGGAGACGCACGTCACTTTGCTCAGGGAAATCCCGGGGGCCTGTCCGGTGCCGCGACCAAATTCCGAATTTCCGAGTGATTTCCGGATGTCGAGGACGCGTCACGCAGGACGATCCGCCCAAGAGGCCTTACGGCCACCACAGGCACCCTAGACCGGTTCAACCCCATTTCCAACAATTTTTTGCGGGTTCACTCCCTTCCCCCGACGGCAGCAGATGGATCGCGGAATCCCGGCCAAATCCGCCCGCGTGCCGTCATGGATCAGTCCGGCGCGGCCGAGGATTTCGATGACGCCTTCCTCTTGTCCCTGACCCAACTCGATCACGGCGATTCCCTCCGGCGTCAACAAACGCGCGACCTCGACCGCGATCACGCGGTAGGCGTCCAGACCGTCTGCGCCGGCGAACAGGGCACCCGGCGGATCAAACCCAAGGATCTCCGGCGGCAGCGCAGCACGGTCGGCCTCTGCGATATAGGGAGGGTTGGACAGGATCACGTCGAACGGGCCGGCAAGCCCGGCGGCCCAATCGCCGACCTGAAAGCGCGCCCGTCCGCCCAGGCCCAGCCGCCGGGCGTTGTCCGCCGCCACGGCGACGGCATCCGGACTGATATCGATACCCAGGCCCTGGGCCTGCGGCAATTCCGACAACACGGCAAGCAACAGGCAGCCCGTGCCGGTGCCGAGATCGAGAACGCGGAGCGCCTCTCCTTCCCGGCCCATGGCGCGAATCCGGGCAAGGGCATCTTCGACCAGGGTTTCCGTTTCCGGGCGGGGCGTCAGGGTCGCCTCGGTCACCCGAAAGGTCAGGGACCAGAATTCCTTTTCCCCCAGAATGCGCGATACGGGCTCATGCGCGGCGCGGCGGGCGATCAGGTGCTGGGCCGCGTCTTGCTGTTCGGCGCTCAGTTCCGTTTCCGGATGGGTCAGCACGAAAGACGCATCCCGGCCCAGGACATGGGCCGTCAGCAGGCGGGCATCCAGGCGGGCCGTGTCGATCCCCGCCGCCGCCAGATCGGCCGCCCCCCGGTCCACGGCTTGGCCCAGGGTGCCCTGAGCAAAACGGCTTGGCCGCTGCGTCACGCGATCTCGGCCAGACGCGAGGCCTGGTCTTCGCTGATCAGTGCATCCATCAGTTCGTCCAGATCCCCGTCCATCACCCGGTCCAGCTTGTGCAGGGTGACGTTGATGCGGTGGTCGGTGACCCGGCCCTGGGGGAAGTTGTAGGTGCGGATGCGTTCCGACCGGTCGCCGGACCCGACCTGGCCCTTGCGCTGGGCGGCGCGGGCGTCGTCGCGGATCTGGCGTTCGCGTTCGTACAGCCGTGCGCGCAGCACCTTCATGGCCTTGGCCCGGTTCTTGTGCTGGGACTTTTCGTCCTGTTGGATGACCACCAGACCGGTCGGCAGGTGGGTGATGCGCACGGCGGAATCGGTGGTGTTGACCGACTGGCCGCCGGGGCCCGAGGCGCGGAACACGTCGATGCGCAGTTCCTTTTCGTCGATGTCGATGTCGACCTCCTCGGCCTCGGGCATCACCGCGACGGTCGCCGCCGAGGTATGGATGCGCCCGCCCGATTCCGTAACCGGAATTCGCTGCACCCGGTGCACGCCGGATTCGAACTTCAGCCGCGCGAACACGTCCGTGCCCGAGATCGTGGCGATGGCTTCCTTGTAACCGCCGATGCCCGTTTCGTTGACGCTCATGATCTCGAACCGCCAGCGATGGGTTTCCGCATAGCGCTGGTACATGCGGAACAGGTCGGCGGCGAACAGCCCGGCCTCGTCACCGCCGGTGCCGGCGCGCACTTCCAGGATCGCATTCTTTTCGTCGGCCTCGTCCTTGGGCAGCAACAGCAGTTGCACCTGGCGTTCCAGGTCCGGCAGGGTTTCCTTCAGTTCGTGGAACTCTTCCTCGGCCAGTTCCCGCATGTCGCGGTCGGTCGCGGGATCAGCCAGCAGATCGGCCATGCCCTGGGCATCGGCCTGGGCCTTGCGGTAGGCCTTGACGGCCGCGACCACGGGGCCCAGGTCGGAATACTCCTTGCCCAGCTTAGCGATCTTGTCGCCGCCGGCGCCGCCCTCCGACATCAGGGCTTCCAGTTCCTTGTAGCGGGTCAGCACCCGGTCCAGGCTCTCGTTCAGGCTCACTTAACCGTTCTCCTTGCCGCCGCTACCCGTGCCGCCATCGGCATCGGGGGTATCCGGCTGAAACAAATGGGCGATCAGACGTTCCGCCGCCGCCAAGTCCAGGTCGGCCTCGGCGGCCGCCCGGCGCAGCCGCGTCGACGGCCCGTGCAGCAGCCGCGCGACCAGCAGATGGGTCGCCTTCTCCGCGTCGCCGCCCGCTTCTGACAAGGCCTGAGCGCGCTGATCCTCGAAATAACGGCGCAGGCCCGCGACCAGGGGGCCCGCGTCCCGTTCCCGGCGGCCGTTGAGGAATGCCCGCACTTCCTCGTCGACGATGTGCTGGGCCGCCTGGGCCTCGGCACCCCGGCCGACCAGCCCTTCCATGGCGATGCGTTCCAGATCGCCGAAGTCATAGACATAGGCGTCGTCCAGATCGTGAACCGCCGGATCGACATCGCCCGGCACCGCCGTATCGACCACCAGGATCGGCCGCCGCCGCCGCGCCTTGAGCGCCGCCGCGACCAGGGTTTTCTCGACGATCCGCCCGCCGCCGCCCAAGGCCGCGATGAGGACGTCCGTTTTGGGCACCAGACCGGCCAGGTTTTCGAACAGGTCGTAATTGCAGTTCAGCACCCGCGCCGTGCGCTTGGCCCGGCGTTCGCGGGGATGGATTACGGTCAGGTTGGCTAGGCCCTCGCCGATCATGTCCTCGGCCACCATCTCTCCCATGTCGCCGGCCCCGACCAGCAGCGCCGACACGCCCCCCAGGTCGCCGTGCAGATCCTGAACCAACATGGTCGCCACGGCGGCGATGGATACGGGCCCTTCGCCGACGCCGGTTTCCGTGCGCACCCGCTTGGCCGCGCCGTACGCCGCCTGCAACAGCGCGTCGAGCACCCCTGCGGGTAGACCTGCGTCCTTGGCGATACGATGGGCCGCCTTGACCTGGCCCAGTACCTGGGGCTCGCCGATCACCAGGCTGGCCAGTGACGCCGCGATATTGAACAAATGCAGGACCGCCGCCTCGTCGACGGCGACATGGGCCTGGGCCTTGAGGTCGGCGAGCGGCACCTGGGTTTCCGCCGCCAGCACGCCGAGCGCCCTGTCCGCCGCCGCCGCCGGATCGGGATCGGCACCCACCACCTCGACCCGGTCGCAGGTCGACAGCAGCACCGCCTCGCCCACGCCGGCGTCGCGCAGGCGGGCGAGCACGCCGGGCACGGCCTCGTCCTCGATGAACATCTGGTCGCGCAGGCCGAGAGAACTGGTCCGGTGATTGACGCCGGCCACGAAGGGCCGGGCGGAATGCGCGCGGTCTTCGGGCATGGGGCTGCCTCGCTAGAAGTGAAGCTTCAGGGTTTCAACGATATCGGAGAGTTTGACTTCGGCCTGGGTGCCCGTTTCCATGTTGCGCAAGGTCGCCGCCCCCCGCGCCAGTTCGTCGGAGCCCAGGATCAGCACGGCCTTGGCGTTCGCCTTGTCGGCCCGCATCAGGCGTTTCTTCAGGTTGCCGGAATAACCCATGTCAACCGCATGGCCGGATCGGCGAAGGTCGAGGGCGACCTTCATGGCAGGGGCCAGCGCGTCGTCGCCCAGGGGGATCACCACGATGGGACGTTCGCCCGCCGGTGCCGCGCCGATCATCATGGCCAGACGCTCGACCCCGGCGGCCCAGCCGATGCCCGGCGTCGCCCGCCCGCCCATCTGTTCCATCAGGCCGTCATAACGCCCGCCGGCCAGCACCGTGCCCTGGGCGCCCAGGGTGCCGGTGACGAATTCGAAGGCGGTGTGGGAATAATAATCGAGGCCCCGCACCAGACGGGGCTGCACCTCGTAGACGATGCCCAGGGCGTCGAGCCCGGTCAGCACCTCGTCGAAGAATTTGCGCGACGTGTCGTTCAGGTGCTCCTGCAGCAAGGGCGCCGAAGACATGATCTCCTGATCGCCCTTGTCCTTGGAATCGAAGATGCGCAGAGGGTTCTTGTCCATGCGCGTGCGGCTGTCCTCGGACAGGTCGTTGCGGTACTTGGCCAGGTAGTCTAGCAGCACGCCGCGATAGGCCTGCCGGCTTTCCGGATCGCCCAGGGTGTTGAGTTCCAGCCGCACGTCTTTGGCCACGCCCAGATCGTCCAGGATATGGGCGGCCAGCGCGATGACCTCGATATCCGCCTGGGCCCCCGGCACGCCGAGGATTTCCACGTCGATCTGATGGAACTGACGCAGGCGGCCCTTTTGCGGGCGTTCGTGGCGGAACACGGGACCGCGGGCGAAAAATTTCAGCGGCGCTTCCTGGGCCAGGCCGTTCGACATGAAGGCGCGGGCGATCCCGGCGGTGAATTCGGGCCGAAGGGTGATGGAATCGCCGCCCCGGTCGTCGAAGGTGTACATCTCCTTCGTCACCACGTCCGACGTTTCGCCGAGGGTGCGCGAGAACACGTCCGTGAATTCGAAGATCGGCGGAGTCATTTCCTGGAACCCGTGGCGTGCGGCCAGGTCTGCCGCCCGGTCACAAATGTGACGATGCAGGCGGAAGTCGTCAGCCAGGATGTCGTGGGTCCCGCGGACGGGTTGCAGGTCTGCCATCGCCGCCGGTCCCGCTATTCCGCCGCGTCGGCGCCGGCGCCGGATGTGGCGCCGCCGGTCTTGCGCGGATACTTGCGGGCGACATAGTCGTCGACGATTTTCTTGAAGTCCTCGGCGATGGCCGCACCGCGCAGGGTCGCGACCTTTTCCCCGTCGACGAACACGGGGGCCGTCGGCGCCTCGCCGGTGCCGGGAAGCGATATGCCGATGTCGGCGTGCTTGCTTTCGCCGGGGCCGTTGACGATGCAGCCCATGACCGCCAGCGACAGGTTTTCCGCCCCGTCGTACTGTTCGCGCCAGGTCGGCATCATGCCGCGCACATAGCCCTGCACGGTGTCGGCCAGTTCCTGGAAGAAGGTCGAGGTCGTGCGGCCGCAGCCGGGGCAGGCCGTGACCAGGGGCGTAAAGGCACGGAGCCCCATGGTCTGCAGCATTTCCTGGGCGACGATGACTTCCTTGGTACGGTCGCCGCCGGGCGACGGCGTCAACGACACGCGGATGGTATCGCCGATGCCTTCCTGCAGCAGCACGGCCATGGCGGCGGTCGAGGCGACGATGCCCTTCGATCCCATGCCCGCCTCGGTCAGGCCCAGGTGCAGCGCCCAATCGCCCCGGTTGGCCAGTTCACGGTAGACCTTGATCAGGCTCTGAACCTCGGAGACCTTGCAGCTGAGGACGATGCGGTCGCGCGCAAGACCCAGATCCTCGGCCCGCATAGCATTGGAAATCGCCGACTGAACCAGGGCTTCCTGGGTCACTTCCGCGGCCGTCATGGGGTTGGCGGATTTGGCGTTCTCGTCCATCAGGCGGACCACCAAGTCCTGGTCAAGAGACCCCCAGTTGACGCCGATGCGCACGGGCTTGCCGTATTCGATGGCCTTTTCGACCATCTTGGAAAACTGGCTGTCGCGCTTTTCCTTGAAGCCCACGTTGCCGGGGTTGATGCGGTATTTGTCCAACGCCTCGGCACAGGCCGGATGGCTTTCCAAAAGCTTGTGCCCGATGTAGTGGAAATCGCCGACGATGGGCGTATCGACGCCGCGCGCCAGCAGCTTTTCCTTGATGTGCGGGATGGCGGCAGCGGCGCGTTCCGTGTCGACGGTGACGCGGACGATTTCCGACCCCGCCTGGGACAATGCATGAATCTGTTCAACCGTGCCGTCGATGTCGGCCGTGTCCGTATTGGTCATGGACTGCACGACGATGGGGTTGAGGCCGCCCATGGCGACCTTGCCGATCTTGACGGGCACGCTCACCCGGCGCGCCTTGGGTCCAAAGGCGAACGCGCGGTCGGCGGGAAGCGCGGCTTCCTGAGACATGAAAGTGGATCCTTTAAACGCTCAACGGCAACCTACATGGGGCCGTCCGCGGCGGCGCACAAGCTTGAAACCGCGCCGGCACGGCCCGTGGGGCCATGTTTTGCCCGACCCCCGGCCCGCGGTCAACGGTCGTGACGGTCCGGTCAGCCGGGTTTGGCGGCGGATCAGCGGAAAACGGCGGTGCCGGCCTTCAGGCGCTCGGGGTCGAGCAGCACGTTGCGCACGACCTCGCCGCTGGCGCCGACCGCCGGGACGCTGCCGCCGTCGACATTGATGGTCAGGCCCCCGGCATTGCCGGTTTTCATTTTCAGGTCGGGCCGGTCGGGCACGGCATAGGATTCGCCGGCACGCA
>Ga0207903_1000456_pt1 | contig 12027 bp, 12 predicted proteins | sample MalvirmetaMSP131_FD_184234 | JGI IMG/M metagenome (GOLD analysis project Ga0207903, IMG submission 184234) | Marine viral communities from the Deep Pacific Ocean - MSP-131 (SPAdes) | ecosystem: Environmental > Aquatic > Marine > Oceanic | place: Atlantic Ocean | collected 2011-06-25
GTCTGGATCCGTGGGATTCTGCAGGACGAATATGGCGTGGATCCCGCCTCTGTCACCTACGTCACCGGCGGCGAGGAAGAGCCGGGACGCGAGGAGAAGCTGAAGCTCAATCTCCCCGAGAAGTTCAAGGTGCAACCGATCGGGCCGACCCAGACGTTGACGCGCATGCTGGCTGACGGCGAGATCGATGCACTGCACGCAGCGCGCGCGCCATCGACCTTCTATTCGGAACCTGACAAGGTCAGGCGCCTCTTCCCGGATTTCGTGGACGTCGAAAAGGCCTATTTCGCCAAAACCGGCATTTTCCCGATCATGCACGTCGTGGCGATCCGGCGCGACGTCTACGAAAAGAATCGGTGGATCGCCCAGGCATTGTACAAGGCGTTCACGGAGGCCCAGCGGTTGAGCTATGAGCATCTGCTGGTCTCGGCCTCGCTGAAAACCATGCTGCCCTGGCAGATCGCCGCCGTGGAAGATACGATCGCCACGATGGGCAAGGCATGGTGGCCCTATGGGATCGACAAGAACCGCCACGTTATCGAGACTTTCACGCGCTACCACCACGAGCAGGGGCTATCGCCCCGCCAACTTACGGTAGAAGAGATGTTTGCACCCGAGACTTTCGCTGAATTTCGGATCTAGGCCGCGGTTGGCGATGCGTCGCTGACGATTGCCCCCGGGAAACGGTCGCCGTCCCCGGGGGCAAAATATGAAAATATGAATGCGGAGTGTCGGTATCCGTGGCGGCAAGCGCAGTTTTGTGGTGCGTTGAAATGGCCCATGTGCGAGTGATGACGGATTGAACCCATCAGGAGTGAACGGATGTCGCAGCAAGCCCCCAAACTCGATCCGGAACAGAGTTTGGGATATCAGGTTCGACGCTGCCATCGGCGGTTTGATCGCCTGTTGAGCGCTTATTTGGCCAGGCACGATCTCAAGACCGGTTTTTGGTATTATCTCCGCGTCCTGTGGCTGAAGGACGGTGTTACCCAGAAATATCTGAGTGACATGACCAGCGTGACGGAGAATACGACGGTCGCGATGATCAGCAGCATGCTCAAGCACGGCCTGGTCCAACGGGCCAAGGACCAGGATGATCGTCGTAAGGTCCGGATCACGCTTACGGAACATGGCCGCGCACTCGAGAAGGGACTGATGTCGTACGCGATCGATATCAATCGGGTCGCGGTCGCCGGCATCGAACCGCGAGAGATCGAGATCTGCCGGTCCGTACTCGAACGCATATCGGCAAATCTCGCTGCCGAATTCGACAGCTTGCCGGACAAGCCGGCTATTGAACAGTAATCTGATCACTTACCGGCTGACGCCGGTAGGATCATGGCAAGGGGCTGAAGCCGTTTTTGTGGGTATGCCGGTCGAGATATCGCATGATGATTTCATCGGTGACGTTGCCGGATGTGGTTGTGGTCTTAGAGCCTGACTCGGAAGTTCACCAAACATAGCAATACCTTGCCGTTCTGCGGGTGAGCATGCGGATGGAGGCGATTGTTGCCCATGTGGTGGACGAGGCAATGGTTGTTTCCAGTCCTTAGCAAGACGGCGGCATCGGCCGAGCCATGCAAAGGTTCGCTCGACTACCCAGCGGCGCGGGAGGACCTTGAAGCCGTTGGCCTTATCCGACCGTTTGATGAATTCGATCGTCCATTGCCCCGATCCAGCGATGGCATCGCGGAGTTTGTCGCCCGCATAGCCGCCATCGGCAAAAACATGGCGCAACCAGGGGAAGCGCTGCCGCACAGCCTTGAGGACATCGGCCGCGCCATCGCGGTCCTGAATATCGGCGGTATGCACGAGAATGAAGATGAGGAAGCCGCAGGTGTCGGTCAGGATGTGCCGCTTGCGGCCTTTGATCTTCTTGCCCGCGTCGTAGCCGCAAGGGCCGCCGCTTTCGGTGGTTTTGACCGACTGGTTGTCGACCACAAGCGCAGCCTTTGGAAGATCGGCCGGCCGGTTGTCATCGAACCGATAGCTGACTGATCCCGCCAAGTTCTGTTGAGCGAACGAGTTGGTGCGGGTCTGCCGGATCATCCGCGCTTGATTAACCCGCATTCTTGGCCTGAAGAACGCGGTTCGAGAGGTCGAGCTTGAAGTCGCGGCCATAGGCGTCGAGGACCTGCATTGTTCACTTGCTGTGAAACTCGATGGACTTTGGCTCCTGAAAAAACCGCGTGGAAAAACCGCGAGAACTTGGCGAGCGCGCACAAGGAGATTGACCGCGCACCTAGCACGGTAACTGGCGGCGTTCGAGTGCGGTTCGCTTTAGACGGACAGCACCATCAAGCCGCTATTGTGTAATCGAGACCGATATCGGCAGCCGGTGCGCTCTGCGTAATGCGGCCGACGGAGACGTAAGTAACTCCCGTTTCCGCGATCGCACGGATGGTATCGAGCCGCACGCCACCTGACGCTTCGATCGGCACGCGGCCCGCAACCAGCGCCACACCCTCGCGCAGCATTTCGACCGACATATTGTCGAAGAGCAGCCGATCGGCGCCTGCCTTCAGTGCCGGCTCGATCTGGTCGATTGTGTCGACTTCGACTTGGACCGGGAGTGCTGACTTGCCCGCCTTGGCCGCGCGCACGGCCGCCTCGATCGAGCCGCAGATCGCGACATGATTGTCCTTGATCAGGATGCCGTCGTCGAGCCGCATACGATGATTGTGCGCCCCGCCCATGCGGGCAGCATATTTCTCAATTGCGCGCAGGCCGGGTATGGTCTTGCGGGTGTCGAGCAGGATGCACGACGTGCCCGCGATCATGTTGGCATAGCTTCGAGTAAGGGTGGCAATACCGGTGAGGTGCTGCAGCGTGTTCAGCGCCGAGCGCTCCGCCGACAACATCGGGCGGGCGCGACCCTCCACGCGCATGATCGGGGCACCCGCCTGGAGCTCATCTCCATCCCTGGCAAGCCGCTCGACCCGGACATCGGGATCAAGGGCCTCGAAGAAGACCTGGGCGAGATCGATGCCCGCAACGGCAATCTGCTCGCGAGTCTGGATCGTCGCGATCAGCCGTGCGTCGGCGGGGATGGTGAGGTCGGTGGTGACATCACCACCTAGCCCCAGATCCTCCTTGAGTACGGACTGGACGAAATGACTGACGGCATCCGCGTCGAGCCCGGCAATGGGCGGCAGGGACATCATCAAGCGCGGACGTCCCCGAGAGCGTCGACATCTGTCGATACGGTCCGCATGATATCCGCCTCTTCGTCCGAGACATTGAGCAGCCGCCAGTCGGTGCCCTTAGGCACGATGCCTTCGAACGACATGAGCTTGGCGTTCGGAATGTGCGGCTCGGTCGTGCCGATCGCCGGCTCGCCCTTTTCCACCGCCTGCGCGGCGCGGTACATCTGTGTGCGGAACGTGAAGATCGCCTTGTCGCTCGACCCCAGGCGATCATCGCCACGATCGGCGAGCGTACCCATCGATTCCCACATCGCCATGTCCTGCGCCGGGATGCCGTAGATACCGGTGAAATCGCCGTCCTTCATGGCTACGCGATCCTGGAGATAGTTGTTTCCTGCGTTGCGCATCTTTTTGAAGGTGATCGGCTCGACATCCTTGCCGATCTCGGCACCGCAGAATTTGCGCCATGCGTCGGTCGAAATGCCTTTTTCGGGATGCCAGGCGACCCAGTAGAACATCGTGTTCTCATCATCGATCGGGACCAGCATCTGGCTCAGATGATATTGGTCATTCGATGGAATGTGGACGGTATAGGGCGCCACATAGAGTGTCATGCGGATATAATCAGTGGCATCGGCGTCGACGATCGGCTTGCGGATCGCGACATAGCGGAAGCCAAAGCTGGTCTTCTGGACCTCAAGGCGTGGCGCCTTGTCGGCCGACGGCCGTAGCCAGGCGGTGTCGGTCGCGGTCGATCCGCTGACCTCGGTTGCCGTCGGCATGTTGGACGAGTGCAGGCTCGAACTGTGCGCCGAGTCGATGGAGCCTTCGAGCACCTGTGCCCAGTTGCATGCGCCATGCATCTTCACGATGCTGATCTTGTCGTCCGGTACGGTCGCCCAGTTGGGCTTGTCGAACGGCGTCACCTGATCGGGATTGCCCATCCACACCCAGACGAACCCGCCGGCCTCCTGGACCGGATAGGCCTTGGTCTTCATCGTGCTGCGCAGCTTGGCGTCGACCGGCTCGGACGACATGTCGATGGCGTTGCCGTTCACGTCGAACTTCCAGCCATGATAGAGGCAACGCAGGCCGCATTCCTCGTTGCGGCCAAAGGCCAGCGACGCGCGGCGGTGCGGGCATTGCTCGTCAAGCGCGCCCAGACGACCCTTGCTGTCGCGGAACACCACCATATTCTCGCCGAGGAGGCGGACGCGCAGCGGCGTACAATCCGGTTCGGCCACCTCTTCGGACATGCACGCGGGCATCCAGTGCTGGCGCATCAGCCTGCCCATCGGCGCGCTGCCCTCGACTCGGGCGAGGATGTCATTTTGTTGGGGTGTCATCGCCTATCCTTATCGCAAAGTGGCTGTGCCAAGGCGCCGTGCCACGAAGGTGTTTCATCCACTTCTTGAAAACACTTCTACATAGAAGTATTGTGCGTTTCAAGCGGGCCGCATTTCAAGGACCGACCTGGCAGATCGAGGATAAACATGAAGGCACTTCGGATCGGCATTGTCGGCCTTGGCCGGGGGTTCATGCTGACGCTTCCGGCGTTGCGCGCGCACCCACGGGTCGAGATCGCCGCGGCGTTCGATCTGCGCGCGTCCCCACGTGCTCAATTCACGCGCGAGTTCGGAGCCAAGTCATATGAAAGCCTGGAGGGGTTGCTCGCCGCCGATATTGATGCCGTCTATATCGCGACGCCACACGAACTGCACGCGACGCAGGCAATCGCGGCCCTCGGTGCGGGCAAGCATGTTCTGGTCGAAAAGCCGATGGCGATCTCTGTCGCCGAGTGCGTCGCGATGGAAGCGGCGGCACGCCGGGCCGGCAAACTGCTCCTGGTCGGCCCCAGCCATGGCTTTGATGCCCCGGTCCGCCGAGCCGCCGAGTTGATCGCCAGCGGCGGCTTTGGTGCGGTGCGGCAACTCACGGCGATGAACTTCACCGATTTCATGTATCGGCCGCGTCGCCCCGAAGAGCTGGACAGCGCGCGTGGTGGGGGCGTTGTCTACAGTCAAGCCGCTCACCAAATTGACGTGGCGCGGCGGCTTGTCGGACGCGATGTGACATTCGTGCGCGCGGTTGCGGGCAATTGGGATTCCAGTCGCCCGAGCGAGGGCGCATATGCCGCGATGATGGGATTCGAGGGTGGGGCTGTCGCATCGCTGACGTACAGTGGCTACGCCCATTATGATTCCGACGAACTGGTTAATTGGATATCGGAACTCGGCCGCGAGAAGGATCCGGAGCAATACGGTGACACGCGGCGCGCGCTCAGGAACCTCGAACCAGCGACCGAAAGCGCTGCCAAGATACGCCGAGCGTATGGCGAGGACGGCGCATCGACCAGCGAACCGCCGGCGCCGTATCATGAGCATTTCGGCTTTGTGCTGGTCAGTTGCGAACGCGCCGATCTCAAGCTCTCGCCCCAAGGCATCACGCTCTATGGCGATGAACACCGTGAGTTTCTCGCGATCGATCCGCCAAGCCTGCCGCGGGTCGAGGTCATCGATGAATTCGTTGAAGGCGCACTCGGTCTGGTCCAGCCGATCCATGATGGCCGCTGGGGCGTGAAGACGGTGGCGTGCTGCGCAGCCCTACTCGAATCGAGCCGCACCGGCAGCGAAATCGCACCCACAGCCATGATTATCGACACTTTGGAGGCCGTTTCCGTATGACTAGATTGAACCTCTCGCTCGCCTGTTGGGGCTATGATCGCACCGAGGCGCTGCTGTCGCAGACGGTCCGCCCCGATGGGATCGATCTCAACTTTCAGGTGCTGGCCGTCGAGGAAACGTTCTTCCGGATGCTGCGCAATCGCGAGTTCGATGCCGCCGAGCTTTCGATGTCATCGTATTGCGTGACTCTGGGCCGGGACAATCCAGACTTTATCGCCATCCCGGTGTTCCCGTCACGTTTCTTCCGTCATTCCTGCATCTTCGTGTCGGCCAAGAGCGGCATCGAAAAACCGTCCGACCTTGTCGGCAAGCGCATCGGCGTCCCGGAATATCAGATGACCGCGCCGGTCTGGATCCGCGGTATCCTGCAGGACGAATATGGCATCGACCCGGCGTCGGTCACTTATGTCACGGGCGGCGAGGAAGAGCCGGGCCGTGAGGAAAAGCTCAAACTCAATCTGCCGGACAAGTTCAAGGTTGAGCCGATCGGGCCAAACCAGACGCTGACCCGGATGTTGGCTGATGGCGAGATCGACGCGCTGCACACCGCGCGTGCTCCATCGACCTTCTATTCGGAACCGCACAATGTGCGGCGCCTGTTCCCGGACTTCGTCCAGGTCGAGAAAGCCTATTTCGGCAAGACGAATATCTTCCCGATCATGCACGTCGTTGCCATTCGCCGCGACATTTACGAGAAGAACCGCTGGATCGCACAGGCGCTCTACAAGGCGTTCGTCCAGGCGCAGCAGCTAACCTACGAACAGCTGCGCGTCTCAGCCTCGCTCAAGACGATGCTGCCCTGGCAAATTGCCGCGGTCGAGGAAACGATCGCGACGTTGGGCGATCAGTGGTGGCCTTACGGAATCGAGAAGAACCGCCACGTACTCGAGACCTTCACGCGCTATCATCATGAGCAGGGTCTGTCGCCGCGCCAGCTGACGATCGAGGACATGTTCGCGCCGGAGACGTTCGCGGAGTTCAAGATCTGACGTGATGCAATCCGGGAAATGACGGGGCGGAGCATAAGCGGTGCGGGAGCAGCGTGGTTGTCGATGCTCCGTCTTTGCCGGGCTGCCGCAGGATACCCGGCGAGCGGCCGCTGACCGGTTGCGCCCTGTCAGTCCTCGGCGGGGGTGTTCGGGATAGAATCGAATTCGGCGGCGAGATTGGCTGACATGCGCGAAAGCACGTCGACGCACGTCGCAACCTCGGCCGGATCGATCCCGGCGACGGCGATGCGGTTAATGTCGATCGCATATTGCATGAGCTCCGCTTCCAGGGCTTTGCCTCGTTGGGTCAGCGTAACGCTCAACTTGCGGCGATCAACCTTGTCGCGGGTGCGCTCTACAAGCCCGTGCTGCATCATGTTGTTGATTATCGACACAGTCGTGTTTTCTGTGACGTTGGTCATGTCGCTCAGATATTTCTGGGTGACGCCGTCGCGGATCCACAGCACACGAAGGTAATACCAGAAGCCCGTCTTTAGATCGTGCTTCGCCAGCATCGCATTGAGCAGGCGATCGAACCGCCGATGGCAGCGCCGGACCTGATAACCAAGGCTCCATTCCGGATTGAGCTGGGCGGGCCTGTTGGACAAATGCACTCTCCCTGGGGCGTGTCGCCATGTTCGCCCTCCCAATGAGGCAGGGGCAACGGCTTTGATGGTGCACCTGCCCGCCAACGTCCAGTTGGATACTGACGGCAGACTGGGCCTTGCCACGCTCTGCATCGGCGTCGGCATGGGCCTTGCGCTCGCGGTCGAACGGGTCTGAATCGTGCTTCGGTGACACCCTATCTATTCCACGCGGATTGAGCGTGGGTTCTCCGGCCCTTTGAATCCCGCCCGAACTAGGGTGGCCCTCGTGCCCTTACGTCGGTTGAATATATGGCAGTCACGACCATCAAGGCCGCCGAACGAACGCCGGAATCTCGCCCTCGACCCGGATGAGAAACCGCGGGACCGTCAAGTCATAATCCATTAACAAGTCAACCGACCCACGCGGCTGGGGCGGTTGCCAAGAAGGAATGCACGCTGGTTTCGACATTCAACAGGCCCGATGGTTCGGGTCATGCAGGGCCGATTTCGATGAGCGGAGATAGCGGGGAAATCAACCTGCCGTTCGACCTGAGTATCGGATATCAAATCCGACTCACGCATCGACTTATGCAAAAGCTGCTACAGCTGAAGATCGAGCAGTTCGGCGTCACCCTGGGCATGTGGTACTTCTTGCGCGTCCTGTGGGACCAGGACGGCTTAACCCAGAAGGAACTGTCCGACCTTGTTGGAACGATGGAGCCGACCACGCTTTCGGCGATCGCTTCCATGGAGCAACGGGGAATCGTTGCCCGGGTCCGCAACGCGGCGGACAAGCGGAAGATCAACATCTTCCTCACCCCTTACGGTCACGAGCTGAAAAGGAAGCTTCTGCCCATTGGCATCGAAGTTGGGGATATCGCTAAGACCGGCATTTCGCGCCGCGAAGCGGATCTCCAGATCGCCCTATTGGGCGAGCTGCAGACCAATCTAGAAGCTGCGATTCGGAGCCTCTCCCCCGAGGAGCCCGACGCGAAGCCGGGTCGGCGGCGCCGAGAGGACCGAGGGGTCGCCGGCATCACTCATGAGGCAGGCGACTGATGCGATAGTGGGTGTCCTCGCCACCATGGATGCCCCACATCAATGTTGCGCGCCGATACTTACATCACTAATGGTTAGATAACTAAGGAACTGCACGGTGGCGGTCTGCGACGTGAAGGTTGCGTGGAGAGGTGTGCTGATGGTCAGGCCTTGCCTCCGACCGAATCGTCGTCGCTCTCCACCGCGCGGTTGATGACTGCAATCGCTTAGGTGCGGGCCGCGTCCGGTCTGCGAGAGTATCGGGAGAGTTTGAACTTATGAGTTCATCAGCCTTTAAAGGCGCGGATGTGTCCGATCGCCTGGATCGCGCGATAGACAATGCTCTCGCCGACAATCGTTTGGTGGGAACGGTCGTGATCGTCGCCCGGGGCGGCAAGATCGCCTATCGCCGCGCGGCGGGATTTGCAGACCGTGAATCGCAAAAGCCGATGCAAACGGATAGCATTTTCCGATTTGCATCGGTGACCAAACCCTTTGTCACCGCCGCCGTGATGCGCCTGATCGAGGATGGTGTTGTGAGGCTGGACGATCCAGTGACGCGCTTCCTGCCCGACTTTCAGCCGCGCCTGTCCGATGGATCGGTTCCGGTCATCTCGATCCGCCATCTGCTCACGCACACATCGGGGCTCGGCTATCCGTTTCAGGAAGGGAGCGATGGCCATTATCGTCGCCTCGACGTCTCCGACGGGTTGGATCAACCGGGATTGTCGCTATCCGAGAATCTTCGGCGCCTGGCTGCCGCCCCGCTTACCGCCGCACCGGGGTCGGGTTTTCGCTATTCCCTTGGCATGGATGTGATGGGAGGGGTGGTTGAGAGCGTTACCGGTGGTTCGCTACGCGATGCTGTGCGCAAACTGGTCACGGATCCGCTGGGTATCGTCGATACCGGCTTTGCCGTTGCGGATGTTGAGCGGCTCGCGACGAATTACTTCAACAGCGAATCCGTTCCCGTCCGCATCACGGACGGCATGGTAGTGCCTCTGGATGCCTTCAACGGGTCGCTAACGTTCGCGCCGAGCCGTATCCTGGATCCAAACTCCTATCCGTCAGGCGGGGGTGGGATGGTGGGGACTGCGGGCGACGTCCTGCACTTTCTGGAAACCATCCGGCTCGGGGGTGGTCCGATCCTGAAGCCTGAAACAGTCGAGATGATGGCGACCGATCAGCTCGGACCTCAGGCTGCGGCCTGGGGGCCGGGTTGGGGCTTCGGCTTCGGCTGGGCAGTGCTTGCAGATCCGCACGCCGTCCCGTCGCCGCAGTCTCCCGGAACGCTTCACTGGACCGGCGGATACGGCAATAGCTGGTTCATCGATCGTGCAAACGCGCTGACGGTCGTGGCCATGACCAACACGGCCTTTGAGGGTATGTCGGGGAAGTTCGTGTCCGACATCCGGGACGCCGTCTACAACTGATCCCCGCAAGGAATCCGCGACCGGCCGGCGTAAGCCGGCCGCGCCGCAGCGAAAATGCGGAGGCGCCGCGTCGATCGCGGCGGCCAGATCACAAATCGTTGCGGTGGCTCCAGTCGATGATCCCGTCGATACAAGCGCTGACATGTTCGGGCTGGCCCTGGTAGAAATGGGTCGCGCCCTTGATGCTCACAAATTCCTTGTTCGCAACGGTGAGCGCGTTGTGAATGATCGGATTATGGCTCGCGGGAACCGCGTCGTCCGCTTCATTCTCGATCTGCAGCACAGGGGTCCGATGGATCTTTGTCGCGTTAACGGCAGCCTTGGAGTTGGATAGGTCGTAGGACCATTGCGACAGCCACGAGCGCAGGGTTGAGAATCGCGCCAAACCAGCGGGTCCCACGTTCACCGTGCGTGGATTGCCAAGATAGGATGCCCCCGGCGCGCGTCCATTGGGGTCGATCGTCGGATCAATCCAGCGCACGTCGCACATCGTGCGGTGCGTGACGAAGGCGCGTTCGGTTTCGCCGTCGTTGCGACGACGGAGCGTGGCAAGCATTTCCTCGGCCCAGGCGGTAATTCTGCGATTGCGGGCCCGCTGCCTCTCGCGGAAGGCGGCGATGAAGTCAGCGGTGAATGGTGGTTTGTTCGGGCAGTCCGGACTATAGATATCGAATTCGAGATCGCGCGTGTCCGGGTCGAATTCGTCGATGACGGAGGGGTCAAGCCATTCGGTCAGCACTTCCGCCCGGCTGAGGTGGGCGGCGATGAGGACTATTCCGTCAACCCGCTGCAGCCGCGCTGCTGTCAGGTCATAAAGGTCGCCGGCGGGCGTGTGGGTGATTGTCGGATGTTCAGACTGGGCCGCATAAAACAGCGATAGCGAGCCGCCGCCCGACCATCCCACCAGGATCACCTTTTCATAACCCAGCGACTCGCGCGCGTGGCGCACCCACTGGCCCATGTCGTAGGCGACCTTTTCCATAATCAGCGCACTATCGTTTCTCGGGTAGCGACTCGACGCGCAAAGTACGTGCAACCCCGCATCGGCAAGCGCCTCAGGCATTGGGAGCAGCTGGGCCGTGGCTGTGGGGTGCATGAACAAATAGACCGCCTTAGATGGCCGCGCTCTCTGCCGGAACAGCTGGCCTTCCAGCTCGGTCGTGCCCTCGGCGCCCGCAAAACTGTAGGTCTCCGTCATCCCCGGTTGATCGCGGAAGCGAACGATTTCGGGAAGGCGATCCCATAGCGCCTTTGTCGGCAATCCTCTCTCCATGGCCATATCCTTAGTTATCCAACTATAATTGCGTATTACCGTACTCCAGTCAAGGTGTCAACGGCGGTCGGATTCCAGGCCATGATGGCGGAGTAAAAGCAGGCCATTGAAGATGAGCGCGGATGATATGCAAAGGGCCCCGATCGGGGCCCTTTGCATATTTGCCGTTTTGCGGCGGGTCAGTCGGTGGCGTGGGCGGGAGTGGCCTGGTTTTGCTCCGCCCCGGCAGCGCGGCGGCGGTGGGCGGACTGCTTGAGGCGGTAGCTGTCGCCGTTCATGGTGAGGATGCTGACGTGGTGGGTGAGCCGGTCGAGCAGCGCTCCGGTGAGCCGCTCGGACCCCAGAACTTGGGTCCAGTCCTCGAACGGCAGGTTGGAGGTGACGATCGTCGATCCCCGCTCGTAACGCTGCGAGAAGGTTTCGAACAACAGTTCCGCGCCCGTGGGCGAGAGCGGAACGTAGCCCAGTTCGTCAACGATCAGCAGCTTCACGGCGGCAAGGTCGCGCTGCATCTTGAGCAACCGCTTTTCGTCGCGGGCTTCCATCAACTGGTTCACCAGCGCCGCGGCGGTGGTGAACGCGACGGTGAAGCCCTTCTGGCAGGCCGCCAGGCCCAGCGCGAGCGCGACGTGGGTCTTGCCGGTGCCGCTGTTACCCAGCGCGATGATGTTTTCCCGCCGCAGGATGTATTCGCAACGCGCCAGCTCCAGGACGAGCATCTTGTTGAGGCTGGGGATGGCCGTGAAGTCGAAGGCTCTGTTGCAAAGATTGGCGGCAGTCAGAGGTAGGCTGTCGCTCTGCGCCGATCAGGCGGCTGCTGCGAAATGGTGGTTGAGCATGCCCATGGCCTCCGTCAGCGCCGAGGGCCCAATGCCAA
>Ga0207903_1000460_pt1 | contig 11953 bp, 12 predicted proteins | sample MalvirmetaMSP131_FD_184234 | JGI IMG/M metagenome (GOLD analysis project Ga0207903, IMG submission 184234) | Marine viral communities from the Deep Pacific Ocean - MSP-131 (SPAdes) | ecosystem: Environmental > Aquatic > Marine > Oceanic | place: Atlantic Ocean | collected 2011-06-25
TGTAAATACGGCAGCGCACTTACCATTAATGTTATATACGGCGAACCACGCGATAAAGATTGCTCGTATAAGTTCAACGTCATGTTCAGTGCTGTGAGAGGAAAGCCGGAAGCCCCGACAAATCATAAAATTATCGAGACGATAACGCTCAATAAATAAGGATTATTTTGATGCATTATCTTGAATATTTTTATGCACGTTCTTACTGCTAAGCCCGTTTACAGTTGCCTATGCGGATGTTCTGAGTGAGCAGGGTGCAGAGAACTGGCTTGGTGCCAGAACCGACCTAGCTGGGCTTTTCTTTTCCTGACCTCGCAATAAGCTGACATGCGCAGTTAAGGAATATTTACCTTCCCTGTTACCAGTACTCTCACATTGATTTTGAAAAAGTGTTTCTGAGTTAATTGACTGTACTATTACAGTCTGCTAGGCTGCATTTAAGCACTGTAAAAATACAGTCTTAATGCTGCTTAGGAGGAAATCATGAGCGCTCAGGCCGAACAACTACTGCAACGGGGTTCCAGTGTCACCCGTTCACTGCTGCCGGCGATTTTCAATATCTTCAGCCAATGGCGCCTCACTGGTGCCCAGCAGATGACACTGCTGGGGCTCAGCAACGAGAAGACCCTCTATAACTGGAAGAGCCAACCCGAGAAGGCAAAGCTGACGCGAGACCTGTTGGAGCGGACCAGTTACATTCTGGGGATCTACAAGTCCCTGCAAATCCTGTTGCCCGATCAGTCGCTGGCCGACAAATGGTTGGACACGCCTAACGACAATCCGCTGTTCAATGGCACCGCACCGCTGGACCGGTTGCTGGCGGGCCATGTGGTTGACCTGGCGGTGGTGAGGAATTTCCTGGATGCGGAGCGGGGTGGCTGGTGATCGCAATCGATACGCTACCCAGTAGCGAGGTCAATGAACCGGTCTATCGAGTCATACTGGCGCGCTATCCGCAGATCCACCTGTTCGAGCGTGTCTCCAATCCACAGGATTGGGACGTGCTCTATGCCGTGGAGTCCCTGACCAACCCCCGGTTACGGGATGAAGTCGGCGATATTCGCCTGGTGCTACCGGAAGACCGGGTCTATGGCGACGGTGCCTCCTGGATCATGGCTACCTTCACTCATCTGCCGGTGGACAGACGGGGAGGTCGCTTCAACCGGGACTTCGGTATCTATTACTGCGCTGCCGATGAGGCAGTCGCCATTGCTGAATCGTCCTTCCACCGGGCACGCTTTCTTCGTGAATCCAGAATCGACAAGACCACCCAGGAAATGCGCGTGATTCGCGCACAGTTGGGGCCGACCAGCCTTCACGATGTACGTCACCTGGTCGGAGACGGGATCTACGATCCCGACCAGTATGGCGAAGCTCAGCAACTCGGTTACGCGTTACGCGATGCCAAAAGCTTTGGTGTTCACTACCAAAGCGTGAGAACGAAAGGGGAGTGCTACGGAGTGATGCGTGCCCGAGTGCTGTCCGATGCGATCCACTGGCGCTATCTGCGCTACCACTATGACCAGGGGACGATCGTCAACGTTGAATCCCTTGATGGCAATAGTGGCGGCAGTGGCAGGAGGTGATGGCAATGTATAAAGAGCTGCTATGGATCTTCACCCAACTCCCGGACGATTACATCGTCCTTGATACCGAAACCACCGGGCTCCCAGACGAAAACGGATCGCCGGATATCGTGACACTTGGCATCACCGTGGTAAGAAATCGAGAGATTGCAGAATCAGTCGAGTTTAAAACACGGCCACAAAAAAACATTTCAGAAGAAGCACAGTCTATACACGGCATTACCAACGAACAGGCCGCTGAATTCGAATCCTTCGGTGCCCAGTGGGACCAGATCGCCGAATACCTGAAGGATCAACTTATCGTGATTCACAATGCCAGTTTTGACTGGCTAATCCTGCTGGATCACATCGCCCGATACGGTTTATCCATGCCGAAAATTCAGGGTGTGCTTTGTAGTCAGAAAGCAGCCATTCCCTGGGCGCAGGCATTGAATCTCCCATGCAGCCAGAGGGGGCCGTCGTTAGATACGTTGACAAAGGTGTTGGGTGTTGAGGACCTTAGAGCTGAAACTAACGGAATACATGGGGCGGGGATAGATAGTCAGCAGGCGGCTCAAGTTATAGAGGTAGTAAGACGCAATGGCAATATGGATTCAATTTAAACCTTGAGTCATGATTGATGGAAATGGATCAATGTGTCCGGTAACGACCCTGAGCAGACAATGAGGATCAGAATTCAAAAAAACCACCCCACCCACCGAATAGATTTCCCATCGTCCATTTCAATTAATTCTCGCACTATGACCCGTAACAACTCACGGGAGCAGCAGTGCCATGAAACGCTGGCTACCTTCTTTTCTGATCATAGGCTTGGTTGTCACACCGGTGGCTTTTGCCAATGCAGACGCCGAATGCAAGGCACTGGCAATCCATTCATGAGCACAATGTCCTGGAGTCGCTAACCAAGGGCGCCGAGGCCAACGCCTATCAAGACGACCCGTGAGCACAGTCTTCTCTGCCAGATCGTTTAGCAGCACCACTTGGTATTCACCGCCGGTTTTGGACTAATCACTTAATCCATATCTGCTTGGCATTAACAAATTCTTTTATGCCTTGCGGCCCCAGCTCACGGCCATAACCGGAACCTTTAATCCCGCCACTGGGTAGCCGTGGATCGGTTTTAACAATGCCATTAATGGCCACCTGGCCGGAGTCGATTTGTAAAGCCAGTGATTTTGCCAGCGAGGCGTTTTCTGTCCAGATCCCGGCACCCAGGCCATATTCAGTGTCATTGGCCATTTCAAGCGCATGATCGACATCATCTGCTTTGATGATCACCATCACGGGTCCAAAAGTTTCCTCCTGAAAGGCGCACATGGTGGGTGTCACACCAGTCAGTAATGTCACCGGATAGAAAAACCCGGCCTCTTCCGGCAAGTGACCGCCAAGCAGACATTTGGCGCCGGCGGCGATCGTCTCTTCGACCTGGCGGTGCAAATTCAGTTGTAAATCCTCACGGGCAATTGGACCGATATCCGTGTCGGCCTGCAGGGGGTCACCAAGCCGTAACTTGCCAAGTCGCTGTTCGACCAGCTCGATAAAACGATCATGGACATCCGCCTCAACGATTACCCGTTTGGCGGCAATGCAGGACTGGCCGGCATTAATGATCCGCGACAGGCAGATAATATCCGCCGCTTGTTCGAGATTGGCATCGTTTAATACCAGTACTGGATCCGAACCGCCGAGTTCCAATACACAGGGCTTAACTTCACTGCCGGCTATGGCCGCAACTTTTTTGCCTGCGCTGTTGGAGCCGGTAAACGACACTGCCACTATGCGTGGATCGCGAATCGCCAGTTCTACCTCCGGTGTTTCCAGTGGCAGGTTGACCATAATATTATCCGGCGCACCGGCCTTTAAAAACGCGTTGGCAATCGCCTGGGCAGACTGCGGTACATGCGGGTCATGTTTCATCACGCAGGTATTGCCCGCCATCAGTGCCGGCGCCAAATAGCGAAAGGCCAGCCATAACGGCGCATTCCACGGCAAAATACCCAGCAGGGTACCGAGCGGCTGATAGGTCACATAACTCAGGCTGGCATCGGATGGCAGGGTCTCGTCGGCCAGATAGGCCTCGGCATGGTCAGCGTAATACTCGGCGCAGGTCGCGGCTTTTTCGACCTCCGGCACACCTTCTTTGATGGGTTTTCCCATTTCCAGTGCCATTAATTTGGCAATGTCATGTTTTTCGGCGCGCAACTGTTTGGCGACGGCTTGCAGCACTTTGGCACGCTCGGCAAAGTTTGTGGCGCGCCAACCCGTAAAGGCGGCGCTTGCATCGCCAATGCGGGCGTACATTTGATTTTTATCAAGCGAGGGAAAACCTTCGAGCTGTTGTCCGTTATAGGGATTGGTTGCTACTAGCATAATGTCCTCAGGATGGGTGTTTGGCGGTGGTTTTTTTAACGTCTGTGCTGCCCTCGTTATGACGCGCGCTATCCAGACTCAGCAATTTTTTACTGCTGTTTGTCGGTTTGACGCTAAAATCCCGATCCATTGTGAAGAAAGACTCGCAGCCATCTTCAGTAATGTAGATGGTGTCAGAAATACCGCAGGTTTTATCGCCGTCGACACCCCACATCCAGGGAATGATATGGAAAGTCATACCGGGTTTTAATACTGCGGATTCACCTTGCTTAAGACTGACGATATAACCCTCATCCCAACTGGGTGGGAAGGCGATACCAATCGAATAACCGGAGCGGGTTACCAGCCGGGCACCCACATCATTTTTAGTAATGATATTGCGGATCATATTGTCGGCATCCGACACCGTCATTCCCGGCTGAAATTTATTGTGTACGACATCCAGTGCCATTTTCATGATCTCCTGGGCCTTGTACATTGATGCACTGAGTTTTCCCAGCACAACGGTGCGCATCATCGCTGTGTGATAACGCCGGTAACAGCCAGCGACTTCGAGAAACACATGTTCGCCGGGTTGCACCACGCGACCTTCCCATGTGGCATGACCAATCATGGTGCGCGGTCCGGATGTCACATAAGGCATCACGGCCGGTGGTTCTCCGCCCGCTTTAAACATGGCAGAACTTATCGCCGCGCCAATTTCATTTTCAGTGACACCAGCTTCCGTCGCATCGATACCCGCCTGCATTCCCGCTTCGGTAGCTCTTGTGGCATTTTGCATTACAGCAATCTCTACCGGCGACTTGCAGACCCGTCCCTCTTCAACAATGCCAAAACAATCCAGTAACTTACCATCGGTCAGTGTGTTGTGAATGCAATCCTGATGATACGCCGGGAAGAAGTAGCTGTTGCGCTCATAGCCGATACGTTTTTTATCAAGACCAAATTCACGCAGGGCATCGACCAGCATTTGAATCGCATCACCGGTGTCCGGATACGGCCGGGTGATTTCCACCCAGGTGCGAGCCGTGATGTTCGACTCTTCCAGTTTCCGGGTGATCATAAACGGCTCATCTTCGAGTGGCACGACCAGGGCCTGAAAGAAGGAATAACCCGTCGTCTGATAATCCGTCAGATACATAATGTTTTCCGGATCGGAAATTACCACCGCGTCCATGTGGCGCTCGGCTATCCGCTCACGCAATTCGCGCAATCGTCGCTCATATTCCTCAAAAGGAAAGGTCATATCATCGCGTTTTCTCATGCCGGCTCCTGCATCATGACGTTATCGGTGGCTTTAATGAGGATTTTCAGACCTTCTTCCAAATCAGCTTTGGGCGTGGTCAACGGCGGAATCAATTTCACTACCCGACCGCCAGTGCCGCAACTGGCGATCATCAGACCGGATTCAAAACATTGACTGACAATTTGCTTGGCGCGATCACCATTACCGACGTCGAGGCCCAGGATCATGCCTTTGCCCGTCAGGTTCACCAGCGGATGCCGGTCCACCAATGGCCGCAGGCTATCTGCCATCATGGCGCCATGGGCTTTAACGGTTTGCATCAGTTCATCGTCGTCAAAATACGTCAGTGCCTGATCGCCGGCGATAAAGGAAATATCCTGACCACGAAAGGTGCCGGTATGTTCGCCCGGCAACCAATGTTGGTCATGTTCGGGTTTGACCAGATTCATGGCCATTGGCGTGCCCAAGCCGCCGATACCTTTGGCAAGGCAGATAATATCGGGGTCCAGATCCAGATCATCGAAACTAAAAAACGAACCGGTGCGACCGACGCCGACCTGAATATCATCGATAATCAGCAGGGCGCCGACGTCTTTGGCTAGTTTGGCCAAGGCCTGTAACCAGCCTTTATCGGCGACCTTGACGCCACCTTCGGCCTGAATGGTTTCCAGTAAAAAACCTGCTGGCGGTGCAATACCACTGGAGCTATCGGCGTAAATGGCGCGCAGTTGTTCGATGCTCTGCATGCCACAACCCAGTTCACAGCCGGGACAGACGGTTTCGCAACCAAATGGGAAATGTTGAACATGGGTCAGTGGCACACCGGCCGCGTTACGGAAATGCTGGTTAGCGGTGGCACTCAGCGCTCCCAGGGTCATGCCATGAAAACCGTGGCTGAAAGCAACAATATCCTGCCGGCCGGTTGCCCGACGGGCCATTTTCATGGCGGCTTCAACGGCATTGGTGCCGGTCGGACCCATAAATTGCATTTTGTGCGGCATTTTACGCGGCTCAAGAATGGTCTTGGTGAAATGTTCCATAAATTGCCGCTTGGCAGTGGTGTGCATATCGAGGCTGTGGGTGACACCGTTCGATTGAATATAGGCAATCACCGCTTCGGTCATTCGCGGATTATTGTGGCCAAAATTCAGCACCCCGGCACCGGCAAAAAAGTCGATATATTCCCGGCCATTTTCATCAGTTTGCCGGGCATTCAACGCCTTATCAAAGACTACCGGATACACCCGGCAATAAGCCCGAATTGCCGATTCTCTTTGTTCAAATATGCTCATCTAATTCTCCTTACGTATTTACGCCTTGCCGACGTTGGACAGATCCTCCGGAACAGGTGCGCCACAAAGGCGTGCAAACAGGGCCGTGACCAAAGGAATCAACCGGTCGTTAAAATCATAGTATGGACTGTGGCACGGTGCCTGATGTTCAGGGCCATCATCGCTACCAATCAGCGCAAAAGCGCCGGGGATTTCCTGCAGGTAATAACTGAAATCTTCGGAGGCCATAATTGGCAAGCGAATATCGCTATACAGGGCATCAGCGCCGAATAAGGTCTGCCACTGTTCACGTATCTGCAAAGCGGGCAGGGCGTGATTGGTGGTCGCTTCATAGCGCGGATAAATATTTACCTCGCAATGCACGCCATAGCTGATCGCGGTTTGTTGACTGATTTCAGTGATAAGGCGGTTGAGTTTTTCGCGCGTGGCCTTATCGGGAACGCGGATGCTGCCACCAATTTTGGCCTGTTGCGGTATAACGGTCGGTGCGCTGGGCGCCTCAATAGACGTAACACTTAATACTGCGGCCTGTTGCGGGGGTAGACGCCGGCTGATGACCTGCTGCAAGTTTAAAGTGATGGCACTGGCGGCCAGCACCGGATCCCGGCATAACTCAGGCTGACTGGCATGACCGCCCAAGCCGTTAATAATCAGCTCAAATGTGCCATTTCCAGACATGACAATATCATCGGGGCAAACCAATTTGCCAAATGGGATCGCCGGCCAGTTGTGCCAACCATAAATCACATCAATACCGTCTAACGCGCCATCATGGATCATTTCCCGCGCACCATGACCGCCTTCCTCAGCAGGCTGAAAAATCAAGGTCACCGGTCCTGGCAATACAGATTCCTGTATTTTCAGCCAGTGGGCGGCGGCCATAAGCGTTGCGGTGTGACCATCATGCCCACAGGCGTGCATGCAGCCGGGCTGTTGGGAAGTCCAGTTCTTTTGGCTGTTTTCAGTGAGAGGCAACGCATCAATATCACCGCGCAGCGCAATATGCGGGCCTTTGCCTGTCGGGTTCAGCCAGGCCAGGGTGCCGGTGCCGGCACAAGCGCGCCAGGCAATATTCAACCTGCTGAGCGTCTCGCGAATACGATCAGCGGTACGGTATTCCTGCCAGCCCAACTCAGGATGCGCGTGTAAATCCCGTCGCAACATTTTTGCGTTGGTGATGGTTTCCTGCCAGCTATCTGACATGGCCCCCCCTATTGTGGCTCGCACATCACGGTTTGGTGATAATGCAACTTCACACTGTAAAAAAAATCGGCGCATTGCAAGAAAAATCATCAGCTTTTCAGTCATGTTGATTGATTGACATGAAAAAGCCGTTTTTTTTGCAATAATAATTGCCCGCGATTGTGGGTTGAATTTAACGAAGATGATGAAGCTGTGGCTTTAGCGAGGACAGCTGAATAGGTCTCAGAACGTTGATAGTCCGCTTGCTTCCATCATGCGATAAAGCCAGTAGTTGAGGGCGGATTCATCGGCGTACGCTTCATACGGCAGGCTGTGAAATTGCTCTCCAGTGTTGTTCCATTGCTGATCGAAAAAGGCCAGAGCGCGTTGGGCGGCGGGATGTTCGGAATCGGTCTGCAGGGCGACCTGGGTTTCGAGGTTGTAATTGTCAAGATTGCGCCGGGTGAAATTGGCGGAACCCAGCATTAGCCAGACCGGCTGGTCGTCACCACCCCGGTGCAGCATGTATTTAAAGTGGCATTGCTCGCCACTTGTGTTGCACCAGCGCAATGGAATGCCGGCTGCGTGCAACTCGCTGGCAACCTGTCGGTTGGGTACACCATTCTTCTTGCGCCCGAAGGCATCCTCATTGGGATCGAGCAGAATGCGCAACTGTACGCCGCGCTGGTGAGCCCGAATCAGGGCCTCGATCAATTCGCGATGGGCCAGGTAGAACATGGCCACGTCCAAGCGGTCACCGCTTGCGGCCCGTCCGATCTGTTTTAGCGCTGCATCGCGAATAGCCGCCTCCGTCAGGACCTGTATCGTCGCTCCGGAGGTAGTGGATTCACGGGGCGGTGTCCATTGATTTGGCCAGTTCGGAACCTGACCGGACAGCATGACTGTGGCACGCATGCTGGCCAGCAGATCAGCCGCAGCTGCGCCCGAGAAAGTCAGAGCTACGTTGCTGTGTCGGCTGCTGGCATCATGGGCGTTACCGGACGACACCCAGCCTCGAAGCTGCCCGGCCCGATCGACGACCAGCGCTTTGCGGTGATTGGCTTTGAAATTGGGCAGGGTTAGCCAGGTCCTCAGGCTAACCGGTTTTTCGCCGACCGGGTTGGGCAGCCAGCCCCCCGGAGAGTTGCCGAACCACTGACAGCACATTCGCCAGGCCGCTGACCACAGTGGATTGGAGTCGCGCAGCATCGAAAGATCGGTTTCGACAACGTCGATTCCCGCGGCCTTCAGCGCATCAAGACGGTTGGATTCGACGCCGCCATAGAGCCGGTTGAAGGGGTCGATAATCAGTATGATCTGCATGTCAGGGCGGGCCTGCCGTCGTGCCAGCAATCGCTCGAACACCTGGCCGGAGAGTGCGCGATATTCGTCGCCAGTGCGGCCGGCGAAATCGTTGATTAAAAACATCTCCAGCACAATCAACTGCTCGGCGTTATCGATCAGGGCTAACAAAGTATCGAAGATCTCGCTTCGCTGATGCTGCTGACCATCGGCGTCGAGCCAGGTGCTATCGATCAGAAAATCGACATCATTTGCCTCGCGCTGCGGATAGCCTGTATCCAGGCCGTATGGCAACGGCTTGTAAACATGCCAGACGAACGTGCCTGAGTAGACGATCAGCAAAATGCCAATCAGCCAGGCCACCGGGTGTAATTGAAGCAATTGCATAAAAGCTATCGATTTGGCTGGTAGTGCCTTGTTCAGTATGTCTTTAGGCATTTGTGGCTCAGGTATGGCGGCTGTCGGAATGAGGCCCCCATGGTCGGGGTGGCGGTTTGATATTACGTTAGCCTTGAGGGTTCGGGCAATAATGAGCGTTGCCAAGCGCCGAATCGTCGATGGTCAGGGCAAACTGGATAGCATCCAGTCCACGCCGTTGTCCCGCCGCTTCTTCAGTACCACGACGATGCTGTGTTCGGGTTCAGTAAGTCTTCTTGGCAGCCAGCTTCCATGATTTCGAATTCAGGTATTGTGGAATCAGAGTATCCATAGGGTAAGTAGTGCCAGCGCAACGGCGAGCAATAAACCGGGCCAGAGAGGGCGGCAAAGAGAGGCATGTCCTGCAAACAGGGCCAAGCCACCTTTGACCAGTGTGTTGGTGATCGCGGCCAGCGTGATACCGGTTACGGCGGTATCGGTGCCGATGCTGTCTTGTGCCATGCGGGCCAGAGTCAGGGTGATCGCATCCACATCGGTCAGGCCGGCCACAATCGATACCAGCCAAAGACCCTGTTCTCCCATGTGTTCTTCAATACCGTGTGCGATCAGCAGAATTCCGGCCAGCAGGATGCCGAATTTTAGCGCAGGAATGAGCTGGAAAGGTTGTGTAGCCAGCTTCCCGGTATTTATTGCTGCACTGGATTCACTTTTGCGCCATAGCAAGAAAGCGCCGAGCACACAACCCAGTGTCATAGCCAGCATGGGGGGCAACAGAGTCGGCAGAAGTGCGGGGTTGATTACGGCGACTTCCAGCAAAATTCGCGGGTACATGATTGCCGAGGCCAGCAGAATGCCACAGGACAACAGGTGTGGCATCGGGACACGGGCGTTCATGCGTGCCAGACTGAGGGTCAGTGCAGTACTGGATGCCAGGCCGCCGAGTACACTGGTGATCAATACTCCTTTGTTAGGGCCTGTCAGACGCATGGCAAAGTAGGCTGCCAGGCTGATGCCAGCGATCAGCACCACCATCAACCAGATTTCGTAGGGATTAAGCGCACCCCAGGGGCCGTAGCTCTGGTTGGGCAATACCGGCAACAACACGGCTGAAATCAGAGCCAGCTGCAGAATACCGCGCATTTCACTGTCACTCAGATGTCCCATTGCCTGATGCAGGGTTTGTTTGAAGTGCAGCACGATGGTAGTGATTACAGCTACGGCGACCGCAAGGCTAAGGTCGCCGAGGATGGTAAGCAGTCCTGTGAGATAGGTTACGACGCCAGCTACAACGGTAGTGATGCCGTAGTCGTGATCATTATTGGAATCGAGCCAGTGGGCCAGCCCGAGTAGTAGAGTGACCGCAAGACCCATGGCGATGGCAATACCGGAGCCAAGCGGTGTCGTCAGCATGCCTGCCAGTGCGCCACTCAGTGCCAGCAGACCGAAGGTACGGATTCCGGCAATGCGGCCGCCTGCCGGGGTGTCGCGTTCGTGCCAGCCACGCTGAAGTCCGATTAGCATCCCCAGTGCCAGCGCCACCAGTAACGGCAATAGTTGCGTGTCCATTAAGTATCCTGCAGGGCTGCCTCAGCCCGATTGACTGACTCACAGGGTAACAGATCTCTATGACAACTGGGCTCTGACAGTCGGTGCTAACAGACAAAGAAAAGGTGCATTGGGATAGGTGCCCGGCCCTAAAACTAAACTGCCAGTTAACCGAATGGGCGGGGGCGGTATTTTCACAGAGGCACGCAGTGGCCTGGGAGGTGGGTCGATAAGGTGTTCCAATAGCTTGTGATTAATGGTGTCATTCCGCACGCAGACTTCAGCTCTGTGATCCTGTGTAGTTTGGTATCCGTTGAGCTATGCACTCACTGACAGAGCAAGAACCTGCGCATTCGAGCAAGTCCCATTATCCATTCATTAACCTCCTGGCAAACCCTCTTTAAATACTTGACTAAATTACTAGGATTTGAGACAGTACAGGCCTAGGATTCAAAGCGTTCCAGGAGGTTTCATTGCGGGTAACAAGTAAGGCACATTATGCTCTCCGGGCTTTACTGGATTTGGCCAACCATGAGCCGAACCGTTGTGCAGTGAGTCTGGCTGCGATCGCCGAGCGGCAGGATATTTCCCTTTCGTATCTGGAGCAACTATTTGCCGGGCTGCGCAGGAAAGGACTGGTGGTCGGCATTCGGGGACCCCGGGGCGGGTATCGCCTCGGAGGGCGGCCGGAAGACATCAGCGTAGCTCAGGTCACGGCTGCTGTGAGCGAAAATATGGACACCACCCGCTGCCGGGGGGAGGGCAACTGCCAGCATGGAGCAATCTGCTTGACCCATCATCTGTGGGAGGCACTGAACGAGCATATACGAAACTATCTTCAGGGCATTACTCTGGCAGATGTCATGGCTCGCGAAACCGAGTCCGGTAGCAGTGGTTCCCGGTGCCCGTCGGCTTCCGGCAAGGAAGAAAGGATTGAGGCCGTTGAGCAATTGCAGGGTTCGGCATCAGCATTTAAAGAACAGACAGAGAGTAACTAACATCATGTCGGAACAGATCAATGATCTTATCAAAAGCCATTATGCGGCCGGCTT
>Ga0207903_1000462_pt1 | contig 11919 bp, 11 predicted proteins | sample MalvirmetaMSP131_FD_184234 | JGI IMG/M metagenome (GOLD analysis project Ga0207903, IMG submission 184234) | Marine viral communities from the Deep Pacific Ocean - MSP-131 (SPAdes) | ecosystem: Environmental > Aquatic > Marine > Oceanic | place: Atlantic Ocean | collected 2011-06-25
CCGCAGGTGTCGCTGCCGGCGGAGCAGGCCGGGTTCTCCTACAGCCAGGCCAACGACTTCAACCGGAGCGCCGAGCAGATCTGGGCCGAGGCATCGCGCCAGCTCGACGCCAGCGAGAACGACTGCTTCGAGGACATCCAGCGCCAGGTGTTCCGCTCGATCGTCGTGGACGGCGAGGGGCTGCTGCACCGGGTCTACATCGACGAGCGTGACAGCGACGTCGCGCGGCTGCTGGGCACCGCCTACGAGGTCATCGACGTCGACCGCCTCGAGGGGCCCTTGACCACGGACCGCGACATCCGCGGTGGCGTCGAACTCGGCCGGCGCGGGAACGCGGTGGCCTACCACATCCTGCCGCGCCACCCCGACGAGTGGATGGTGCAGCACCGGACGGACAAGCTGCGGACGAACCTTCCGGAGCGCCACCCGCGCTACGCGGGCGGTCAGCCGTCGATCCTGCACATCTTCCGCCGCGATCGCCCGCAGCAGACCCGCGGCGTCCCCTTCTTCGCGCCGTGCTTCGGCCTGGTCGAGGCGATGAACGACATGCTCGAGACCGAGCTGCAGGCTTCGCGCGCCGCGGCGAAGTTCTGCGCGTTCATCAAGCAGAGCTTCGACGAGAACGAGATCGGAGGCTTCCAGAAGGACGCCGACGGCGAGTACCTCGAGGACCTCGAGTCCGGGACGATCCGCTACCTCGGCGAGGGCGAGGAGATCGTGCCCTACACGCCGAACCGCCCGGGAGCGACGTTCGAGCCGTTCGTGGTCCGGGTCATGCGCTCGATCTGCGCGGCCCTGGGGCTGCCGTACGAGCTCGTGATGAAGGACTTCGGCAAGATGAACTATTCGAGCGCGCGCGTCGCGCTGCTCGAGGCGCGCCGCGGCTTCGAGGTCCTGCAGAAGCTGATCATCGACAAGCTCTGCACGCCGGTGTTCGCCGCCGTCATGCGGGACGCGATCATCATGGGCAAGCTACGCACGCCGCGCGGCTTCCTTTCGAACCCCGGGCCGTTCCTGCGCGCCTACTGGCAGCCGCCCGCGTGGGGCTGGGTCGACCCGGTGAAGGAGGTCGAGAGCTCGGCGAAGGCGATCGAGAACAACCTCTCGTCGCACCAGGTCGAGTCGTCGCGCCAGGGCCGCGACTCCGAGCAGATCCTGCTCCAGCGCGCCAGGCACCTGAAGCGCGCCCGAGAGATCGAAGACGAGTTCGAGCTACCGAAGGGCTCGCTGACTCAGAAGAGCGACTCGAAGCCGGCGGCGCCGGCGAGCGCAGACGAGGACGACGACGACGAGGCGAACGCCAACGAACAAGAAGGCCAGGAGGCCGAGACCCAATGACCGTCAAGCTGCAGAAGATCCCGAAGCACGCCTGCTACCTCACCGGCGGCGAACTCGCCGGCGCGCTCCAGTTCACCCTGCTCGCCGAGGACGAGGAGGACGACGAGGAGGAAGACGAGGAGCAGGCGTCCGAGGAGGACGACGAGGACGACGACGAAGAGCAGGCTGCCGAGGGCGACGACTCCGAGGAGGACGAGGAGAGCGACGACGAGGAGGCGGCTGAAGGGGACGACGCGGCGGACGAGGATGAGGACGACGAAGAGGAGTCCGAACCCGAGCAGGCCAAGCGCTCGTTCGCGATGCTCGCCCACACGGGCAAGCTGATCAGCCGCTGGTGGGGCAACCTCGTGCTCGACATGGACGGCGCGAAGTTCCGCCAGAAGCTGCCGCTCCTGAAGGACCACATGACGTGGGAGCCGCTCGGCTTCTCGACGTCGATCAAGCGGACGTCTCGCGGTCTCGAGGCGAAGGGCAAGATGCTCTCGAACAAGGCCGCCGCCGAGGTCATCTCCTACAGCCGCGAGGGATACCCGTGGCAGGCGAGCCTGATGGCCGTGCCGACCAAGGTCGAGCAGGTCGAGTCGGGCGTGACCGCGACCGTCAACGGCCGCGAGGTTCTCGGCCCCGTGACCATCTTCCGCGAGTGGACGATGCACGAGCTCACGATCACGACGCTCGGCGCAGACGACGAAACCGAAACCCAAGCATTCGCCGCCGACGGCGAGATCCAGGTGGAGATCATGAAGAAGACGAAGACCGATTCCCGAGCGGCGACGGGCACCAAGTCGCCGCCGGCCGCGCCGCCGGCCGGTCCCAGCAACCTTTCCGCCGCGCAGGAGCGCGAGCGCGTCACCGAGATCCTCTCGTCTGCTCACCCCGAGCAGCAGGAGCTGGCGCACGAGCTCGTGGCCACTGGTGCACCGCTCACCGAGGCTCTGAAGCAGCTCAACGCCGACATGCGTCAGCGGCTGGCGGCCGCAGGCGAGGGCCTGCGCGTGCACGCGCAGCCGATCAGCCTCGGCAACGGTTCTGGTCGCGACGGCACCGGCCAGGTGACGACGCTCGCGCTCGACTCGATGCCCGACGACGCCGAGAGCCTGGCGGCCGAGTGGGACCGCAGCCACCAGCAGCTGCGCGGCGAGTTCGAGTCGAAGGAGGTCTTCCTGGCGTGGGGCCAGAACCGGCACCGATGCGTGCACGCCGGCGACGGCGACCGGGGCATCGCGCAGCTGCTCGGCGCCGGCGGTGGCGGTCTGAAGGGTCTCGGCTACCGCAACATCCAGGGGCGCTACTTCATGCGCTACCAGGAGACGACCAACGCGATGTGGGCGCCGCGCATCGCCACGATGTTCACGACCGACCAGGAGAGCGAGATCTTCAAGTGGCTCGGGACGGTCGCGAACCCGCGGAAGTGGGAAGGCGAGCGCCGTCGCACGTCGCTGACGGACTTCGAGCTCACGATGATCAACGAGAAGTGGGAGGACACGGTCGAGGTCGACATCGACGACCTGCGCCGCGACAAGACCGGCCAGATCCTGAAGCGGATCGGCGAGCTCGGCCGGAAGACCGCGTCGATCCAGGAACGCGACCTGACCTACCTGCTCGAGAACCCGACGACGGCCTACGACGGCCTTCCGTTCTGGAGCGCGTCGCACGAAGTGCGCAAGAGCGGCGTGCAGTCGAACGACATCCAGGTCTCGGGCCTGGCGAACCCGGATGCTCCGACGAGCGAGGAGATGTCGAGGGTGATCCTCGAGGGCATCAAGCAGCTCTACACCCTCAAGGACGAGCACGGCGACCCGATCAACGACGGCGCCAAGAAGTTCCTGGTCATGTGCCCGGTGAAGTACATGAACGTCGTGCCGGCGGCGCTCAAGAACGAGTTCACGAGCGCGGGCGTCAGCAACACGATCCGGAGCACCGACTTCCAGATCGACTTCGTCGTGAACTCGCGCCTGAACATGTCGGCGAGCGCGGCGGGCCGCCGAATCATGGTGTTCCGCGAAGACGCGGACCTGCTGCCGTTCCTCTGGCAGGAAGAGCAGATCCCGGACGCGTTCCAGACGCAGGATGCGATGAGCCCGACCGGGTTCTGGCAGAACAAGGTCGTCTGGGGCTCCAAGCGCATCGCCGTCGCGGCCCCGGGTCGCTTCGAGCTCGCGACGCGCATCAACCTCGCGGCCTGATCGGCGCAGAGCGCTGACAACGAAGGCGCCGCGGGGCTGTCCCGCGGCTGCCTCCACACGAACCAACGAACACAGCAGGAGACTGAGAGATGGCGGATCTGATTCAGAACGAAGGCCGCGAGTTCCACGGGGCACCCCCGCCCGGCTCGCTGGTCAACTTCCCGGTGAACGCCGACACGATCGTGTACGAGGGCGCGGCCCTCATGCACAACGCGTCCAACGGCGCGGCCCAGAACTGCACCCCGACCGCGAGTGCCGAGTTCATGGGCTTCGCGATCGAGCTGACCGAGAACCGAGACGGCTCGCTGAACGGCGGCGCGCTCGCGGCCGCGACCGTTCGGGTCCAGACGCACGGCATGGTCTGGCTCGACGTGACGAAGGGATCGGCCTTCGCGCGGCTCGACGCTGGCACCAACGTCTACGCGTCCGACAGCGACACCTTCACGACGTCGGCGGGCACGAACAACGTGCTGATCGGCCGCATCGTGATGGTCCCGGAGGAGACGGTCGGCGCCAACGCCGGTCGCGTCCTGGTCCACTTCCAGAACACCGCCGTGCGGAGCATCTGATGGCCAAGAGCTACGACCTGGTCGATCGGAGCGGGAAGGTGCTCGGCTCCGTCACGCTCGCGAAGGGCGTCACGATGCCGGAGATCGGCCGCGCGCTCATCGCGTCGAAGCCGCTCCAGATCGTCGACCCCGATGCGGCGGTCAACGTTGGTCCCGCGACGGACATCGCGCCGCCGGCCGGCGGAGACGCGAAGGGCGGCGACGGCAAGGCCGGCGGCGACGGCAAGGACGCGAAGGGCGGCGACGGCAAGGACTCGAAGGGGGCCGGCGGCAAGTGAGCCTGCGGGACCTCGACGCTCGGATTGCGCGACAGGTGCTCGGCGACGCGACTCGCGGCGCTGAGCCCATCACCTATCACTTCGCCTCCGGTGCCGAGCCCCGCACGTTCAACGCTCACGTTCGGCGTCTGTTCCTCGAGCCCTCGACGCCGCAGTCGAGCCCGGTCAAGGAACGGCGTTGCGACGTGGAGTTCCCGCGCTGCCCCACCGACGACCTGGGCCCGATCAACTGGGCTTCAGGCGACAAGATTGAGCTCCCGGTTGCGGTCGGCGAGGAGCCGACCAAGTGCCGCGTCAAGAGCATGCTGCAGCAAGATGCGGCGCGCATCATCTTGCAGGTGACCGAGTGACCAGCGGCGACGTTCCCCTGACGGCCGTCGGCGACGATCGGACCCTGAAGGTCACGGTCGATACGCGCGTGGTCGAGCGCGTGATCGCGCGCTCGCCCAAGATCGCGCACTTCTGGCTGCACGGCTTCCTGTTCAAGTCGTTGCGTGACCACCGGGTCACGTGGCTCAGGGCGAAGGGCATCAAGTTCGGTCGTCGCGGCGCCGACGGTTCGTCGAAGGCGATCAAGGTCCACCGCATCAACGAGGGGCCGGCGTCTCCGTCGGAGGAAGACGTCGTTTACCGGGTAACGCCGAAGAACCAGAAGACCACGTCGGTGTCCGAGGCGGTCGCAGGCCTGAAGCAGATGGGCTTCGAGGCCTTCGCCGGCAGCACCGTTCTGCGTGTGCACGAGTTCGGAGAGGACATCCGCGTTCCGAAGTTCATGGCGGTGCCCGTTGGCACGCGTCCTGGCAACCCGGAGGCCTGGCTGAAGCGCTATCCGAACAAGCGCCTGCTCTACAGCCCGTCGAAGAAGAAGGACGGGACTGCGGTCCTCTACGAGGTCCAGCGCAAGGGCAAGCGCGGAAGGCCCAAGAAGGGCGCGACCAAGGAGATCGTCGAACGGCTGAAGCTCCGCTTCATCCTGACCCGCTTCGTCGAGATGGACCCGACGCTGAACTTCTACGGCATGTGGGACCAGCTGCAGTCGAAGCGCGACGGCGACTGGCGCGGCGCCGCGAGCCGCATGGAATCACAGCTGCAGAAGGGGGACCCCAGGGACTTCTGATGCCTTCGATTCGCGAACAGCTGCTGCAGAACCTGACTGCGCACATGAGCGACCGGCTCGATGGCTGGTCGGTTCAGCGTCACTCTGGACTCAACAAGTCGGGGGACCTTCCGAGGCTGGTCATCTACTACATCGGTCACCGAAAGCGGCTGCGGGCCCACGGCGCGGGATCGGTCGAGTACACGACCGAGGTCGAGGTGATGTTGGAGGTGAAGGTGGCATTCGAGGCCGCCGACGCGGAAATCGATGGCGGGAATCCGCTGCGATACGTGGCGCGACTGTCGGACCTGGTCGAGACCGAGCTTCATCGCGTGCTGGCCTACGAGCCGCCTGAAAGTCAGATGCGCCTCGACGTCGACGCAACGGACTTCGTGTCCGAGGAAGGCGATCAGACGACAGCTTCCGCGGTGATCACCGCGCGCTTCGCGTTCAACGAGACGTTCGAGGTGACGGTCTGATGGTCGCGATCGCGCTCGACAGCCTGCCCCCCGTGCACGAGCTCACGACGGCCGACGAGAGCGTCGTGCTCGTCACGGAGCGCTCGCGGCTGCCGTTCCAGCACGTCCCGGACCCGCAGGTGGAGCCGCGCCTGTTCCGCGGCACCTGGCGCAACGTCTCGGGCAGCGTGGCGCGCGCGATCCGCGCGCACTGCATGGCGCACCACACCGCGCCGTTCCGGATCCGCGTCCCGCGCACCGGCGAGCTCGTCACGGTGATGTGGCGCTCGTTCCCAACCATCCAGTGGGCTTCGGCCGCGTGGGCGAGCACCGTCACGGCCGAGCTCGAAGAGATCCCCGCCTACGACTGAGGAGACCCGAACATGCCCGTACGCCGCAAGCAGCAGCTCCTGGTGAAGACCGAGACCAGCGAGGGTGTCAGCGCCGATCCCGGCGCGAGCGACGCCGTCCAGATCTACGAGCCGAACTACCAGGACAACGTCGACCAGCAGAATCGCGTCCCCTCTGGCCCGTCGCTGTCGCGCGACTTCACGCCGCTCGGACGCAGCACCCGCCAGATCACGTTCGAAACGGACTTCCGCGGCACCGGGACGGCGAGCGCGGCGAACGAGTTCGAGTCTGCGCGCTTCCTCAAGTCGGCCGGCTACAAGCGCAGCGTGATGAAGCAGCTGACGGTCGGCGCCATCACGGGAACCGGGTTCCAGGTCGGCGAGATCGTCAGTCAGGACGGCGGGGCCAACCGCGGCGTCGTGCTCGGCTGCTTCCAGGGCGGGAGCCTCATCGATCAGCTGGCTGGTGACGGCGGCACACTGGCCGTAGCGGTGCTGCAGGGAGCGTTCGATACCGCGAACGTCATCACGGGCGAGAGCAGCGGTTCGTCCTCGGATGCGAACCCGTCAGACGTGACGGACTACGCCGGCGTCTGCTTCCAGCCGACCAGCGAGAAGTCCGTCAACGTCGCGGTCGGCACCTGGTCGGGCACCCCGGCCAACGTGCCGGCAGGCGTCGGCGAATGCCTCGACGTGCTGAACAGCCTGGGCCAGGTCGTCGGCGGAGTGCAGATCCTGCGCAACAACAGCTCCCCTTCGCCGGCGGCCTGGGACGACATGGACGTCACGCTGCTCTGGGGCCGTATGGAGAGCGGCCACTCGCTGCGTTCCGTCGCCACCGGCGTCGCGGCCATCACGGGCACGCCGACGCAGATCCGCACCCCGTCGCTGACCGCCAGGCACAACCTCGACGGGCGTCGCCGCGACAGCACCGGGGGACGGTGCGACTTCACGGTCGCGGCCGAGGTCGGTGGCCCCCTGATCTTCAGCTGGACCATGACCGGGGACCTCGGTCCCGCGATCGACGCGCTGCAGATCGCGACGACCGGCCTGAGCGCGGTGCGCGCGCCGCGCCTGTTCGGCGCGATCTGCGCCTACGGCCTCGGCAACGCGCTCCGGCGCCTCACGACCAAGAGCCTCTCGTTCGCGAACGGCGGCAACGTGGCGCCGAACCTCGACGGGAACCGCGAGGGCGGCAGCACCGGTTCGAACGTCGTCGACCGCGACGGCAGCCTGACGTTCACGACCGACCAGGTGCACAGCACGTTCGACTGGGAGGCCGCGCGCGACCAGCGGCAGGCGGTCCGCGTCGCCCAGATCCTCGGCAGCACGCCCGGCAACATCGTCGGGATCGTCGCGCCGAACTGCCAGATCACGAACGCGACGCCGGGCGACAGCGACGGCATCGCGACGTTCGACATCACCGCCAACCCTCGTCGCGTTCTCGAGAGCGGCGACGACGAGCTCTTCATCTTCCAGCTCTGAGCCCAGCACCATGGTCGTAGCACGCAGCGTCAACGAGACGTTCCAGTACGTCTGCCATTCGGATCGGCAGCTTCCCCAGGATCAGCAGACGACGTTCATCCTCCGGCGCCTGCCCGCGACGGTCGGGATGGCGCTCGACAACCTGCACGAGGCGACGCAGACCGGCCAGGTCACCTTGCGCGTGGGCGATCAGCGCATCGTCACGCTGCAGGCCGGCCTGGCGGGCTGGACCAACTTCAACGACGCGCAGGGTGCGCCGATCGAGTTCAAGCACGAGCACGGCGTGCGGAGCGTCTACGGCATCACGGTCAAGAACCCGGCGAAGGTCGAGATGATCGACTACCTGCCGGAGGAGATCGCCGAGGAGCTCGCGCGCGCGATCGTCGAGGGGAACCAGCTCTCCGAGGACGACGCAAAAAACTGATCCTCGCCGCCACGGTGTGCTGTGCACCCGGCGGCAAGCGGTGGGACGCGGACTGCAGCGAATGCCACGATCCGGAGAAGCGACGACTGTGGGGGTGCGACGAGCCGAGCGACGAACCGTTGCTCGAGATCTCGCCGTGCCCCTACTGCGACGGCGCGAACCAGGATTGCCGGCACTGCTCGGGCAGCAACAGGGTGCCGGTGCATCGGTGCCCGAACCGCACCGTGACGGCGAGGGAGAAGCAGGCCGTCATCGCAGCCTCGCAGGTCGAGCTCGGCGTGCTGCCAGACGCCGGCGGCTGGATGGACCAGGCGTACACGTTTGTGACCGCCTACCCGCTCCTCGCGCAGGAGATCGAACGGTGGCGCGAGCACGCGCGGCAGGAGGCCGAGAAGCGCGCGAAGGCGAAGCGGGGGAGGTGAGCCGTGCCGAATGAGAAGCGCACGCTCGAGATCAGCGCCAGGCTCAACGACTTCGTCACGAAGAACCTGAGCCGGATGCAGCGCGGGATCCAGCGGTTCGCCAGTGTCGCGGGGCGGGCGTTCCGCGGGCTGCTGACGCGGATCAACCCGCTCGCGATCGGCATCACTGGCTTCGTCTCGGCCTGGGCCGCGTTCCGTGGCGGCAAGACCGTCGTCGAGATCCTCGATGGCGTCGATGCGCTCGACAAGCTCGGCGACAGCATGAACACCGACGTCGGGCGCCTCGCGCTGCTGCGTGGCGCGTTCGAGATCGCGGGCGTCAGCGGCGACAAGTTCGCCGACATCATGAAGACGGTCGGGACCATCGTGGGATCGGTGCTCGACCGCAACGACGCGAACCTGATCGAGGGCCTCGAGCGCCTCGGTGTCACGGCCGACGACCTCCGCGAGAAGGACATGGTCGGGATCTTCGAGGGCATCGCGGGCGGCCTCGAGCAGTACAACACGGCGCAGGAGCGCGCGGCCGCGCTCTCGCGCTTCTTCCCCGAGAACTTCCAGCCGCTGTTCGCGGTGCTGGCCAAGGGGCAGGACGAGTTCCGAAACCTGATCGCACTCTCGGATCTGTTCGTCGGGACGATCGGCGAGGACGGCGCCAAGGCGGCGGGCCGGTTCGCAACGGCCATGGGCTTGCTCAAGACCACGGTCGAGTCCGTTGGTCGCGACGCCCTGATCGTCATCGCCGAGCGGTTCGCGCCATCGATCGAGCGCATCGCCACGTTCCTCGCCACGAACCGGACGGTCATCGCCGAGGGCCTGGCCGCGATCATCACGGCGGTGGTCAAGACGGTCGCGGTCATCGGTAGCGCCGTGCTCCAGATCCTGGCGTTCCTGGTTGCTCGAGGTGACGAGCTGATCGAGAAGCTGCGCGAGCTGCCGATCATCGGCGAGCTGATCGGCGATGCGCTCTCCAGCGTGTTCGACGTCCCAGAGCTGAACGAGCAGGCCAAGGCGATCCGCGACCGCGCAACCGAGATCGCGGACGAGCTCCTCTACCTCGAGCAACGCATCGCGGAGATCGGTCGCAACCCGCGTGAGTTCGACGCATCGGGGACGCGTCTGCAGGCCTACCAGGACCAGGCGCGGGAGCTGCGGAACGAGCTCGCTGAGCTCCGCGTCGCGTTCCAGGAGGTCGCGCCAGGCGCTGGCGACGTCGCGGATTCGGCGCGCAGCAGCGCGAGCCTCCGGCAGATGTCGGAGCTGCTGAAGCAGCTGGCCAACTTCGAGGACCTGCCAGGCCTTCCGTCACAGTTCGAAGGGCTGCTACGGCAGCTGTTGGGACCTGATGATCTGCCGGAGATCAGGCAGGATATCGGCGACTTCTTCCGGGGGTTCGGCGACCAAGTCGAGCAGATCAGACGCAAGTGGTCGGACTTCTCGCAGGCGGGTCGCGATGCCGCGGTGCAGCTTGTCGACAACGGCCTGAATGGCGTCGCGGACGCGTTTGCGGACATCATCACGAGGACCAAGAGCGCGAAGGAGGCCTTCAAGGAGCTGGCTCGATCGCTTCTCTCGGACCTCGCGCGCATCATTGCGCGGCTCGTGATCGTGCGGGCTGTCAGCAGCCTGTTCAATTACGGCAGCAGCAACGTCCAAGCTCAGGAGAAGGGCGGCGTCATTCGCGGGCAGATGGGGAAGCCGGTCAAGCTCGAGGCTTTCGAGCGCGGCGGCATCGCGCGCGGCCCGACGCTAGCGCTCTTCGGCGAGGGGCGTGCATCGAAGGGCGAGGCCTTCGTGCCGCTCCCGGACGGTCGCACGATCCCCGTGACGCTTGCCGGCGGCGGCGGAGGCGGTCCTTCGTTCACGTTCAACATCAACGCCGTCGACGGCGCCTCCGTGCGGCGCATGCTCGTCGAGCAGAAGGAGACGATCATGGCGGTCTGGAGCGAGAGCGCCGCCAGCCGTCAGGGGACCAGGCAGCTGATGCAACGGGCGGTGCGCTGATGGCCGAGGTCCGCTACTGCGACCTGGTGCAGCGCTACCGCACGGAGCGCGTGGTCACGATCGGGGGCCAGCAGGGGCCGCCGCTCGGAGAAGGCTGGACGCAGATCGCCACGTTGCCGGCCTCCCGCATGCCGAGCGGCTCCGGCGAGTACGCCGTGATCGTGTCGGGCAAGATCGGCGACGTCCTGATCGCCGGCGATCCGCCGGCGGCCGGCATCATGCAGGTCTGCGCAGGCCTGACGGGAGGCACCCGGTGCCCGCACCTTCGCATGAGCCACACGCTCACCGAGCCGCCCGGGCCCGGCGAGGGCATCCCGTTCCAGTTCCTGTTCCTGATCTCGGAGGGTCACCCCGACCCGGTGCTCGGTTCGTCGATCACGCCGATCGCGGGCGAGAACGAGCTCTGCCTGTGGGCCCGGACGTTCCGGAACAGCGACCCGGCGAACTACTACGTCGAGTTCACGGTCTCGGATGTCTCGTGGCTGTGGTTCGACCTGGCGCGCATTCCCGAGACCGACTGGTTCCTCCACGAGGTCGCGACGACCGTGACGCTGCCGACCGCGCCGCCGGCGGCGTTCTCCGAGCTCGGCCCGGCGGTGGGTGACGTCGGCGAGACCTGGCTGCACTTCCAAAACCTGTGGTACGAGCCGCGCACGCGCGGCGCGCAGGCTCCGTCGTTCGCGTTCCGCTACAGCGACCTCTGGCCGAACGTCGAGACGCCGGTCGGCTCGTTCGGCCGCTGGGGACAGAACCGCCGGCCGCAGGCCGCGACGCTCTTCGAGATCCCGCAGATCCAGCAGGGCGTGTTCTGGTCGCTCGAGCACACGACCGACACGACGCAGGTCGGCTATGCAGGCTGGGAGCAACCCGCCGCGGCCGCGCGGACCGCGGTGCACCGATACCGGCACTTCGCTGTCCGGATCGATCCGCTGCCGGACGTGCACCGTGCCTACGTCTCGGGTCCCGTCCAGGGCGGCTACCGGCTCGACGAGAACTGGCGCTCGATCTACCTGAACCTCGAGCGGCCGCGGCCGTCGCCGGGTGTGCTGACCGCGCCGATCGTGCTGCTGCACGAGCTCGCCCGCTTCGAGAACATGCAGGCCGCCTACGGCGCCTACCTGACCGAGGACCGCGACCAGCGTGGTCTGACGAACGAGGTGCTGCACCCGGTCGCGAACGCGGTCCGCGGCGAGGCGGTGTCGTCGATCGTCATGACCCAGCGGCGCTTCCATCCGCTGTCGCCGGCGATGCAGTGGCGCGCCCACCTGGTGGGAAGTCTGTCGTCTCCGGCGGGGCTGCAGCAGGTCCAGGA
>Ga0207903_1000469_pt1 | contig 11762 bp, 6 predicted proteins | sample MalvirmetaMSP131_FD_184234 | JGI IMG/M metagenome (GOLD analysis project Ga0207903, IMG submission 184234) | Marine viral communities from the Deep Pacific Ocean - MSP-131 (SPAdes) | ecosystem: Environmental > Aquatic > Marine > Oceanic | place: Atlantic Ocean | collected 2011-06-25
CTACAAAAAAGTCTTTTAATCCGCTAAGGATACTTTGCACAGCATAGGCTGCTAGAATGAGTCCCATTACTTTACTAATAACAGTGATTCCGTATTCTCCTATACGTTTTTGGATAAAGGTTGCCCCTAAAAGAATTACCATGGTAATCAAAACCACTACCAATACCAAGATGGATGTAATTATTTGTTGTTGGATGGTATAAAGGTGGTTGTCTGTTAAAAGCACCACTGCCATAATAGCCCCCGGAGATGCAATGGATGGAATGGCCACAGGAAAAATAGTCACATGTTTATAATCTTTAATCATATGTTTTTCGGTTTCAGGCTTTCCTTCTCCAAAAATCATTGTTAACGCAAAGAGAAAAAGTATAACGCCTCCAGATATTTGAAATGCGTCTAGCGTCACTTGCATTCCTTCTAAGATTAATTGTCCAACGACTATAAAAAACAATAAAATAAGAAAGGCTATAAATGACGCCGAAATAGCTACTTTTTTCTTGTGTTTTTGATCTAGCTGTTTGGTGGCTTCAAGATACACAGGTACTGAACCCAGTGGGTCTATAACTGCTATTAAAAAGAAAATTTTTGTAATAATGGCGGTAAGCATTTACTGTTTTGGTTTGATATATTTAATAATACGATTCAATTAGACCATAAAGATATGGAAATTGAAAAGGTAATTGGTAGCAAGAAAATAGTAATGGTTATATTAACTTTTCTTTAAAGAAGTTAATGGTCCTTTCCCAGGCAAGCGTGGCAGCCGCTTCATCGTAACGAGGTGTGGTATTGTTGTGAAATCCATGGTTTACGGCAGGATAGAAATGCGCTGTATAGTCAATATTATTGGCTTTTAACGCTACTTCATAAGCTTCCCAACCTGCATTGACACGGGTGTCAAGTTCGGCATAATGTATTAATAACGGTGCTTTTATCTGGGCGGTTTCTTCAGCTGAAGGTTGGCCCCCATAAAAGGGAACGGCGGCCGATAAGTCCGGTAGTTTTACCGCCATCATATTGGAGATCCAACCTCCAAAACAAAAGCCTACCACGCCTACTTTTCCGTTACAGTCTGGGTGGTTTTTGAGGAACTGGAAGGCGGCGATAAAGTCTTCGAGCATTTCGTTGCGGTCTCTTTTTCTTTGTAATTCTCTACCGTCATCATCATTTCCGGGATAGCCACCCAATGGTGTTAGGGCATCTGGGGCAAGGCTTATAAATCCGTCGAGAGCGGTACGTCTTCCTACATCTTCTATGTAAGGGTTTAGCCCTCTATTTTCGTGAACCACAATAACGCCAGGAAGTTTTCCTTGCATTTCGTTGGGGGTAGAGAGCAGTCCTTTAATGGTGCCTCCTCCTTTGGGAGAATCATAGGTGATGTATGTTGATTCTAAAGCTGGGTGGTCTTGTGGTACCAAAATTGAATTCTTGTAGTTTGGGGCTATAAAACTCAACAGCGCACCCACCGTAATACTTCCCACAGCGTATGCCGATAGTTTTTCAACAAATTGGCGACGATCCATTTTATTATGGGCATAATCGTCATAAAGGTCAAATACTTCCTGACTAATATCTTCTTTTTTAAGTGGATTCATAACATATATTATTGATGTTTTTAAAGTTATAAAAAAAACAAAGCCCTTTTAATTATAAAAGGGCTTTTTAAAAACATTCACAACTAGTTTACTCTTTCAATAGCTGTTTTATGATGCTTCCTGTTTCACTTTGAATAATGACTAGATAGGAAGCACTTGCCAATGTAGAGACATCAATTGTTTTTTGAATTCCAAAATTGTTTAATGACACTTTCATCACTAGGCGTCCATTTATATCATAGATACTTATTTGCTCTAGTTTAATCTGTTCCGGATTTGCGATATTGAGAACGGTTTTGGCAGGGTTAGGGTAGAGGATAATGGTGGATAGGTCGATGGTTGCCTCTCCTGTTCCTAGAAATGCCTCTACATTAAGAACGAAGGTATACTCTGTCATGTTCCCAAGGTCATCCTCTGCAAATAGGGTGATGTTGTACACTCCTGGGGTAAGGATGGTGCCTATGGCAGGATCTTGATCTAGAACAATTGGAAGTATGGGATCACTGCAATTATCTGTAACGATGATACCTATAGTAAAATCTTCAAGGACGTATTCCCCATTTTCATCGGCCATACGAACCAAATCTACAGGTAGAGTTCCAGTGTCAAATTGTGGTCCTAATACATCCTCTACGGTTACCGTTGCGGTACACGAAGAAATGTTTCCGTTTATATCTTCGGAAAAGACCGTAATGGTTACTGGGCTTCCTATATCGGTACAGCTAAAGGAAGATGTATCTACTGAAGTGGTGGTGGTACCACAGGCATCGGTATTACTAGCAATAACATCTTCGGCTGTGATGATTGCAACTCCGTTTTCGTCTAGTTGTACTGAAATATCTTGACAAACCAATTCTGGAGCAGTGGTATCTTCTATAGTAACGATGGCATTACAGGAGGTGGTGTTTCCATTTACATCTGTCACGGTAAGGACCACAGGATTGTCTCCCACATGACTACAATCGAAGGTATCGATAGTTACTGAATACCCTGCTACATCAATGCCACAGGCATCGGCGCTACCACCATCTAAATTGGCTGGATCTATGGTTACCGTTCCTGTTGCGTCCAATTGAACTGTGATGCTCTGGCAGATAGCCACCGGCGCAGTAACATCCTCCACGGTGACCACAGCCACACATGTGCTGGTGTTCCCGTAGATATCGGTAGCGGTAAGGGTGACATTGTTAGGCCCTACATTGCTACAATCGAAGGTGTCAATGTCTATGGCTAGCGAAGTTAGCCCACACGGATCACTACTTCCCTCATCCACATCATTTGCAGTGATGGTAGCATCTCCAAATTCATCTAATTGAATCGTGATGTCTTGACATGCCATTGTAGGAGCTTCCGTATCGGTTACTGTAATAGTGAAACTACAAATGGTTATGTTTCCGCTATTGTCGGTTGCTTCAAATATTATGGTGTTTTCACCTATAGGGAAGGTGCTTCCGCTGGCTAATCCACTTATTTGTGTTATTGAAGTAATACCACATTCGTCTAAAGCTGTAGGGTTTGCAAAAGTTACTTGTGCACCACACACTCCAAAGTTTGTTGGAACATTGATGTTTGCTGGACAAGCAACTAAGGGAGGTGTCACATCTTGAACGGTTACTACAGCGATACATTGCGCAGTATTTCCGTGGCTATCTGTGACGGTAAGTATTACATTGTTAGGTCCTACATCGTTACAATTAAATGAATCGATATCTATAGATATGTTGTTTATGCCACAGGCATCAGTACTTCCATTATCTATATCACTTGGTAGTATGGATGCTTCGCCAGCAGCATCTAATTGAATAGTAATATTTTGGCACACCACGGAAGGCGCTACTGTATCTTCTACTGTTATGGTAGCTATGCACTGTGAGGAGTTTCCATTCGTATCGGTTACGGTTAAGGTTACTAGATTATTCCCAATATTGGTGCAATTGAACGTATCTGTATCTATAGCAAGAGTGCCAATACCGCAAGCATCTGTACTTCCGTTATCTATGTCGCTGGCTATGATGATGGCAGTACCATTGACATCAAGTTGTACTGTTATATCTTGACATACCGTTGTGGGAGCCTCATTATCTTGAACTGTAACAGAAAAACTACAGCTAGTAGTATTTCCACAAGCGTCTGTAACATTAAAGGTATTAAGGGTAGTTCCCACTGGGAATACAGTACCACTGGCAAATCCTGCTGTTTGTGTTACTGTGAAGCTACTACAACCATCTTCTCCTTCCACGGTATAATTAATGTTGGCGCCACAGGTGTTAGGATCGTTTAGCACTACCATATCGCTAGGGCAAGTTACTACAGGTGGGGTGGTATCTACTACTGTAATAGTTTGTATGCAGGTATCTGTATTTCCTGCTGCATCTGTGGCTTCCCAGGTTCTGGTTATTGTTTTTGAATTACCACATAATAGGCTTATACTATCTATATAACTTAAGGTGGGAGTTCCTACACAGTCCATTGCTGTTGGTATTCCTGTAATGGATGGGTCTGAATTTGGGTCAACTTCAAGATCGTAAAATATTTCGAGCGTAAAGTCATGTAAGCAACCTCCGTCAAACTCAAAAGCATCTTGTACACGAAGTTCCCAAATACCTAGGAGATTTTCAAATAGTAGCACATTTAGTTGATCTTGGGGCTTTACAGCACCGCTAATTCCTGCATCAATTAAATAGTATTGTGGACAATTTTCACTATCGTCTCCAGTAAATATGAGCCCTTCGCAGATTTCTGGAGCTGTAAAAGGTGCACTATCCTTAAAAATGGCAGCTATATTGTCTGTGTCTGCTTGTCCTTCACAAAGAGTGCCCCAATCAAGCAGGTTAATTACTGTTCCGTTAGGACTAACTAGCTTTAGGCCTATATCTTCCAGCCAACTATGATCCATATTAACTCCAATTTGAATATCTGTAATAACTGCACCCGTTGGGATAGTTGCTACATCTATTGTAGCATTAACCACGTTTCCATATTGTGCATCGGTCCAGCTTTGGGGCGCTCCATTATAGGAAAAAACCCTAGAATCGCTAATGGTTATATTCTCTCCTGTACATTCTACTGTAGCATTTGCTGGGCAAGTTATTTGCGGTGGATTCGTATCCAATACTGTTACTGTAAACTCGCAAACTACATTGTGTCCTCCAAAGTCTGACCCTACAAAAGTATTGGTTGTAGTCCCTACAGGAAAAAAGGAACCTGACGAAAGTCCTTGCACCTGTGCCCAAAAAGCAAGACAGTTATCGGTAATAGAAGGAGTTGTAAAGCTTACATTAGCACCACAAGCGTTAGGTTCACTTGAAACTGTAATATTGGTTGGGCAATTTTCTATGACAGGTACGGTATTATCCACTACGGTTACTGTATAAGAACAAGAGACAGAATCTCCAGAGGTACTGTTTGCAGTATAAGAATAGGTTGTAACCCCAATGGGTAGTGTAGCTATTCCTGTAGGACCCGAGGTTTGTGTTATGGTAACCGATTCGCAAGATTGTGAAGCCAATAACAAAGGAGGTGTATATTCGGCATTACAATTGGCCCCTGCATTAAGCACTACATTTGAGGGGCACCCCATAGTGAGTTCAGAAGGTTCTACCGTAACATTAGCAGTACAGGTAGCTGTATTACCCGCTCTATCGGTAACGTTTAATGTAACCACATTATTCCCTAAATTGCTACAGTTCATAGTGGCATTTCCAAAAGGAGGGATGGAAAGGGTAATGCTACCATCTGGATCACTGCTACCGCCATTTATCATAGCTGGTGTTACGATTGTGTTTGAAAGAAAAGGGTTGAGGGTAACCGTAATGTCTTCACAAACAGCAATGGGCGGTGTGTTGTCTTCTATTGCCATAATATTTATTAGAATATTATTATCTACGTGGGTTGGAAAGGCAACATCGCACCCCGAAATATCCACAGATTCACCACAAATGGAATAGCGACTTTGAGTTGGCTCACCTATTGGCCTACTCCCCGTAACAATAGAAGTATTACCAATCATATAAACACTACTAGAACTTACTGCTTTGAATACCACAGTTATTTCATTACCATAACCGTATGCATTTACAGGCGTAGTGAAGTCAAAAGATTTTAAATAAGCACCATTGGGAGGATAAAAGACTGGTAATGTCATGGTGCTTCCTGGAATGAGGGTTCCTGCCCCAGAACCACAAGCAAAACCCTGGCTTTCGGAATTTGTAGCTGGACAATTAGAATACATAGAAATCTCTAAGGTAATAGGTGCTTGCAAATTGGTTTCTAAGTGATAAAGCCCAACTTCAACTTTGGTAATTAGCCTATTGGAATTGGAAGTTGTAAACCGTACTTTGTCTCCAAATTTTGGAGCACTTTCAGCAAATGGAGTACTAAAATTTATTGCTTGCAAATTGGGCGCTGCGGGATCGGTAGCATATATTTGTAGTGCTGTAGCACGGCCATTTGTAAAATTAGGTACTTCACGATTTACGTTTAAGGTCGATAGAAGTTCGTTGCTTCTCGATATACTATCACTTTCCTGAGCTATAAGCTGTATTTGAAGTAGAGGAGTGATAATAAGTATTAGTGCTAGTAATCCTTTTTTCATGATTTAGTTGTTTTGATGATAAGTGCAAGCTAACCCACAATAGGCTTTAAAAAAATACGTAGACCTACGCATTGAGGATATGGTGATTATTCATAATCCATATCAATAGTGCATTTTGCGATGATTTTAACTTTAGCTTTCGAATGATATTACTACGATGCTTTTCTATAGTTCTTACAGAGCAATTTCTTAGTATTGCCATTTCTGCAGAGGTCATTCCATTTTTTATAAAGTGAAGTATTTCAAGCTCTACGTTACTAAAAACTAATACTGGTTTAGACGCATCCTGTGGAGGTATTTCTTTTTTTAAATTCATACCTAAAACTAAGGGTATGGAGTTTTAAAAAAAATGCGTATACCTACGTATTAAATAAATGGGGATGTTTTTGCACCCAGAGTAATAAGCCATTTTGGGTAGGGGGAATTTCCAATTTTTTTATGATATTGCTACGGTGTTTTTCTACCGTACGTTTGGAGATAAAGAGTTCTTCGGCAATTTGGGAGGATGAAAAATTTTTGGCGAGATACTTCAAGATTTTTGCTTCGGCGACGGTGAGGTTTTTGAGTTCTTCAGTTTCTTTAGAAAAATGAATGCCTTCTGTAATATGTTTACTCACAAACGTTTTTCCTGCCAGTACTTCGTTGATACAAAACTCGATTTCTTGTAAGGCGTCTTCTTTTAAGAGATAGCCATGGGTTGTCTTCCCTACTTCATTTAAAATAGCTTCTTGCTTGTAGAGTGTGAGAATGATTATTTTTGTTTTAAATCCCTTTTGTTGGCATTGTAATGCAATTTCAAGTCCGTTAAGTTTGGGCATATCAAAATCTAAAATGGCAATATCGGGACTGTGATTTACAATTGCATTGTATGCTTCGTTACCATCTAGAGCTGTAGTTAGTATATTAAACCGTTTGCTTTCCAAAAATGCTTTTGTTCCTGTTAAAAGAATGGGGTGGTCGTCTGCAACGATAACGGTTGGATTCATTTTTTAGGTATTTTAATGGATACACTGGATCCTTTTTCAGGAACAGATTCGATATCCAATGTAGCACCAATATACTGGGCGCGTTCTTTTAGGGTTTTCATACCAAGTCCTTCATTTGTATTCATTGAATCGGCTTTAAAGCCTTTTCCATTATCTTTTAGGGTAAACACAAGATAGTTTTTTGTTTCTTTAGAACTGAGGCTACAAGCTGTTGCTTGTGAGTGTTTTTCTACGTTGGTCATTGCCTCTTGTAGCATTCTAAATACATATATTTCATTTTCTTTAGTCATGAGTCCATCTTGTATTTCAATGTCTTCGGAATAAAATATATTAGAGTTTTTCTGAAAGGTCTCTACCATATTTTTTAAGGATGTTATTAATCCTAATTTTTCAAACTGAAAAGGATGTAGATTGTGAGACATTTCTCGTACTTCTTTAATGGTTTCGCCCACTAAATCGATTTCATTTTTGTCTTCGGTTTCTTTTGAAACAAGTGAGTTTTTAATCATTAGTAGTTTTTGCCCCACACTGTCGTGAAGTTCGGAAGCGATACGTGCACGTTCATTTTCTTGTGTTTTTAAAATATCCTGAGTAAAGTTTTCCTGAAGTTTCTGACGTCTTTTTGCAAAATTTCTGGAACGTAAGACCCAAACAAATCCAAAAAGTGAGAGAAATCCCATGCCTCCAAATAATAACCACTGGTTTTTTACTTTATTCTTTTCATCTAAAAGGGCGATGTTTGTCTCTTGCGCTTTTATGGTTAGGTCTCTTTTTTCGGTTTCATATAGGGTTTGGTAGTAGGAAAGTACCCGTACTTTTTGAGAGTCACCAATAGAATCTTTTAAGTTGTTGTACGCCTTGTAATGTTGGAATGCTTTGCTTTGGTTGCCTATGGTCTCATAGGCTTGGTATAAAAAGTATTCTCCAAATTCAATTTCTTCGTATTGTTTTCCTTCTTTCATTAAGGATAGGTATTCTTCTCCATATTGTATGGCATTGGCATAATTCTTTTTAAGTAATTCTACGGCTTTAATGGCTTCTAAATAATAGGTGCGATAAGGTCCTGTGGTATTTTTTTCTTTGTTGGCTTCTATAATTTTTAAGAATTCTTGTGCTTTGGAAAGGCTATCTGCTTCGGCATACGCCAAGACTAGCCCCGATAACATGATTGGCTCGTAATACTCTTTGTATTTAGACTTATAGGTAGCTTCTAAGGCTTTGTTTAAATACCTAATTCGTGCTTTGATATCTTTGGTTTTACGTTGGTCTGCGGCTGCATTGTAATATAATGCAGGTAAGGAGTTGTAATCTTCCTGCTTTAAGGATATGGCAATAAGCTGGTCCCGTTCTTGCTTAGCTTCCTTAAAAAAACGGTTTTTACTATAGAGTATTACTAAAGAGTTTCTGGCACCCACAAGACCTAAGGTGTCTTTGTTTGTTTGGTAATATCTTATAGCGTCTTGTAGCTCTAATGACGCTTTACCAAAATCCCCCATATCTGTATACACCTGGCCTTTTGCCATTTTAGATAACCCTAGGTATTTTCCAGTTTTTGTTTGAGAGGAGAGGTATTGAATACTATCATATAACTGCAAGGCAGTAGAAAAATCCCTTAAGTAGAAATAAGTGTTCCCAGCATCGTAGTAAAATTTACACTTTGCTTCCGCAAGGGTTACCCTAGGGAGGTATTTTCTAGTAGAGAGGTAAAGTTTCTTTGCTTCTTCGGGAGTTCCTTTGATATTGGTTAAATAATAAATTTGGTTGGCTGTATGGTGTATGGCGATGTTAAAAGAGTCTAAAGAAATGGCAAATTGAGAAGTGGCTTTTACTAAGGAGTCATCTTCAAAAGGTGTGTCGAAGGCAATGATGTTAGACAGGCTATCCATCCACCTAAGTTTTTCAGCTTTTTGAGATGTGGCAATCTTTTGTTTTAAAGATGCAATAGTTTTTTCAGTTTCACTTTCTTGTGATTTTACATTCGTTGAAATGGTAAATAATAGAAATGCAAAAAAATAATATTTCATAGAATGCTAGTTTTTAAAATACATTAGGTGTTTTAAAAAAAATTAAAAATAGGGAAAATCAATTTGTTTGTTCATAATTTATACGGTATTGTATCTAAATTTTCTTTCAATTTTCCTATTTTTCAACTTTTAAAAATCTTCTGAAAAAATACCCTTGCAGGAATATTTAGAACAATTAAATGACGCTCAGTTAGCCCCTGTTTTACAAAAAGACGGGGCGATGATTGTGATAGCAGGTGCCGGGTCTGGAAAGACACGTGTACTAACCTATAGAATTGCGTATTTGATGTCGCAAGGGGTGGACTCCTTTTCTATTTTGGCACTCACGTTTACGAACAAAGCGGCGCGAGAAATGAAGAAGCGTATTTCGCAGATTGTGGGAAGTAGTGAGGCAAAAAACTTATGGATGGGAACTTTTCACAGTGTGTTTGCGAAAATTCTTCGGTTTGAGGCCGAGCGATTAGGCTATCCTTCCAATTTTACCATCTATGATACGCAGGATAGCCAGAGTGTGATTCGGGCTATCATTAAAGAAATGCAACTTGATAAGGATATCTATAAGTACAAGCAGGTTTACTCCAGAATATCTTCCTATAAAAATAGCTTGATTACGGTGAAGGCCTATTTTGCCAATCCTGAGTTAATGGAAGCCGATGCTATGGCAAAAATGCCACGTTTGGGAGATATCTATAAAAACTATGTAGATCGTTGCTTTAAGGCTGGTGCCATGGATTTTGACGATTTACTGCTTAAAACGAATGAATTATTAACTCGCTTCCCCGATGTGTTGGCTAAATACCAAAACCGTTTTCGCTATATTTTGGTGGATGAGTACCAAGATACTAATCACAGTCAGTATTTAATTGTGCGTGCGTTGAGTGATAGGTTTCAGAATATTTGTGTGGTAGGGGATGATGCACAGAGTATTTATGCATTTCGCGGAGCGAATATTAATAACATACTCAATTTTCAGAAGGATTATGAGGATGTACGGGTGTACCGTTTGGAACAAAACTATCGTTCTACGAAGAATATAGTGAATGCTGCCAATAGCATTATTGAAAAGAATAAAAATCGCTTGGATAAAGTGGTTTGGACCGCCAATGATGAAGGAAACAAAATAAAGGTAAACCGAACGATGACCGATGGGGATGAAGGGCGATTTGTAGCGAGTTCTATTTTTGAAACCATGATGAATCATCAGTTAAAATATGATGATTTTGCCATTTTGTATCGTACCAATGCACAGTCTCGTGCTATGGAAGATGCGCTTCGGAAGAAAGACATTCCGTACCGCATTTACGGTGGGTTGAGTTTTTATCAGCGGAAAGAGATAAAGGATGTCATTGCTTATTTACGTTTAATTCTGAACCCCAAGGATGAGGAAGCGTTAAAACGTGTTATCAATTATCCTGCACGTGGGATAGGGGATACCACCTTAGAAAAGTTAGTGGTTGCGGCTAATCACTATAACCGTTCGGTATTTGAAGTGATGGAAAATATCGATAAAATCGATTTAAAGATTAACAGCGGTACTAAAAACAAGCTGCAAGATTTTGTAACGATGATTCAGAGTTTTCAAGTATTAAATAAGAACTATAATGCCTTTGAAATAGCCGAACACGTAACCAAAAAAACGGGCTTACTTACCGAATTAAAAAAAGATGGAACGCCCGAAGGAATTGCTCGAATTGAAAACTTAGAAGAATTATTGAACGGGATGCGCGATTTTGTCGAGGAGCAAAAGGAACTTGCAGATGCTACAGGGGCACTTTCAGAATTTTTGGAAGATGTTGCCCTTGCTACCGATATGGATAACGATAAGGGAGACGACAATAAAGTGGCTCTAATGACCGTGCATTTGGCTAAAGGATTGGAGTTTCCGTATGTATATATAGTGGGAATGGAAGAGGACTTGTTCCCCAGTGCTATGAGTATGAACACGCGTGCTGAATTAGAAGAAGAACGCCGTTTGTTTTATGTAGCCATCACACGAGCGGAAAAGCAAGCCTTTTTAACCTATGCACAAACGAGGTACCGTTGGGGAAAATTGATTGATGCAGAGCCTAGCAGATTTATTGAAGAAATCGATGATAGTTATTTGGAATATCTTACACCCATAACAGAACATAAATACAAGCCTTTAATTGATTCCGATATCTTTGATGATATTGATAAAAGTAAGTTGCGATTGCGAAAGCCTTCGGTCGGAACACCACCAAAAGGACCTACGGAGGCACAATTACAAAAATTACGCAGATTAAAACCAGTAACGAGTAGTACCGATAAAAATTTTAATGCCGAAGATGCCAACCTTACAGAAGGAGCCATAGTAGAGCATGTTAGGTTTGGGAAGGGGAAAATATTAAAAATTGAGGGTGTTGGAGCCGATACAAAGGCCGAAATTACCTTTGAAAATGGTGGTCTAAAAAAATTATTGCTTCGGTTTGCAAAGTTGCGAGTGATTGAAAACTAAAATACCATGATTTCAGTAAATAACATTGTAATTATGTTGTTATCTATATTTAGCATTGTATTGCTAAGTATTGGGTTTTTTATTCCGGAA
>Ga0207903_1000470_pt1 | contig 11757 bp, 10 predicted proteins | sample MalvirmetaMSP131_FD_184234 | JGI IMG/M metagenome (GOLD analysis project Ga0207903, IMG submission 184234) | Marine viral communities from the Deep Pacific Ocean - MSP-131 (SPAdes) | ecosystem: Environmental > Aquatic > Marine > Oceanic | place: Atlantic Ocean | collected 2011-06-25
GGAAAAGAATTAATAAGTCAAGTTGGAAATTCTATCCATGAAACAACTATTAACCTTTCTAATTTTTCAAAAGGATTTTATATCGTTATTATTGAAAATTCTTTAGGAATCAAAATTCCAAAAAAATTGATTATAAAATAATTTCAACTTTTCTTTATTTTCAGTACCCTCCAGTTTTTAAATCGAAGCCATTTTAGTACATTTAAAAAAAATTATGGCTATGAAAAATATTATTTACCTACTTTTTACTTTTAGTATTGTATTGATTGCTAATGCACAAACCGTTGAACTAGATTTGTTTGCATCGGGGTTTAGCAGTTCCCTTGATATTCAAAATGCCGGAGATGAACGACTTTTTGTGGTAGAACAGGGAGGAATTATAAAAATACTAAATCCAGATGGAACCATTAATGCTACCCCCTTTCTAGATATAAGTTCAATGGTTAACTCAGGTGGAGAACGTGGTCTATTAGGTCTGGCTTTCCATCCGGATTACGCAAATAACGGATATTTCTTTGTGCATTACTCTGATAGTTCTAGTGATACTCAAATTTCAAGATTTTCAGTAGATAGTGGCAATCCAGATATTGCCGACCCAGGGTCAGAATTACCAATACTAAATGTAAACCAACCTGCCACAAACCATAATGGGGGAAGTATTGTATTTGGTCCGGATGGGTATCTATATATAGCATTAGGTGATGGCGGTGGCAGTGGCGATCAGGACAACAATGCTCAAAATTTAGCTCTGATGTTAGGAAAGCTTTTACGCATCGATATAGACACCCCAGCGGGAGGAAATAACTATAGTATTCCTCCAGATAACCCCTTTGCAGGCGACCCTAACATTGCAGAAGAGATTTGGGCAATAGGGTTAAGAAACCCGTTTCGTTTTTCCATTGATTTTACAGATAATAAAATTTGGATTGGCGATGTAGGTCAAAATGCAAGAGAAGAAGTAAATAGTGAAGCTATAAATATTGGAGGTTTGAATTATGGTTGGAGATGCTATGAAGGTAATAATACTTTCAATACAACTGATTGTTTGCCAATGAATGAGTATACATTTCCGGTGTATGACTATTCTTGGAATGGGGGAGGTTCCGTAATTGGTGGCAGAGTGTATAGAGGAACCACCTATACAGATTTACAAGGTGTTTATATTTTTGGAGATATCGATGGAATGCTTGGCACTCTTGATGCCTCATATAATTATATAAATCAATCTAGTGGAAATCCAAATGGTACTTGGGTCGCATTTGGAGAAGACATTACAGGTGAAATGTATGCTGTGAGTCTTGGTGGCAATATCTATAAAATTTCTGGGGGGCAAGTTGCTTCTACTGAAGATTTTAATAACAACACCTTTAAAGTATATCCAAACCCTTCTAATGAAGTTATTACCATTCAATCTGAAACAGAGTTAATTAACCATTTAAGTGTTTTTGATATAAATGGACGCTTAATTTTTTCAGAAAACATAATCCAAAAAGGTTCAACAATTTTGGATGTATCAAAGTTTTCGAAAGGAATTTATCTTTTGGAAATCACTTCAGAAAAAGGATCCACTGCAGTCAAAAAATTGATGGTAAAATAGTTCAGCTTTGACACCCCAACTTGGAAATATTTATTTAATTCCCTGCCCATTAGGTGACACACCCCCATTGGAAGTGCTCCCCCTTTCGGTTAAAAAAGCTGTAGAAATAATAGATTATTATATTGTTGAGAACGAAAAAGCAGCTAGAAGATTTATAAAAAGTATCGTTCCTAAAAAATCTCAACCCGACTTACATATTGAAACAATTAATAAGTTTACCGATGAAAATGAAATCCCAAATATGCTCATGCCTTGTTATGATGGACACAATATAGGTGTTATTAGTGATGCTGGTTGCCCTGGTATCGCAGATCCTGGCGCTTCAGTGGTAGCACAAGCACATATTAAAGGAATTAAAGTAATCCCCTTGGTAGGTCCATCTTCTATTTTAATGGCGATGATGGCTAGCGGATTTAACGGACAAAATTTCGCATTTAATGGCTATTTACCCATCGATAAACAAGAACGAAAAAGAGAATTAAAAAGATTAGAAAAACTTTCAGAAGAACAAAACCAATCTCAATTATTTATTGAAACACCCTATAGAAACAATCAGTTGCTTGAAAGTCTGATTATTGTATTACACCCTCAAACTCAAATATGCGTGGCTTGTGATATTTCATTGCCAACAGAATACATTGTCACCCAGACTGCAGAATCTTGGAAAAAAACAAGGGTGGACCTTCATAAAAGACCCTCCCTTTTTATTATTCAGAAATAGGATTCCCTACATTACTTTTACTTTTTTCTGCGGAATGATAAAGTTGGTATTATACCCTGAAAACTTTTTCAGATAATGCCGAATTGTGGTTCCAAAACCATCACTAAAATCTTCAACACCCCCACTTCGTAAATACTTTTTCACGTTCCCAGCTCCTGCTAAGTGGGCCGCAGCTAAAATACCAGATTCAGTAATTTTAACTCCATCTATATACCTACCTACATAACGCTTAATATCACGACGTAAAATCCATTTGTTTCTCGCTAAGTTTGCATCGAAAGCTTCTTCTTGTAATCGAGTATCATTCAAAAAACGATCAGAATTTTTAATGCCTATCATATCCAAAGTACCTTTTCCAAACTGATATTTCCCCATATATCCGAAGGTATTCACAATACTATAATCTCCACGAGATTCTTTAAAAGCAATAGCTTCTTTAAAACCCACATAGGTTTTCCCTAAAAAAAGATGATATTGAGGTACCGTATGTATTGAAGAGACTTCGTCTTCATTAGGTACATTATAACATAGTACCTCGTCTTCTTCAATTATGTAATTTGAAAAATCACTTTCTTTAAAAGAAGAAAATGAAATTGTTGATAGCGTAACAATAAAACTTATAAAAACTATTCTTATTAATTTTTGTTTCATTTTAGTTGATTTTGAGTAAGAAAATTCCCCCACTTCAATTTCAGCGTGCAAAAGTACAACTTTTTACACAAATTTGATTATCAGGCTGTTAAAAAATGTTAAATCGCTTCCGAAAACGATTGAAATTGTATGCTCCTGATAATCAATGTTTAAAACTATTGAAGAAAAATAGCTGTTTTACAAAAAATAAATGAAGAAATGAACAATGTTATGAACCATTACCGGTTCACTCCATTTTGCGAAATCCATCGTACATACTCGGCTTTGTTTGCATTATGCTGCGACAAAGTTTTGGCAAATTTATGATAGCCAAAATTTTTCACATCTGCCACAAAGTAATAATAGTCATGACTTTCTGGGTTTAACACGGCATCTATGGCCGAAATATCGGGCATAGAGATGGGCCCTGGAGGAATTCCGGCATTTTTATAGGTATTGTAAGGTGAGTCTATCTCTAAATCTACATATAACACACGCTTGATAATTTGGTCGAAGTCATTTTCGGTTTTCTTTTTTGCATAAATAACCGTAGGATCTGCTTGGAGCAACATTCCCACTTTTAGCCGATTTAAATACACGCCCGCCACACGAGGACGTTCGTCTACTTTGGCAGTTTCTTTTTGTACTATAGAAGCCAAGGCAATTACTTGATCACGAGATAGTCCTAAATTTTTAGCTTTTTGGTTGCGTTCTGGAGTCCAAAAGGCGTTGTATTCCTTTAGCATTCGATCTCTAAAATTGGTTGCCGAAGTGTTCCAATACACTTCATATGTATTTGGAATATACATCCCAAGAGCATTGTTTTCAGAAAAACCAACTTCAGCTAAAAAAGCCGAATCTTTAAAGGCATTTAAAAAGGCAAGGCTATCGGGTTCCATGTGTTTTGCGAGATGTCCTGCAAGGTTTTCCAAACGCTCTTGATTATTAAATTTTACTCTAATAGGAATATTGGTGCTACGGATGGTATTTATAATATCATTATTACTCATCCCTCTTTTTATGATGTAATGTCCAGGTTTTATATTAGCAGGATAGCCTTTTCTATTGGCCACGGCTTCAAAAGAAATATCATCTTTAATTAAAGGTCGAATCTGCTCAAGTACTTCACTAAACCTTGCCCCCGTAGGAATATAAATATGAGCTTCCTCATTATTAAAGGTTGTATTTTCTGTAAATACGCTGGTATATACAAAATAGGCAAAGCCTCCCATTACCACCAAGCCCAACATTACTGTGGCTAAAACTACTTTTTTAAGATTACTCATGGATTAATTGATACAATAATTCGTTTTTAAATGTGCCTTCGGAAAATATCCAATCCTTCTTTACGCCACTTTTTTGAAAGCCTAATTTTCCAAACAGATGAATACTTTTTTTATTGTCTGAAGTAATATTGGCATACAATTGATGTACATCCAAATGAGCGAAAGCATACTTACAAGTTAACTGAATAGCTTCAGCCGCATAGCCCTTCCCTCTCTCTTCTTTGGAAGCAATAACAATTCCAAGCCCCACCCTTTTATGTTTTGGTTCAAAATCGAATAAATCGATAAAGCCAATCACTGCTTCTTTACTCTTCAAACAAATGGCCAATCGCAACTGTTTTACTTCGTAAATATCGCGATGTGCATTTTCTAAATATTGTTTTAATACAAATTTTGAATAGGGCGTTGTGGTATTACTTACTTCCCAAATAGATTCATCATTTTCCAACTGGTATAGGAAATCTAAATCGGAAGGCTCTAACGCTCTCAAGTACATATGTTCTCCTTGTAATGTCATTCCCAAACCCCTTTAAAAACTTGTACCGCAGGTCCCACTAGCTTAATATCTTTGTACGTATTGCCACTTTTCTGAAATTGAACTTCCAATGTTCCTCCGGGAGTCTCCAAAAGAACCGACTGACTTACAGTTTTCCCAGTTTCAAACATTGCAAGTGCTACCGCTGTGACTCCAGTTCCACAAGAAAGGGTTTCATCTTCTACGCCACGCTCGTAGGTTCGTACTTTAAATGTACATTCAGAAACTTGTTCCACAAAATTGACATTTGCACCGGCTTTCCCATAAGTTTCATTTCGGATACGTCTTCCTTCCAAAAAAACATCAAATTTCTCCACATTAGAAACCAATTGCACATGATGTGGTGAACCCGTATTCAAGAAAACATAATCTTTAGAAACCGTCACTTTTTCAACATCATTCATTCCTAATGAAATTTTGTCATTTTTAATTAGTGCTTTATGCATCCCATCTACAGCTTCAAAGGTGGCTTCAGTCTCTATTACTCCCAAATACTTAGCAAAATGAGTAATACAGCGACCTCCATTACCACACATACTACTTAAATTTCCGTCGCTATTATAATATACCATGTTGAAATCCACACTAGGATGATTTTCTAACAAAATCAATCCATCGGCTCCTATGCCAAATTTTCGGTCACACATTTGGGCAACCAGTTTGGTATTTTTTTTGTTGAAACTTTTTAAACGGTTGTCTATTAACACAAAATCGTTTCCCGTTCCTTGGTATTTAAAAAATTCGATAGGCATAGAAAGCAAAGGTATAAAAACCACAGTCTATTTGGAATGCTAATTCTGTGTTAAATGCACGTTAATTAAGAAATATGTTAACAATACAATCGTCTTTAATAAGTTAATTTTAGTGTATTAATTAAAATAGAATCTATTATGAAACAAACAATGCGTTTATTCTTAGTAGCGATAGTAGCAGGGGCTACTACACTAGGCGGATACAAATTATTCGTCGAAAAAAGTGAAAAAATGGCAGTCACAACTGTCTCAGAAACCCCCAATTTTATTCCCACAAATTTTACTTCTAATACAACATTATCTACTGGGGTCGACTTTACAGATGCTGCTGAAAAAACCGTGCATGCGGTAGTTCACGTAAAAAACACTACCGTAAGTACACAACCCAGAAATATGCGTGATTACTTTTTTGGTGGAGGAACCGCTAGAGAAATGGTGGGGACTGGAAGTGGTGTCATTATTAGCCCAGATGGCTATATCATAACCAACAATCATGTTATTGATAACTCTACACAGCTGGAAGTTACTTTAAACAATAATAAAACCTTTGTGGCAAAACTTATTGGAACAGATCCTAAAACAGACATTGCCCTTATTAAAATTGATGCTAATGAAGAGTTGCCCTTTGTTCCTTTTGCCGATTCCAACAATGTGAAAATTGGAGAATGGGTACTGGCGGTGGGGAATCCTTTTAATTTAACCTCCACAGTAACGGCTGGGATTGTAAGTGCCAAGGCTCGCGATTTAAACGAATTTGATAGCAACCCACAATCGTTTATTCAAACCGATGCCGCAGTGAACCGAGGAAACAGCGGTGGTGCATTAGTAAATACGGAAGGACAGCTGATTGGAATCAATACTGCGATAACGAGTGAAACAGGATCTTATGTGGGCTATTCTTTTGCGGTACCCTCTAATACGGCTCGTAAAGTGATTGAAGATATTATGGAGTTTGGAAATGTGCAACGCGGAATTTTAGGAATTCAGGGAGGAAGCCTAAACTCCAAAAGAGCCGAAGCTTTAGGAATTAATGAAACCGAAGGCGTTTATGTAGCAGGAATTGAAAAAGGCAGCGGTGCCGATAAAGGAGGAATCAAAGAAGGAGATATTATTAAAAAACTTGATAATTACAAGATTGCAAAGTTTTCCGATCTGGCTGGCTATTTAGGTTCAAAACGGCCTAATGATGTGGTGGATGTCACCGTATTAAGAAATGGAAGCCAAAAAATAATTCCAGTGACCTTGGTTAAATTGGAAGTGTATGAAATTGACGATTTAGGATTGGAAGTAAAAAATGCAACCGAATCTGAGCTAGGCTTACGTGGTATTAAAAACGGGGTTAAGGTAAACCGCGCACTTACCAAGGATATGGCCCGTTACGGACTTGAAGGCATCATTATTACCAAAATAAATGACCAAGAAGTAAAAGATATTGACGACGTGAAAAAGATTATGAATCGTCGTAATTATAACGAGCCTATAAAAATGACATTTGTAAATGAAAGAGGCGAATTAAACTCGTTTATTTTCAGATAAAGAGTCCTTCTATTCATTTTGAAGAGCCTGTTTGAAATGTATTTCGGCAGGCTTTTTTATTTTGTTAAATATCTTTTCCGAAAACGTTTTAGTTGTGTACTTTTGCAAAAATTTTCAACCCCTTTAAAAACATACCCTTATGAGTTTTGATGAAGTTTATGAAAAAGAACTTTCTTTCCAGACCGACCGCCGCAAGGCAAGTGTTCAATTTATTAATATTGTAAGCGACCTTTGGTACGATAAATCTATCGAATTGGTGCTATTCCGCAATCAATTAATAGATAGAAACGTTTCAGAAATTTTAAACCTACACGAGTATGCAGTAGAGTTTGTACAAAAACCTATTTCTATTTTCGACAGTGTAGAAATTGCTGAAGCCATTAAAACTCTTGATCTTCCGCCAGCAAAGTTGGATATTGGTAAACTTACGTATGAGTACCACCTTGAAGACAACCAATATCAAGATGCCTTAGCCTTTGTAAGTGCCAAACTAAAAGGGGCTAAAGAACAAAAAAATATCGTTCCTAAAGATGTGGTATTATATGGGTTTGGACGTATTGGACGATTATTAGCTCGCGAATTAATGACGCGTACCGGTAAGGGAAGCCAAATGCGTTTGCGCGCCGTGGTGACTCGTGACAAATCTGATTTAACTGTATTAGAAAAAAGAGCTTCTTTGTTACAGTATGATTCCGTTCACGGAGATTTTCCGGGTACCGTTAGAGCTGATATTGAAAATAATGCTTTGGTGATTAACGGCACTACCGTGCATATGATTTCTGCCAATGCTCCCGAAGATATCGACTACACGCAATACGGAATAGAAGATGCTTTGGTAATAGATAATACTGGTGCTTTTAGAGATGATGTTGCTTTAGGTCGCCATTTAAAAGCCAAAGGCGTTTCAAAAGTGTTGTTTACAGCGCCTGGTAAAAACATTCCAAATATTGTTCACGGAGTAAATCACTTGGAGCACAATCCTAAAAAAGTAGATATCTTTTCTGCAGCTTCTTGTACCACCAATGCGATTACGCCAGTTTTAAAAGCAGTGGAAGATAGTTTTGGTGTCGTAAGAGGACATTTAGAAACCATTCACGCCTACACCAACGACCAGAATTTAGTAGATAATATGCACAAAAAATACCGTCGTGGTCGTGCAGCTGCTTTAAATATGGTAATTACTGAAACAGGTGCAGGAAGTGCCGTTAGTAAAGCTTTACCTTCTTTTGCAGGGAAGTTAACATCTAATGCCATTCGTGTACCGGTGCCTAATGGATCTTTGGCTATTTTAAATTTGGAATTGGAAACTCCAACCTCAAAAGATGGTATCAATGCCATTATGAAAAAATATGCTTTGGAAGGGGATTTAGTAGAACAAATCAAGTATTCTTTGAACAACGAATTGGTATCGAGTGATATTATTGGTTCTTCGGCACCTTCTATTTACGATAGCAATGCCACCATTGTAACCGAAGACGGTAAAAACGTTGTATTATATGTTTGGTACGATAACGAATATGGGTATAGCCATCAGGTAATCCGTTTGGCAAAGTATATTGCCGAAGTAAGACGTTACACCTATTATTAATGGATTGTCATTCCGAGTGAAGCGAGGAATCTCTATAAAAACAAAACCCCAACAGTTGTTGGGGTTTTTCATTTTCTATAAGTTTTCTTAAGCTTTCTTAACAGCCATTTTCCCACCTAAATACGCCATGGGGATATACGCCAATACCAAATCGGTTACGTTATACCACATAGGTGCAGGTAGCATAAATACAGCAGCAATTCCGCCTAATAAGAAAAATACACCCAAGCCCAATGCAAATCGCATTTTGTGGCTTACGGCAATCTTAGCAGCTATAAAAGCCCCTACCAGAGTACCGAGGGCATGCGCTAAGAAAGGCACAATAAAATGTTTGGTTTCAAAAAGGTGCATGGTAGCCGCGAGACTTTCCATTGTGGAGTTATCCACCCCTTCGGGTTGCGGAATCACCGAAGGTCCTAACTGGATAATTCCCATATTTACTATACTCCCTACTACAATTCCTGCAAGGACTGCTAAAATATTTCGTACAATTGGATTCATAATTTTATGGTTGGTAGTTTCTCAAATATATAAAAATTAAAATCCTAAGTAACTTTTACTTGTAATTTATTCTTTAGGAAGACTAGCTAAATATAGCTTTTCAGAAAGCTCATATAAATTAGTGGAATTTGTATTACTCAGTACTATTATTGTTTTTCCCTTCTCCATAGTATGAATCCAATTTGCATTGGAACCCAGAATGGCTCCTGTGCGATAGTAGAAAGGTTCACTGAAATTTCCCCACCCTGTAGAACCCCATAATCCATAGGCTGTATAGCCTAATTCTGGATGAATTTTAAGCAGTGTATTTGTAGTTTCATTTGCCAATAATTGATTTGAAAAAAGTGCAACATCAAATTTTAATAAATCTTCTATAGTAGCATACATAGCTCCAGCTCCAAAATACATTTCTGGAAAATAAAAAACATCCTCCTCGAAGTCATTCAATTCTTCATTATAGATATAACTTGGCAGAACGTACTTTATATTTTTACGTGTTACCATCTGTGTATTTTTAATGCCAATGGGCTTCAGAATTATTTTTTCCAAATAGGCATCATAACTCAATTGCGATACATTTTCAATAATTTTATGAAGCAAAATATATTCGGTATTGCCATACGAAGATTTTTCACCCGGATTAAACACTAAATCTCCAGAACAAAAGGTATCAATAAATTCGTCGAGGGTTTTAAAAGATTGGTATGGGGCCATTCCTAATTCATCCAATTGATTTTCTATCCCGGAAGCATATGTCAATAAATGATGAATAGTGACACTATCTTTTCCAGCTCCTTTGTAATTGGGAATATAGTCCTTAATTGTTCTATTTAATTGTACTTTTCCCTCCTCTACTAATTTCATGATAAGTATTGCAGTAAAGACCTTAGATAAAGAAGCAATCCTATAATTTGATGTGTCTTTTAATACAGTCCCTTTTTCTCTATCTGCTTTCCCCACACTACCTATAAAATCGATATTCCCATGGGTGGCAACCAATAGAGTACCACTAAATTGTTTTTCGGTGTGGTACTTTTGGAGTATTTCTGAAAATTGATTGCTCTGACCAGAAAGGAGTGCTACAATAAAAAAGAACAAAATAAACATAGAAAATTTCATGAAAATAGCTTTGTATTATACTAATAAAGATACCCTTTATAAATCTATGTTACAGTTTCTTAAAATTATTCTTTACAACTCCCACCCTGCTCTATAGTTTCCTTTTACCTAAGGGTTAGGTTTGTTTACTTTTATTTTAACTTGGTTTTAAAGAAATTAATCATTTGGGGTAACCAATTTCTATTTTTCATAACAATATGGTCTGCTCCTTCATCTACTACAAACTCATAATTGGTATAGCGTAATGCCTTTAAATGCGTTACTAGTTGGTAGGCATCGGCAATAGGTACATCATCATCATTGGTGCCATGAACAATCATAAGGGGCGCTTTAAGCCTACCCAACTTATTGGATATGGCCGCCTTTTTATAGCTTTCTGGGCACTCTTGAGGTAGACATCCCATAAAGGGTTCTACGGCAATTCTAAAGTTTTCTGGATCTAGGGCAGCAGCATTTATATGCCCCGCTTTATACAATTCTGGAAATTCTACCAAAGCACGCAACGCAAAGTGACCACCCCAACTATGTCCATAAATCCCAACACGGTTTAAATCCATATAGGGTCTTTTTTGTGCCAGTTGCGTAAGGGCTTCTACATGGTCTTCCAACTCCACCTGCCCTAATTTGCCATAACTAAAGTCTTGAAATTCCTTTCCTCTTTCTGAAGTACCTCTACCATCAATATATACTACAATAAAACCCTCTTGAGCTAGTTTATTCATTTCCCATAACGACATATCTAGCACATCCCTTACCACAACATTAATAAATGAGCCTCCGTATATATGTTCCACCACAGGATATTTTTTGGAAGGATCAAAATCAACGGGCTTTAAAATGAAAGTCTGTAATTTTGTGACACCATCTGCTGCTAACACCCATTCATACTCAAAATTTATTGGATTTTGAGAAAATATAGAATCGTTGGCTTGCCAAGGAGAATCGATATAGGCTCCCTGGCTGGTGTAACGTTCTAATTGTAATGTTTTAGGGAGTTCAGACCGAAATACCCATAGTGTGTCCATACTCTTTCTAAAAAAAACATCCAGCATGCCTGGGGAAGTGGTTATCTTTTCAACAATAGGCTTGTTAAGGCTGGTTCTATAAATTTGCAATTGATAGGGATCGTCTTTATTGCCTCGAGCTTTAAAATAAATCCATCCGTTTTCCTTATCAATAGCATCAATAGAAACCACGACACCATTTTCTGCAAAATTTGTCAAGGGTCTTTTTAAGTTTCCAAGGGCATCGTACAAATAAATTTGATTATACCCAGTTTTTTCACTCATCCAAGTAAATTGGTAACGTTCCTCAAAAAATACTACGTGTTTACTATTGATAAGTCGATTACTATACCCTTGCAATAAATTAAGACCTATTAAATAGGACTTGGAAGTTTCTTTTAAAAGCGTGGTTTTAGTTCCTGTGTTAACATCCACAGCAATAAGTTGAACTTCTTTCAACAATCGATTGGCTATTAAAAAATATAATT
>Ga0207903_1000472_pt1 | contig 11700 bp, 8 predicted proteins | sample MalvirmetaMSP131_FD_184234 | JGI IMG/M metagenome (GOLD analysis project Ga0207903, IMG submission 184234) | Marine viral communities from the Deep Pacific Ocean - MSP-131 (SPAdes) | ecosystem: Environmental > Aquatic > Marine > Oceanic | place: Atlantic Ocean | collected 2011-06-25
TCCACCGTGCGACGCTGACCGGCAAGCTTCGCTCCACAAGGTGCCGATCCAGCGCGCTGCGTGCCAGCGGTGGCACCGCGACTTTGCCCGCACGGCGGCCTTTGCCCACGAGGTTCAGCCAGTGGTCGCCGGCCGCATCCACTTCCAGGTCCCCCAGCTTCGACGTGACGAGTTCGCTCGCGCGCAGCCCGGTAGCATAGGAGAAATCGAGCACGAAGCGCAGACGCTGCCCAGCAGGTACAGCCCAGCCATAGGACCACTCCAGCCCGTCAGCGATGGTGCGGACCAGCACCCACTCCCCTTCCGAGAATGCGTGAGAAGTGGCCAACTCGGGTGAGCGTATTGCACCCCGGACCTTCAGACCTGCAAACGGATTGGCCAACACATAGCGCTGCTGGATCAGCCAGCGAAACATGGCGCCCAACACTGACAGCGCATACGCGATCGAGTGCGCCGACAATCCATCCGTCAAGGGCCGCCACTCGACCGAAGTGCGTGGCCGTGCGGGCCCAACCCAGCGTTCACGTGGCGCTGGTCGCCGCAGGAAGCTTCGATATGCAACCGCATCCTCGGTAGTCAGCGAGGACAGAGGTTTGCCACGCTCGATGATCGCCCACAAGATGAGACGTTCCGCTTCCTTCCGGTAGGCGCGCTGCGTCGCTGGCGATTCATGCAGGGAAAGCCATGCCTTATGCGCAAGTCAGTAACGATTCTCTGATACTCGCAGGCTGTGTTAAAGCGGACACCCGCACAAACACAGCAGAGGATCTGCACGATGACAGCAAGACGAACGACCATCCGGCAACTGCCGTTGACCGAGGTCGTTGACCGCGACACACCCGGCGCGACGCCGGTTAGTATCACCACCCCCGAGGGCGGCACCATCTATCACACGGTCCCGCTCGCAGACCCCGACACCGGCAAGCGACGCGACACCCGCCCAAAGTGGATCGCTGGCACCTTTCCTCTCTTTCCCATTGTCCGACTTGCTGACGGCGCGCCGTGGGCTGAGGCGAACCTCTGGCTCATCGATATGATCGAGTCGAAGTCGTCGCCGAACATGCTGACGTTAGCCAGCATCGCTGACGACCTGGTAGCGTTCCGTCGTTATCTGGATGACGAGGGTATCGACTGGCTCGTCTTCCCTGTGAACAAGCGGCAACGTCCGACCTACCGATATAGCGGCTCGATCAAGCTGGCCGTGCAGGCCGGCGAGCTGTCTCCGGGCGTTGCCAGGCGTCGTATGGGCACCGTGGTGCGCTTTTATCGCTGGATGATGACCGAAGCAGGCTTTCGACCCACGAACGCGCCGTGGGTCGAATCTGATCGTTTCATTGAGTTCAAGGACCAGAAGGGCTTCAGCAGCGTGATCGAAGTCAAGACCACGGACCTGTCGATCAGTGGCCGGCGCGCAGAAGACCCGTGGGACGATCACATCCAGGACGGTGGTCGCCTGCGCCCGCTCCCCTCTGCCGAGCAGTCGGCGCTGCTTGAATCGTTAGCCACACTCGGCAACATCGAGATGACGCTCGTTCATCTGTTCGCGCTGTTGACAGGCGCCCGCATCCAGACGGTACTGACCGTGCGTGCGAAACACGTGATGCGCAAGCCTGACGGGTTTCACGGCGACGACATCCGTCTCGCCTGCGGGCCAGGTACCGGCATCGACACGAAGGGCGGTGTTAAGGGCGTGTTGCACGTTCCGCGCGGTTTCTATGAGCGGCTGTACATCTACGTGCACAGCGATCGTGCGCGCAAGCGCCGCCAGATGGCAGATGGCGGCGATCACTTCGACCAGGTCTTCGACCAGGCGCTCTTTTTGAGCCATCGCGGTGCGCCGCTCTACGAGGATCGCGCGTCGCGCGACCCGCTCACCTCTGGCCCGCGCGTGCGCCGTCACGTCAAGACTGGGCAGGCCGTGCGCCAGTTCATCAGGGACGAACTGTTGCCCATGATGCGTGTGCGGCTCGACAACCCCAGGTACGAGTTCAGCTTCCACGACCTGCGCGCGACTTTCGGGCTGAACATGGTCGACGCGATGACGGCGAACGGGACGAAGTACACGCGGGCGCTCGATCAGTTGCGGCAGTTGATGTGGCACGTACACCCTTCAATGACTGAACGCTATCTCGCTTACCGCGATAATCGCAAGCTGTTCGACGCTGTACAGGACGGCTGGGGAGCACACCTGTCGACGCTGGTCACGCGCACCCTCGACACTGTGGAGACAGCATGAACCGCCTGTACGAGGAAGTGCGCATGCCACTCGCCGAGGGCACGACGCTGCTGCATCCCGAACGCGCGCTGCTCAGGTGGGAAGGCATGAGCGGACGTTCCGATATCGGTCAGATCTGCTATCTGACGCGCGACACGTCGAGCCCGCAGCGCACGCGACGCACTTTCGACCCAACAAGCTTCTGCAGCGAACGCGCCAGGGTCGTGCGTCTGCTCGTGACCCAGCTTTCCGGGCGTATGGCCCTTGGCGCGAGGCGTCCGGCGACGATCTTCATGGATTTGCGCGTCGTGCTTGATTTCGTCAACTGGGCCGACAGCCAGGGCTTGCATCAGGTGCTCTGTGACGAGAAGGCTACCGCAGAGGCGGTTCATCGGTACTTCCGTGAGAGGCGCGAACAGGTCTCGCTGGGCAACCAGAACCGCAATTCCGTCGCCAGCCATCAGCGCAGTCTGTTGTCGATGCTACGTGAGTTCTTCCGAAGCGACGACTTCTGCGTCGACGCGAGGGTGCTGCGCCACCAACAGGATGCCTGGGTGCCGACGGCTGTGCCTGACGCCGAGGCACAGGCCGCCCTGCTCGCGTGGGCCGACGCGCTCTTCAGCAGCATCAGCACGCTGGTGCTCGACTTCAAGCCGTACCCCGTGCGCGTGACCACGGTACGAGGTGAGAATCTTTGCCTCGTTCCGCACATCTACGGCCGTAGTGACGGCGACGACTCGCGCGGCCTGATCGGCTGGAATCTGGAGACAGGAGAGCCGCGCACACGGGAGGAACTCAGGACGCGGATGGTTGAGGCAGGGGCTAACAATCCGCGTGAGCGTTCGTGGAACATCGCCAGGTTAGCGGCTAAACATCTTGCGGCGGCGAACGCGGACGCGCAGTCGTCAATCCGACGCTCGCACGCTTCGATAGCGGCCTCTTGCTTCGCCGCGCTGTTTCTTGCCGAAACGGGCATCAACCTCGCGCAACTGCTAGCCATGAAGTGGAGTCCGGAGCTTGCCACGAGCCTGCAAGATGCGTCGGTTGCGCGTCAGAAGTTTCGTCAGGTCAAGTACCGGGCAGGCGGGAAGGAGATTACGTTCACCGTCTCGCTGGGCTTCATGCCGAAGCTCAGGGCGTATCTGGCGTTGCGCGAGTATCTGGTGCAGGACGCAGAGTGGGACGCGTTGTTCGTCGTAGTCGGGCATCATGCACAGCTGCGGCGGCTAACGGGTCTCTCAACCAAATTCCTGGAGCGGCTTTACCGTCGACTCGACACGCTCGGGATCGTGCTGCCGCGCATTGGCGCGCGTCAGTGGCGTGCGGCGAAGCAGGATTGGGCGGTGAGCAACCACGGCCCCGTCATCGCAGCCAAGCTGATGGGGCACTCGCTGGAGACGGCGCTGCGCTCGTACTCGAACGGCACGGATGCCGCGCACAAGGCTGAGATGGGGGCGTTCCTCGCTTCGGTCGAGAAGACCGTGCTGGGGCCAGGCAACGACCCGGCGGGCAGCATCGGGAGCGCAGTGGGCATCTGCATCGGATTCCACAAGCCTGCGCCGATCGCGGCTTCGGTCACGGTACAGCCTGACTGCCGCTCGACCGAAGGGTGTCTCTTCTGCGACCAGTACCGCGTGCACGCTGACGCGACCGACATCCGCAAGCTGCTGAGCTGCCGTCACTGCGTCAGACTCGTGTGCGGGCGTGCTGACTCGATCGAGCAGTATGACAGATCGTTCGGTGCGGTGCTGCGACGCGTTGACTTCCTGCTCGACGAACTGCGCAGGCGGGATGCCGCGCTGGTCGAACAGATCGAGCATGACGTTGATATTGAGGGGAATCTGGACGCTTTCTGGTCGACCAAGCTCGACCAGCTTTACGAATTGGGAGTGGCATGAACAACACACTGATCGCGCCGACCGCTGAGCGGCCCGACTGGTATCGGGTCGAGGACGATACGGTCGTCACGCGCGACACGTCCGGGAACACTGTTTCGCTGTTTGGTGACGATACCTGGGACATCCGTGCTTACGCGGTTGGGCCACGCAGCACGCATCTCTATTTTAGGAGCCACTTGCCTGACGGCGTGAGTCGCGCGCTTTCAGAAGCAACCACGCGTCAATGGAAGCAGGTCATGTACTTTCTGATGCACGAAGCGACCGATATGGTACCGGCGTCCGGCACGCTTCAGGCTCGTTCAATCAACCTGAGGGAGTTCACGTTCTTTGCCGCCGCACGTCAGCTTACGCTCTACGATGGCCTGTCCAATGTCGCCGTTGTTCTGGACTATGCGGCGCAAGCCGGAATGGAGTCGAAGGCCCAACGCCTTCATTCGATTCTGGTGAAGCTTCACCGTCTGGGCGTCGAGACCACAGGGCTGCGCGTACCGCTGGTCCAATTACATAAGCCTCTGCTTAAACGCTGGGCGCAACACGCTGGATACTCGCAATACCCTGCCATCCCGACGCGGATCTACCAGCACTTCCTGTCGACCTGTCAGCATGACCTCGGCATCGCTGAAGACGTCGCTGATGTTCTGTCGGACTACCTCGCACGCGTATACGCTGGTGAGAGGCCTGGCGTCCCTGCAGAACTGGTAAGTACTGCCACGCACTTCCGGTGCGAGGACCCCCGTTACGTCGTGTCGTCGCTTGTGGCGTCGATCACCGCGCTATGTCAGCTTGTCATCCTGTCGTTCACCGGCATGCGCGCGGCAGAAGCAGAGACCCTGCCCTACAACTGCCTGAGCGAGTCCCGTCTGGATGGCGTGACGCACTACACCATCGAGGGCGTCACGACCAAACTGTCGGGCGGTCGTGCCAGGCGCGCGTGCTGGGTGACCAGCCCGCTCGCTGCCCGCGCTATCAGGCTCGCGCAACGCCTGTCGGGCGAGGCGCACCGTGCGCACGGCGCGCAAGGCTACGCCGAATCGACGGACGGTTCGCACCTGCTGTTCTGCCGGATGGGTCTGCCGATAGGCCCGCGTCATGGATACGTGGCAAACCGGGCGGCAAGTAAAGTCGCTAACTATATCGAAGCCTTTCGTGAGCGCGTCTTTCCGACGATCACATTCGAGGACATCGCCGAGCTGAAGCGGGTCGACATGCACCGCGCGTGGGAAGACGAGCCGAAGTACGCGCTCGGGCAGCAGTGGCCGTTCACTCGCCACCAGCTTCGCCGGAGCCTAGCCCTCTACGCCCATCGGAGCGGCCTCGTGACGCTACCTACGCTCAAACGTCAGCTGCAGCACCTCACGCACGAGATGAGCACCTACTATGCGCGCGGCTCGGCGTTCGCGAAGGGTTTCATCGACACCGACAAGCGCCACTTCGCGAAGGAATGGGCCGAGACGCAGGGCCTGTCCGAGTATCTCGCGTACGCCGAGCAGGTGCTGTTCGCTGACGAGCGGCTGTTCGGCGGGCACGCAGCGTGGACGCAGAGCCGTGCCGTGCAGGCCTCGCCTGTGTCGGTCTACTCGCGCGAGCAAACGATCAGAAAGTTTGAGAAGGGTGAACTCGCATATCGCGAGACGGTGCTGGGCGGCTGCGCCAGCGTCGAGCCCTGCAGGTCGACACCGCTCGACTGGATGCGTCTGGATTGTCTTGAATCGAACTGCCGTAATCTCATCGTCGTGCCGTCGAAGCTTCAGCGAGTGATCAAGGCGCAGCAGGCTACGGTCGGGAAGCTGCGCGCAGTTGATGAGACAAGCGTCGAATACCGTATCGAGGCGCAGACGCTGCAACGACTGCTTGACGCGCAGGAGAAACTGATCAAACCGGAGGCAGCATGAGCGACGCCATGACCGACTACTACGCCGCCCTTGAGCGGCTGAAGAAACGAAAAGGAGTGCGTATCAACAATGACACCGTGGCGATCGAGGCGGGCCGCAAGAAGGGCAGCATCAAGAAGTCGCGCCCGCAGTTCACAGCACTGATTGACGCGATCGATGCAGCCAACGCGGTAGCCGGGCGCCCGAAGCTCGAACTGGCCGAGCGTCTGGACCGGGCGAAAGGCGACGCGAAGGATCTGCAGGCACAACTTGACGAGTCACTGGCTCGTGAGCTCGCACTGCTGCGGCAGGTGTTCAGCCTGCGCAAGGAACTGGCCGCGCTACGAGGCGGTAGCGTCCTGCCCCTGCACCCGCGCTAGATCGGGGCGGGCGTTTTCGCTCGAAACGGGCACTTGGGCTGCTTTACCTGCGTCGGGTGTCTTGAGTGCGTCGACTTGGTGCTCGCGAAGGTTCTCGCTACGGGGCACCCCGGCGTGGTGTCGCATCAAATCCGATCGTGATTCTGTGACACCGATGAACGGGTCAAGGGAGGGCGAAGCCCGGCGAAGTGAACCCTTGACGCGCGATGGTTTGACACGCTCCGACCATGCGAAACTTGCGGCGGAAGATGGACACCCGATCGTCGTTCTGTCCACTTTTTCGGCTAGCCAAATGGACATCCTGCTGACTGCCGATCCCAGTATTTTCAAGGCTCCGGCTGATGTCCATTTTCTTTCTCTTGCGCGTAATGCCTGAACGGCCTCGTAGTCATTGTCGGCCGTCAGCGTGCAGGTCTGCCGCGGCGCGCGAAAGCGCCCTTGCGAGCCATCGACCTCTTGTGGCAGCCGCAGCTGTTCCCAGGGCACGACCACGCTGCGCCGCTCCTGCACGACCAGCGCGCGGGCGCGTTCCGTCAGCGCCGGGTGGGCGGCGAAGAATGCCTCGATATGCGCGGCGCTGCGCGCGCCGAGTCCTGGAATGGCGGTCCACCACCGGCGGCGCCTTGGGATACGCACGGTCAGCGCCGCCAGCGTGTCGATGCCATGGGCCCGCAAGGCAGCCACCGCGCGCGCCGGCAGCCAATGGCCAATATCGTCCGCAATCGATGGCCGTGGGGCTGGCAGCGTGCGCAAGAGGTCGATGGCGCGGTCGGCCGCCCTGCCCTGCGCGGCGCGTTCGGACGCAGGGATTTCGAACAGCGCGGCGAGATCGTCGCGGCCGCGCTGCCGTGCGAACGCCGCCAGCTGGCGCCGGATGCGGCCGAGGATGGCGCGTGAAGACTGGCCATGCGCCCTGTCATCTCCGAGATATTGCGCCACCGCCTGCCGCGAGCCGAGCCCGGCATGCCAGGCGCGCAGCGCGGCGACAGAGGCGGCGTCCGGGAAGTCAGGTGGGGTAAGGGTGGAAGGCGGGCGCGGTTTCATGGCTGCCAGTTTAGCGCAGCAATGTGGCCATTACGATAAGAATAGTTATCCCTGTCGAGATACTGAAAAGCGTTATCCTCGTTTTTCCCAAAACTGTTTTGCCAGTTCGCTCAGAGCGCTAGTTAACTGAGCGACAGATTTCGCACTTTGCAAATTATTCTGCCCGGTCTGTACATTGGTATCAGCAGCATCGCGTATATTGATAATACTGCGGTTTATGTCTTCACTTACTGCTCCCTGCTGCTCGACCGCAGTCGCTATTTGCGCGTTCATGTCGGTAATTTCGTTAACGCGTTGGCCAATTCCATCAAGAGCTGTAGCTGCTTCCTCTGCGTGAGCTACACTCGTGTGCGCTTGCCGACTACTTTGCTCCATGACTGTAACAGCGGATTGCGCTCGCTCTTGTAGAGCGCTGATCATGCTTTGAATATCCGTTGTCGATTGCTGTGTGCGAGCAGCAAGACTGCGAACCTCATCGGCGACAACAGCAAAACCACGCCCCTGCTCACCAGCACGCGCGGCCTCAATTGCTGCGTTGAGTGCCAACAAATTCGTTTGCTCGGCGATCCCTCGTATAACGTCAAGAACTTTTGATATCTCGTTACTTTGACCTTCAAGCTCATGAATAACCTGAGCGGCTTGCCTAATTTCACCTTCAAGGGCAGTGATTGACTGGCTTGTGTGGGCTACCAGACGCTGGCCAGATGCCGTCTCAGTGTCTGCTCTTCCGGCCGCATCTGCAGCATGCTGTGCATTGCTCGCAACCTCTTGAATGCTTGCCGCCATTTGGTTTACTGCCGTTGCTATTTGATCTGTCTCTGCCTGCTGCTCAACTGTAAGTACATTGCTTGACTCAATATCCTTTAGTAGGCCTCGGGTGTGTTCGCTAAGCCGATTTGATGCATCACCTATGCGACCTACTATGGCGCCTGTTTCAGCTTGCATCATTCGTAAAGCAAACTCTATTTGGCCAAACTCATCGGTGCGCCCAGTGTAGAGGGATTGACTTAATGGGTTATTGGAAATATTCCTGGCTCTTTCAACCAGTCTTCCAAGAGGAGAGAGAATAGCCAAAACACTAACAGAGCTTAAGCTTCCTGACATTAAAGTGGGCGGTTACAGGAGCTGAGTGCAACACGGTTATTGAATTGAAGCTGGAGCATCATGCCGCATAGCCATAGCTTCCTGCATCACCTCGTCCATAACCTCGATCGGACACTTGAAGTCGAAGCGCTTACGGGGGCGCATGTTCAGTTGCAGTGCGATGGCATCCAGTTCCTCCTGGCTATGCACCGACAAGTCCGTGCCTTTGGGCAGGTACTGGCGGATCAGGCCATTGATGTTTTCGTTACTGCCGCGCTGCCAAGGGCTGTGCGGGTCGCAGAAGTAAATCGCCACCCCGGTCTGCTGGGTGATTTCAGCATGCCGCGCCATTTCTCGGCCCTGGTCGTAGGTCATGCTCTTGCGCATCGCCAGCGGCATGCCATTGAGCGCTGCACTGAAGCCTTCCATCGCCGAGGTCGCCGTCGCGTCGTTCATCTTCACCAGCATCAGGTAGCCACTGGTGCGCTCCACCAGCGTACCTACAGACGAGGCGTTGGCCTTGCCCTTGATCAGGTCGCCTTCCCAATGCCCTGGCATCAGTCGGTCTTCGATCTCCGGCGGACGTACATGAATACTGACCCTCTCAGGGATCTGACCGCGCCGATCCACGCCGCCAGAGCGCGGCCTGCGCATCGTCTTGCTTTGGCGCAGGCAGATGATCAGCTCTTTACGCAGCTCGCCGACTGGCAAGGCATAGATCGCGTTATAGATCGTCTCGCGACAGACGTAGGCATCTCTGAGGCTGGGAATATTCATGCTGCGCAGCTTGCCGGCAATCTGCTCGGGAGACAAACGCTCACGCAGCATATGCGCCACCAATTCGAAGCGCTCGCTACCCGGCAACAGCTTTTGCTTCGGTCGACACACCTGACGGCGGGCCTGCATCTGCTGCTGGGCCACGCGGGCCGAGTAGCCGCCACAGGCATCTCGATTGCGGCGCAGCTCCCGGCTGATGGTCGAAGGGGATCGGTTGATCAAGCAGGCAATCCCGCGCAGGCTGAAACCTTGGGCATGACCGATTTGAATGGTGGCGCGCTCTTCAACGCTGAGTTCGGAATAAGACATAGGGACAGCACCGTACCGGAAAGGTCAGGTGTTGCACTCAGTTTTCGCCGCCGCCCCCTTATTATCACTGCGAGGTGAATAGCTTTTCTGCCAATTGATTATGCCAATGCGATTCTCTTCGCCGAAGATTTCGTCCATGAGCATGCCAAGTCTAAATAGTTCCCTATGATCAATACAGATAGCCATAACCCCGCCTGGGGTTAGCATCTCACGCATCATCCAGATTCTGGGTGTCATGAAGCGCAACCATTTGCTGTGCTTGGACCCATCATCTTTAGGAACTACATCGCCGAGATCTGGATCGTTTGGATCCTTGTCCCACTTGTCGTTATAGCGGAAGTCCTCGCCGGTGTTGTACGGCGGGTCTGTTACTACAAGATCAACTTGACCACGATATTTATAGAGCGTGACCATCGCAGAAAGGTTTTCACCGTCCCAGATCTCATTCTCTGACTGGGCGGTTTCCTCTCCAAAGGATACTTTCTTGATAATACGATGCAGCTTCGGCTTGACCTGGCGGATGATCTGCCAGGGAGCAGCCCGCCCGGTGTAACTCATAACGATGCCATTCTTGCCAGCATCGGCAAGCGCCGCATCATGCTCCTGCAGCATACGGACCAAGGCGGCCCTCGGCAGTTGTTCGTAATCCATGCTTGCCCCTTGAATTCGTGCGGCGGCACCGAAAAGCTGAAAATTCTAGTACCGCTCGTGGATGCTTCACCATCCCTAGGGTGGCGAGTGTACTTGTGAACGTATTGATTTGGCTGTTAAACCGTTGAAAAAGACGGATCAACTGAGTTCCAAACGGGCTGCGTACTGGCTGGCAGATGCGAATCCGGCGCACGCCGCTCCCTTCTGGGCTCAAGCCCGCGAAGCGGGCATAAAGAACCCGGCCGAGGCCGGGATCCTTATGGGCTTATGGGCCGGCGTATTGGTCTGCCCAGTCCAAAGCCGGTGCCACGGGAGCTTGCACCTCCTGAGGCCAGGTTTTGGAGCCCACTGCAAATCGCCCGTAACCCATTAAAAGATAGCTGGGCATCCGACGAAAAGAGCACCAAGGCACCATTACCCTTGAGCTACAGCGCCGCTACGGGGCACCAGTTTGATTTCAACGCGGCGATTTTGGGCGCGACCCTCGGCGGTGTCGTTGGGGGCAATGGGCGAGCTGGAGCCTGCACCAAAGGTTTGCAGGCGCGAAGGATCGACGCCATTGCTGCGCAAAGAGAAAAAGGGGACTGATTTATGTGCGCCAGGCAAAGCTTGGTCGCCTGGGAATGACGGCGCAAGCCGTCACGAAATGGCGTAAGAAACCCAGCGGGTATGACCCCCGCCCGGTAAAGGTTAGCCACCGACCGGAAGCGAGTCTTGCGTGGTGACCGGGTAACCGGCGCTGCGAAGCGTAGACAGCAGAAAAGGGGATTTATTTTCCCTACTCTAAAACGGCCGCTGTTGGCCGATTGCTGCCTGTCGTGGACGACCGTTTAACTTCAAAGCCTGACTGGATTGCAAACTGCTGACACGCGTAGATTCTGTTTTCGACTCGTTTAATGCCGTCGATGCCAGGCCATAAACAGAGAGGAAACAACCGCTCGAAAATTCGAGCCATAGACTCTAGAGCCAGTGGGTAGTCGGAGTCATGTTCCTGCAACCATCAAATCCAGATTCTGCACCGCCGCTCCAGCGGCTCCCTTCCCAAGATTGTCAAACACCGCAGCCAACAAAACCTGCCCCGTCTCATCATTTTCACACACCACCAATCGCAAACTATCAGTCCCGTTAAGCGCCTGAGGATCAAGGCACGTCAACCCTTTGGCCTCCTGCATCGACATCACCTGTACATGGTCCGCATCGACGTAGTGCTGCATAAGACACGCATGCAACCGCACCGCATCCACGCCCGGCGCCAACAAGCGAAGTTGCAACGGTATGGTCAGCACGATCCCCTGCCGAAAAGCCCCATAAGCCGGCACAAACATCGGCCGCTCCATCAGACCGCTTTGCTGCTGAATCTCCGGAATATGTTTGTGTGCCAGCCCCAGACCATAAACCTGAAACGCGGGCGCCTGTGATGCGCCCTCTCCCTCATGCTCTTGCACGCCAACGCGCCCTTTTCCGGAATAGCC
>Ga0207903_1000474_pt1 | contig 11680 bp, 11 predicted proteins | sample MalvirmetaMSP131_FD_184234 | JGI IMG/M metagenome (GOLD analysis project Ga0207903, IMG submission 184234) | Marine viral communities from the Deep Pacific Ocean - MSP-131 (SPAdes) | ecosystem: Environmental > Aquatic > Marine > Oceanic | place: Atlantic Ocean | collected 2011-06-25
AGCGTAGAGCGGTGCAATCCATAGAGCTTGGCCATGCGGCCAATCGTCAATTCAGGCATGTAGGGAGCTGATGGGTTTCGTCGTGTGGAAGGGTGTCGGGTCTATCTCAAGGGAGAATACCTAAGTCCTCACCAGCACCCTAGTACAGAACCAACTACTTCGGGGACTGGTAACAAGGTGGTTCACATTCTCGCTAGACCCTCTCGATCCAGGGAGGCATTCAGCGTCACCCGGCTGACCCCGAAGTGCTTGGCCACCTCGGTCTTGGTAATCTCGGGGTCGGCCAACATCGCCGCGGCCTTGCGCACGTCTGCGGTCGACATAACCGGACGGCGCCCTCCTTTGCGGCCGCGGGCTCTGGCCGATGCCAGGCCGGCTAGAGTCCGCTCCCGAATCAGGCTGTGCTCGAACTCCGCCAGGGCGCCAAAGATATGGAACACCAGTTTGCCGCCGGCGCTGGTGGTGTCGATCGCCTCGGTCAGCGAGCGGAAGCCGACCCCACGCTCGTTCATCTCGTGGATCAGCTCCACCAGGTCCTTGAGCGAGCGGGCCAGCCGATCGAGCTTCCACACCACCAGGGTGTCCCCCGACCGAAGGGTACGCAGGCAGGACTGCAGCTCGGGGCGCTCCCGTTTGGTACCGGTGACTCGCTCCTCGAATACCTGCTCGCAGCCGGCTTCCTGAAGCGCGTCACGCTGTAGCTGGGGATTCTGGTCCTGCGTGCTAACCCGCGCGTAGCCGATGATCATGTGCCCTCCTCGCCATGGCGACCCATACGAAAACAAACCTTCGTTTTCTTTACATCATGGCCGTGAATTATACTCGGGACAATAATTGACCATAATTCCCTCTCACCCCCACCGTGACACCGGAGGCTGAGCCAGATGCGGACTGTACCGATCCATACCCTCGAAGGGTGTCATTTTCAGAAGACAACCGCACGGCGTGTCAGGAGCCGGCTGCACTGTGGTCTGGGGCATCCGACTGGCTGGCTTTCAAGGCGGCGTAGAGGGCTGTCTTGCTGACCTTGATCCGTGCGGCGGCCTCGCGGACATTCAGCCCATTGGCCAGGTGCTCCCTTGCCCGCTTCAGCCTGTCGTTGGTGACGACAGGCTTTCGTCCCCCTTTTCGCCCGCGGGCGGCGGCTGCGGCCAGCCCCGCCTTGGTGCGATCTCGGATCAGGTCGCGCTCGAACTGCCCCAGGGCGCCGAACACGTGGAAGATCAGCCGGCCACCCGGCGTGGTGGTATCGATGGCTTCGGTTAGCGACCGGAAGCCGACGCCACACGCCTCCAGGGTGCTGACGACCTCGATCAGATGCGGCAGCGAGCGTCCCAGGCGATCCAGTCGCCACACGACCAGTACATCCCCATCGCGTAGGAACGCCAAGGCCGCCGTCAGGCCGGGGCGTTCCGCCTTGGCCCCGGAGACGGTGTCATCGAAGATTCGCTCACACCCCGCCTTGTGAAGCGCATCGGTCTGCAAGGCGGAATCCTGCTCCGCCGTCGAGACCCGCGCATAGCCGATCAGTGCCATGGACCGCCTTTTTGTCCGTTAATCCGTCCGCCTATCTTATTGTCCGAAAACCCATCCAACAAGCCTATTCTCGGACACTGTCCGTGTTGACCGTCTAATGATCGTTTTCCGGACAGGGCGATTTCATACGGCTCCTGATGGTCGAGTGATGAAACGACCCGAGATAAGCCTTCGTCGTTAGCACAGCGAGGAAGTGACTGTTCAGCTTTCAGTGGCTGGGGGCAGGGACGCCACCAGGAGGAAGCGACGGCAGCCATAGGGTAGGGCTCCGTGGGCGGCACCGGCTGTCCAGCTTTTGGTTAGAACCCGGACAGTGTACGCCGCTGCCTGCCCCACTCCGATACCACTAAAACCCAACCGGTTAGGTTTATGCTAAACTGCCTCCATGCCAACCATTCTCCGTTTCGATGGCCTGAGAGCTGTCATCTACCCCAACGACCATCGACCGGCGCATGTGCATGTCATCGGCAAAGGCGGTGAAGCGGTGTTTATCCTGCACTGCCCGAGTGGGCCGCCCGAGCTGCGCGAGAGCTACCGCTTTAACTCGCCGGACCTCAACCGTATCGCGTCGGCACTGTCGGAAGAGCTGTTGGCGTTATGTGCCAAATGGAGGGAGATTCATGGCCATTACTGATGATGTCATCCAGAAGGCAGAAGCCCGCATGACCGCCGAACGCGACCATGCCCATGCCGTTGCCGCCCGCTATGATCGCCGCGCCAACCGGGTGGTCGTACGCCTGCACTCAGGGCTCGAGCTCGCCATTCCTCCGCATCTCGTCGAAGGGCTCGCCGACGCCACGCCGGATGCCTTGGCCGAGATCGAGATCTCACCCTCCGGGCTTGGCCTGCACTGGCCTCAGCTCGATGCCGATCTCTACGTTCCCGCCCTCCTGGAAGGCCAGTTCGGCTCCAAACAGTGGATGGCTCGCCAACTGGGTGCCGCCGGAGGCCGTAGCCGTAGCCAGGCCAAACGCAATGCTGCCAAGGCGAATGGCGCCAAAGGGGGGCGACCACGCAAGATACAGGCGTAGATTTTTCAAGAGGACCCAGTGGCCAGGCTACCCAGCTGGCCACCACACCCTGACTGACCTACTGCCTCGCTACCCACATGAACGCCAGAAACGGCACCCACAGCACCAGAAGCGGTATCGCAGCCTGCCAATAGGGCATCGTCACCGTGTATTCCCTCCCGTATCTCCGCTGGTATCTCTTGCCAGGCCTCCTGTAGCCCTGTCTGTAGCCCTTCGCGGCCCCATCCCATGGGCCTTATCCCCCTTCCTGTAGCCATTGGGGGCTACAGGGAATTTTTGCCGGCTTCCCGAAAACCCACCAATCATGCGGCCTACAGCGCACCCAGGAGGTGCGTATGGTGTATAGCCCATTTAAGGGCCATTTTGGCCCTTAGAGCGTCCCAATCTCGTCCACGCCTGCGGCAGCAGGCGGTGAGGTACAGAAAAGGTACAGTCCCAGTACATTTCAGGTGCATTCAAGGTACACCTCAGTACGCCCTTAGTACGTCCACAGTACATTCCCAGTACGTCCATTTCTCGCGGACTCACAGGGCCTTCACGCCAAGTGAGAGGGCCTACGGATCACCGAGAGCTATCGACCAGGGTACCCCAGCACAGAAGCATAGCGTGGCTTCGCCCCCCCCCCTTTCCTTCACGCAGAATGGCTTACAGAGTTTCTTTACGCGAAACCGCCCCTCCAGGGCCTCCTGGAGGGGCGGTCGGCATGCGTACAGAAAACGACCGTATATTTACCATAAATAGCTAAAATAATTTGAAAATAGACTTTAGTAGCAATGCTAGGTTGCAAAAAAGGCACTACGGTGCACAATGCATTATGCATAAAAACAAACTTTCGCGGAGCTTAACTATTACTTATCAACGAAAAAACAACGTTTATTAATTCAGATTAATTTAATTCAAGAAATTCATGCTTCTCAACTTGAACGCCTGAATTCAACCATGGATGTCAAGCTCTCTGGCAATCAGTCGCTGGTTCACGCCCAAGTCGTGGCGGGGAAGCTCTGGTATCGTTGGGTCTAGGTTAGCTATCGGTATCCCATGTTCTGCTTCACTTTGGCCCCATTGGTAAAGCAGGAGGGTACCGGGCGCTGGCCCTCCTGCTTCTACCGTGTGGTCCAAAGTGCTGCGGTTATTCTATGAATCCAGGACGGACAGTGTTTATTGTTATGCCTGATGACCTTCCCCCTGGTTTAGGTCCGGCTCCAATGTGAGCCCCCCTGCTTTATGCACTTTAGTGGCAAATAGCCCAGCGAGCGGTGCGATCTGACATGGTTGTATGCTGCTGCGGCATAAAATATCACTTTTGTAAAAGGCTTAGCCTTCCCCTCCGGCATCAAACTTAAGTTGTCCTGCAATCGTTCGGAGCGCGATTTCCCATTCCTCATCATTGTGGGCAGAAGACTTATAAATTCTTAGACCATTATGATGTGCGCTTTCCCCGATCTTGAAGACGTCTGATTCAGAAACGCCTACCCCACGCGCTGCTAGTCGATCTTTCATCAAACGGGGTTGAGTATTTGAGCCAAGGGGCAGCCATATAATGTTGCTTTCAGGCTTAATATTACCAATCTTTGATCCCAGAATTTCAAGCGCTATGGCGTGTCGGCTCACATTTTTTTCAAGGACCAGTTTTATTACTTCTTCGCCTGCATTACTTTCAATAAGCCAGCGTGCTAGAGCCAGCGAATACCGGTCGGGCATCCAGATGCTGCCCCGCGATGCAGTCGCTACAGCGTTAAAAAAATTCGAAGGGTAGACCAAAATTCCAAATCTACAGCCAGGCGAAATGGTTTTAGAAAGCGACGACAAATAGAATGTCCCTTCGGGATACATGCTATGAATACTGGCCAGCCCTTTAGGTTCCAAAAAGCCGTAGACATCATCTTCGATCAAAATAATAGAATGGCGTTTGGCGATACTTGCAATAGACTTTCTACGTGCATCACTAAGGGTGATTGACGTGGGGTTGTCAAAATTTGGCATTACAAACAATGATTTAACACGTGGATTTTGTACCGCCTTCTCTAGATCGTCGGGGATAATTCCTCCGCTGTCAATTTCGACGGGGGATACACCTAAGCCCAGCATTTTCGCTGCAGATTTAATGCCTTGGTAGACAAGCCGAGGTGCGAGAATAATGTCCCCACGTTGCATGCACGAGGCCATTGCAATCAATAGGGCGTGCTGTGCCCCCGCAGTAACAGCCACACTGGTATCATTAATATTAAAGCCGCTAAAAAGTAGCCATTTTTTTGCGGTATCTATAGCTTGGAAATCACCGGTTGCAGGGTAGTACTGATTAATTTCTGTAGTCGCTGACGCGACAAACTCTTTGGAGCCGTCGCGAAGGATTTTATTCACCGCGTTCAGTGTTTGTTTATGGATAGAAAGATCAATCTCAGGCGTCACATCCGCTACGTCGTATGAGGGTGGGCTGTGATCCAGCGCCCTGCCACGCACAACTGTACCTTTTCCCGCACGCGCAGAAATGATTCCCCTATCTTTCAGGTAGTTCAGTGATTTTGTGACTGTAGTCAAATTGACATCAAACGACTTTGCCAACGACCTGTGCGACGGAAGCCATTCACCTGCTTCAAAATAGCCTTCGGAAATCTTGGTTGAAAGCACAGAAGCAATTCGAAGGTAAAGCGCCTGCTCAGGTGATGTTTCTCTAAGACATTGCTTAAGATGGTCTAGAACCTCCACTGAAGATTGCGCCGTCAAGTTAAAAGACTCAGTTTTCATGACAAATTTTCCTCGTGACTTCCTTCTGCTTTATCATTGACGGATCACAAAAAGATTTTTTTAAAAAACCCAAGATTCATAGAATAGCCGCAGCAAATTAGACCGCCCGGTAGAGAGAGGCAGCACCGGTTTTACCAAGAGAACGGAGTCCTCCCCCCGCCCTCCCGGCTGAATGGTGCGTAAAGCACAAGCGTATCAATTGGCTGGATGCTATCACCAAACACCGATAGAATTCGATTCCCCCCCTTCCAGTATGTTGTTTTCGCTCCGATCTTTAAGTTGAACGCCTGACAGCTTGCGTTGACGGGCTTCTTTTAAAAGCAGAACAAGCCGGCGCGCAGCCTCATCTACCTTTAAGCCGGCGGGGCGTACGTTGGAAATGCAATTTCGCTGATCGTCCCTTAAGCCTGGCTCAGGCGCCCAGGTCATGTACAAGCCCAAGCTATCTGGCGAGCTCAACCCGGGGCGCTCACCAATTACCACCAGTACGGCATCGGCATTGAGCAATGCTCCAACTTCATCGCCAATGGCGACCCGCCCCTGCTCAACAATCGTCAGCGGTGCGAGTTTCCAATCGACAGCATCTTCGTTCAACGACCGATAAAGCCCGCTGAGAAATGGCGCGCTGTTCTGCTGAACAGCAAAGGCAGAAAGGCCGTCAACCACCGCCACTGCAAGATCATAGCGCTGCTGGGAAGCGGCGGCTTTCTGCAGGCACTTGCGAGCTTCGTCATTAAGGCGACGACCATAGTCGGGCCGCTGCAAATACATGGCACGGCCCTGGGCTTGGCTATGTAGACGAATGGGCGATGCAGTTAAGCCAAGCGTGTCAGTCAACTCGGTGGCGAGAGCATCGACATCCAGCGGGCAGTGCACGGCATCCTGGGCCCGGGCGTGAGCCAATTGAAACGCCAGCAGCTTTCTGGTTGGCAGGCTGACGCCAGCGCGCCCCAGTCCAATCCGCGCACCGGTAAAAGCGTTCAATCGCTCCCAGGGGTTTTCCACGATGATGGGCGATGAGAGATTATGTTCCATGACGAGGCTCATGGGGCAAGTGACGCAAGCTGTTAGCAAAGGCGGCGGGAAGCTGGTCGTTAAGCTGATGCTTGCTGATATCTTGGAAAATCTGCATCTCTTCGAGCCAGTTTTCAAACTCCGGCGCTGCTTTTAGCCCCAGCACTCGCCGTGCATAGAGCGCATCATGAAAGGACGTCGTCTGGTAATTGAGCATAATATCGTCAGAACCGGGGATGCCCATAATAAAGTTGCAGCCCGCTACGCCCAGCAAGGTGAGCAGATTATCCATATCATTCTGGTCAGCCTCGGCATGGTTGGTATAGCAAACGTCACAGCCCATAGGTACGCCCAACAGCTTGCCGCAGAAATGATCCTCAAGCCCCGCGCGGATTATCTCTTTACCGTCGAAAAGATACTCAGGGCCGATAAATCCCACCACGGTATTCACCAGTAACGGATTAAACTTTCGTGCCACAGCATATGCACGCGACTCGCAGGTTTGCTGGTCGAGGCCGTGGTGGGCATCTGCCGAGAGCGAACTGCCTTGGCCGGTTTCAAAATACATCACGTTGCGGCCAACCGTGCCTCGATTGAGAGACTGCGCCGCCGCTTCGGCCTCAGCTAGGGTGCTTAAGTCAAAGCCAAAGCTGCGGTTAGTAGCCTCAGTACCGCCGATCGATTGAAATACCAGGTCCACCGGCGCACCCTGTTCAATCGCCTCCAAGGTGTTAGTGACGTGAGTGAGAACACAGGATTGTGTGGGAATTTGATACTTCTGTATCACCTCTTCCATAAGGTGCATCAGTTTAACGCTTTGGGCGACGTTATCGGTGGCCGGGTTGATACCAATCACGGCATCGCCGCTACCGTACAAAAGCCCATCTAGGATACTGGCGGCAATTCCTGTCACATTATCGGTCGGGTGGTTGGGCTGCAGGCGTGTCGATAGCCGCCCCGGCAGACCAATAGTGTTGCGAAACGCCGTAGTGATATGACATTTACGAGCCACCAGTATCAGGTCCTGGTTGCGCATGATCTTACTGACTGCGGCGGCCATTTCGGGGGTAATGCCGGCGCGTACGTTGATGAGTATCTCTGGAGTGGCCAGATCGCTAACCAGCCAATTGCGAAAGTCACCAACAGTCAGGTGAGCTATGGGGCCAAACGCCTCGGCGTCGTGGGTATCGACTATAAGGCGAGTGATCTCATCGGTTTCGTAGGGGACCAGCAGATCCTCGAGAAAGGTTTTTAATGGGAGATCAGCCAACATCATCTGCGCCACTACGCGTTCTTCGGCGGATGAGGCAATCACCCCGGCCAAACGGTCGCCAGCGCGCGGAGGCGTGGCCTTGGCCATCAGCTCGGCCAGGCCCACAAAGCGATAACTGCGGCTGCCTACCGTGGTGTGATAGGTCTGTGCCATAAAGCATCCCTTCTAGCGAGATAACGTTCTACAAAAAGGGCTAGGAATGCCGCCCGAAAATATTTACGAGCGGCCAGGTGGCTCAGAAAAAACCCATCGGATTGATGTCGTAGCTCACCAGCAGGTTCTTGGTCTGCTGGTAATGCTCGAGCGCCACCTTGTGGGTTTCGCGACCGACGCCGGATTTCTTGTAGCCGCCGAAGGCCGCATGCGCCGGGTACTGGTGGTAGCAGTTGGTCCATACACGACCGGCCTGGATACCGCGCCCCATGCGGAAGGCGACGTTGATGTCGCGGCTCCACACGCCGGCGCCGAGGCCGAACTCGGTGTCGTTGGCGATGGCCAGAGCCTCGGCCTCATCCTTGAAGGTGGTCACCGCCACCACCGGGCCGAAGATCTCCTCCTGGAAGACGCGCATCTTGTTGTGCCCCTTGAGCAGGGTCGGTTCGATATAAAAGCCCTTGTCATAGGCCTGATCGAAGCTCGCCTTGTCGCCACCGGTGAGGAACTCTGCCCCCTCCTCACGCGCGATCTCCATGTAGGACATGATCTTGTCGAACTGCTCCTGGGAGGCCTGGGCGCCTACCTGAACCTCGGTGTCCAGCGGGTTGCCGCGCTTGATCCTGCCCACCTTCTCCATGACCTTGACCATGAAGGCGTCGTACATGCTCTCCTGGATCAGTGCCCGGGACGGGCAGGTACAGACTTCACCCTGGTTGAAGAACGCCAGTACCAGGCCCTCGGCGGCCTTCTCGATGAACTCGGGCTCGGCGTTCATGATGTCGGCGAAGTAGATGTTGGGCGACTTGCCGCCAAGCTCCACGGTGGAGGGAATGATGTTTTCGGCGGCGCACTTGAGGATGTGTGCCCCCACCGGGGTGGAGCCGGTGAAGGCGATCTTGGCGATACGCTTGCTGGTCGCCAGCGCCTGGCCCGCCTCGGCACCGTACCCGTTGACCACGTTGACCACACCCGGCGGCAGCAGGTCGCCGACCAGCTTCATCAGCTCGAGGACCGACGCCGGGGTCTGCTCGGCGGGCTTGAGCACCACGCAGTTACCGGCGGCCAGGGCCGGGGCCAGCTTCCAAACGGCCATCAGCAGCGGGAAATTCCAGGGAATGATCTGACCCACCACGCCCAGCGGCTCATGGAAGTGATAGGCCACGGTATTGGCGTCGATGTCGGCTGCCGTTCCCTCCTGGGCACGAATGCAGCCGGCGAAGTAGCGGAAGTGATCGACGGCGAGCGGGAGGTCGGCATTGAGCGTCTCGCGTACCGCCTTGCCGTTGTCCCAGGTTTCGGCCACGGCCAGCATTTCAATATTCTGCTCGATGCGATCGGCGATCTTGAGCAGGATGTTGCTGCGCTCGGCGGCAGAGGTCTTGCCCCAGGCCGGAGCCGCGGCGTGAGCGGCATCCAGCGCTTTCTCGATGTCCTCGGCGGTGGAGCGCGGAATCTCGCAGAACACTTCGCCGTTGACGGGGCTTACGTTGTCGAAATACTGGCCCTGTACCGGGGCGACGAATTCACCGCCGATATAGTTGCCGTAACGCGATTCAAAGGTAATGACGGAACCGGACTGGCCTGGATTGGCGTAGATCATAGCGTGACTCCTAATTCTTATTGTTAATGTTTTGATCACTATGCCCAGCATTGGGCAATCAATAAAATTAAGACATACTACCTTTGCAGTTAGAGTTGCTATACTTCAGTTGCCATCAAGTTGGTGATGGTAACTAACATCCAGTCACAATGAAGTTGCCCCTATTCATTGGATCTCCTGACAGGCGATCCGAAGCGCAATGGACTGAAGCTCGAAATATCAAGGCAGGGCGGCTTTCTCTGCACCAGCTCAGTCACAATTCGGCCGGTGACGGCACCGAGAGTCAGCCCAACATGTTGATGTCCAAAAGCTAGTATCACGCGATCTGAACTTGGTGACGGCCCGATTACCGGCAATGAATCCGGAAATGTTGGTCGAAACCCTAGCCATGGACTCTCAGGATCACCAAGCGACCCGAACATCTCGACTGATTTTCTTTTTAATAGAGCAGTATTCTGATAATTAAACGGAGCATCCAGAGCCGCTATTTCAACAGTGCCGGCAAAGCGAAGGCCTTTCGCCATCGGCGTGGCATAAAGCCCGGCCTCAGCCCAGCCAATAGGGCGTGAAATAAGCCCGCCATGTTTTGGGTATACGATATGGTAACCACGCTCGACTCCGAGTGGTAGCTTCTCAGCACCTGTTCCTCGGAGTTTCGTGGAAAAGGCCCCAGCCGCAACAGCAAAATGCCCACAACGAGCCTCTGAGTCATCACCCAACTTAACCGTGACACCAGCATCATCTGTGATGATTTCATGAACAGGCGACTGTTTCCAATCGCCACCCAGCTCCAAGTAACGCCGGTGCATTCTTATCACCAGTTCTTGGGGGTCCAGGACATGACGGGCGCCTCGAAATCTGATTCCTTGATAGATTGGGCCCATCAAGGCTGGCTCAAGAGCTCTAACATTGTTAGAACTTAAATAGTCAAATTCAACGTTATTCCGCTTACGCATAGCGTTTCCGTCATGCGCTCCGTCAAAGCCGGATTTTGTGGACCAAATGTAAAGACAGTCGTTTTTAACAAACAGGTCTTCGGCTTGACACTCAGCGATCAGAGTATTGAGATGTTCATCAGCGTGCAAAAGAATCGATCCCAAGCTAGCGGAAATTTCTTGTACTCGAGATTTTCGGCAGTTTGCCAGAAACGAAAGCATCCAGCCCGGATTCAGAATCCCATATTTCCAGTTGAAACTTAAAGGGCTTTCTGAACTGGTTAGAAGGCTCGGAAGTGAGGAAAAGATCGACGGACTGTTAATCGGGACACTTGCGTAAGTTGCGATGGTGCACGCCGACCCAGACGTAGTGCCAGAGCCGGGTGATTTGCTGTCGCAAAGCATAACCCGCATCCCTTCTTTTCGGGCAAATAGCGCCGTCGACATCCCGACGACGCCTGCTCCCGCAACAATTAGATCGTAGTCGTCCATTCACGTGTCTCTGGCCATATTCTCACCGATCCAATATTTAAATTATTGTCCGAAGAGAACATTGTGATAATAGCGCCCGAAGACGAGGCCAACTTTATTGATTCACCAAACGTCTTTCAGCAAGCGTACCCAGTTTTTACCAATGACACGTTCAATTTTGGATTCTTTCCAACCTCGTCGTATCATAGCGTCAATAATATTCGGGAAATCACTGATCTGTTCTATGCCCGTTGGGAATTTCAATTCGCCAAAAGTTGTAAGGCGCCGCCCATTTCCCTTGTCATGCATGGCATATTCTTGCCACGACCATGAATGCCCTTGGGACATATCGGTTCCGATCCCAACGCTTTCTTCACCCACAAGATTAATAACATAATCGACAACTTCAATATAATCATCAATTGTCGAATTTGTTCCTTTTGGCAGAAATGGCGGAAAAATCGTAATTCCAATATACCCCCCACCATTTGCAACGCGAAGCAATTCTTCATCGCTTTTATTCCGCGGATGGTCTTTTAGGGCTGAGGGGCAGCAATGGGTATAAGCAAGAGGCTTTGTCGAGGCTTCACATGCCTCTTTTGCCGAGAGCGTTCCAACATGTGAAAGATCAATCAAAATACCCAAACGGTTCATTTCCGCAACGACATCGCGTCCGAATCCTGTTAGTCCACTATCGCGCTCTTCAAAGCATCCTGACGCGACAAAGTTCTGAGTATTATAAGTTAGCTGCATGACCTTGACACCGAGGTCAGCGTAGACTTCCAAGAAGTCTATATTGTCGTCGATACCGGATGTATTCTGCCATCCTAGAATTATACCCACCAAGCCTTTTTGGGCGGCTTCGTAAATATCCTCAACAGTCTTAACTTGCATGATTAAATCTGCGTTTTCATTGAAA
>Ga0207903_1000492_pt1 | contig 11503 bp, 12 predicted proteins | sample MalvirmetaMSP131_FD_184234 | JGI IMG/M metagenome (GOLD analysis project Ga0207903, IMG submission 184234) | Marine viral communities from the Deep Pacific Ocean - MSP-131 (SPAdes) | ecosystem: Environmental > Aquatic > Marine > Oceanic | place: Atlantic Ocean | collected 2011-06-25
TCGGCGGGCGCGGGTTCGGTGCGGATGCCAACAGCGTCTACGAGGAAGGCCTCTACCTGCCGATCATGCGCTTCGCCGACCGCGGCAGGGTGGACGAGACGCTGCTGAAAATCGTGCGCGGCAATGTCCGTGAACCCGATCAGCTGGTCGGCGACATGTATGCGCTGGCGTCCTGCAACGAGATCGGCCACCGCCGCCTGACCGCCATGATGGAAGAGTTCGGACTGGACGATCTTACCGGCATCGCGACCTTCATCCTCGATAATTCCCGCCGTGCCACGCTGGAGCGGATCGCCGCGCTGCCCCGCACCTCCGCCACCGGCGAGATGACGGTCGATGGCTTCGATACGCCGATCACCCTGAAGGTCCGCCTGACGATCGAGGCCGACCGCATCCTGTCGGATTTCGCGGGCACCAGCGGGCTGGACCCCAAGGGCATCAACTGTCCGCTGGTCTATGCCAAGGCCTATGCCTGCTATGCCCTGAAATGTGCAATCGCCCCGGAAATCCCGAACAACGCGGCATCGTTGGCTCCGTTCGAAATCGCCGCGCCCGTCGACTGCATCGTCAACGCGACGCATCCCGCGCCGGTCGCCCTGCGCCATATCGTCGGTCACTTCGTCCCGGACACAGTGTATGACGCGCTCGACAATATCCTGCCCGGCGTGGTTCCAGCGGAAGGAGCGGGATGTCTGTGCAATTTTCAGCTTTCCCTGCGGCCCCGGTCGGGTGCGCAAGACGGAGCGACACGGTCCGAGGTTCTGATCTTCAACTCGGGCGGGGCGGGGGCACGGCCTGGCTTCGATGGGTTGAACGCGACGGCCTTTCCGTCCGGCGTGATGACCATGCCCATCGAAGCCACGGAGCACGCCGGCCCGGTGATGATCTGGCGCAAGGAGTTGCGACCGGATTCCGGCGGAGCGGGGCGACATCGCGGCGGTCTGGGGCAGATCATGGAAGTCGGCGCGCGCGATGGCTATGAGTTTGATTTTTCGGCCATGTTCGACCGCGTCGATCATCCGGCGCGGGGCCGTCGCGGCGGCGCATCCGGGGCGCCCACGACCATCGCACGCGACGACGGATCGGTGATGCGGGGCAAGGGCAGGCAGTTCGTCGGTTCCGGTCTCCGCGTGATGCTGGCGCTGCCCGGTGGCGCAGGCTACGGCGCGCCGGGCGAACGCGACACCGATCTGGTCAGGCGCGACCTTGCGCGCGGATATATCTCGGCGGAAGTCGCGGCCCGCGATTACGGCCTGACACCCGAGGAGATCGAAGCCGTGCAGGTCGAGGTGCGGCAGGGCAAGACGCCATAGGGAGGGCGTGACGGCTGTCTTCCGCCCCTACAATTCTCGACCAGTCACAGGGCGGAATAGGCCCTGGCGGGATGTGGACCGCATGGACATGAACATGACAAATCAAAAGATACGATACGTTGTTGATATAGTTAATAAATATCCGCATCTGCGATAAATCGCCGATTGGTCGCGTGGGTCAAAGCGTTAACCTTTTGTTAAGGGGTGGTTCTTTATCGTTAAGGAATGCTCGACTTAGAACCTGCCCAAGCCCCAACAGACGCTTATCTCGCTCTGGAAGCGGATCTTCTGAATTATGCCCGGCATTACGCTCCGACGGAGGAGGCTCGAATGTCCCCCAGTGAGCCGCGGAAAGCTCCTGACACATCCGACTGGGCGCATCGAAGGGCGACATTGGACAGAATCTGTCTGGGAAAGTGATCTGCCGGACTTCAAAATGAACCGCCGGGACGAACGTCGGCTCTTTTGGTCCAATGGAAACCGAGGATAAGGCAGCGTGATCGAGGGGCAGTTCTTCGGTCTCGCCATCTGTCGCCACCGTCTGCATCGTACGGACGTTCCCGATTGCCTCGCGATAGAATTGTCCACGCAGGCCCCGGAGGTTTCGCATAAGCGACCTGAACGTCTGTGGGGACACGCTTTGCAGGTAATGGTAGATGCTGTTCGCATGCTTCGCCGCCCGGTTACGGGCAAGGCCGTGCATGCCACCTCCGTATATCACCGAGGAGGGTTTAATACCCTGACAAGTCGCATCTTTTTGAGAGTTTCAAGGAAAAATGGTGCTGTGAGAGAGGATTGAACTCTCGACCTCACCCTTACCAAGGGTGTGCTCTACCACTGAGCTACCACAGCATTCCGGGGGCGGATTAGACCGAACCGGATGATCCCGCAACCCCTGAATATGTTCCCCGACAGCATTGAGCGCCCCCTATGGCCGCCAATGAAGGCCGCATCTGGTCTGCCCGGCTGGACCCCCGTCGCACCTGTCGCTATGTCGGCGGAGAATAACAGGGGCAAGCATGGTGCAGGGCGGCAAACCTACCCGTGAAGATCGGCTGAAGGCCGCGCTGAAGGCCAATATGGGACGGCGCAAGGCGCAGAAGCGCAATCGCGCAGAAGACATGTCGCCAGACACCGTGGCCAAAGACGCCCCGGACCATAAAAACGGGCCCGCAGATGGTCCAGACGAGCAGGAGACTCCCCATGGATAGCATCATCGTCACCGGCGGCGGCCCGCTGAGCGGCACGATTCCGATCGCCGGTGCCAAGAACGCCTGCCTCACGCTGATGCCCGCGACGCTTCTGTCTGACGAACCGTTGACCCTGACCAACGCTCCCCGCCTGTCGGACATCCGTACCATGTCCCAGCTTCTGGGGTCGCTCGGGGCCGAAGTCAGTCCTCTCTCGGACGGTCTGGTGCTGGCGATGTCCTCGCACGACCTGAACGGCGAACGGGCGGATTATGATATCGTGCGCAAGATGCGCGCCTCGATTCTCGTCCTCGGGCCGCTTCTGGCCCGGCAGGGTCGGGCCGTCGTGTCGCTGCCCGGCGGTTGCGCCATTGGCGCGCGACCCGTCGATCTGCACCTCAAGGCGCTGGAGGCGATGGGAGCCGAGCTGGAATTGCGCGACGGATATGTCCACGCCAAGGCCCCTTCGGGCGGATTGCACGGCGGTATCGTCGACTTCCCCTTCGTTTCGGTCGGCGCCACCGAAAATGCGCTGATGGCCGCAACACTGGCCAGGGGCACCACCGTCCTCAAGAATGCCGCGCAGGAGCCTGAAATCGTCGACCTCGTTCATTGCCTGCAAGCCATGGGCGCGCAGATTTCCGGCGAAGGCACCGACACGATCGAAATTCAGGGCGTCGACCGTCTGCACGGGGCAACCCACCGCGTGGTCACCGACCGGATCGAACTCGGCACCTATATGCTCGCACCGCTGGTGGCGGGGGGTGAAGTCACGCTGGGCGGCGGTCGTCGCAACCTGCTGGACGCCTTCTGCACCAAGATCGAGGAAGCGGGCGCCGAAGTGACCGAGTCCGATGCCGGTCTGACCGTCAAACGCGCCAACGGCCCGATGCAGGCCGTCGATGTCGAGACGCAGCCGTTCCCCGGCTTCCCGACCGACCTTCAGGCCCAGATGATGGCGCTGCTCTGCACCGCCCAGGGCACTTCGGTCCTGGAGGAAAAGATCTTCGAGAACCGCTTCATGCACGCGCCCGAACTGATCCGCATGGGCGCGGAAATCGATGTCCACGGCGGCCACGCGACGGTGACGGGCGTCGACAAGCTCAAGGGTGCGCCGGTGATGGCAACCGACCTGCGCGCGAGTGTCAGCCTGATCCTCGCCGGTCTGGCGGCCCAGGGCGAAACCCGCGTCGGACGCGTCTATCATCTGGATCGCGGATATGAACACGTTGTCGCCAAGCTGCGCGGCGTCGGGGCGAATATCGAAAGGGTCAAGGAAGATGGCTGACACTCCCACTCCGCGCGATGCAAGGTTTCACGACGCCGATGAACGCCCGCTCAAGCTCTGGGCGACGGATGCGCAAGACCTGCAAATCCTGGCCGCACTGGCGCAGGACGCCGTGCTGCCCGCGTCGGAAATGCGCTGGCAAAAGGGTCCGCGCCGCTTTGCCATGCTGCTCAACCGCTACCGCTGGGAACACGGCACGCGACAGCCCGAACGGGTGCGCAGCCTGCTGACGGCGGGGGACGTGGTGTCTGTCCGGGGGCAGGGGGTTCTGCCCGGCGATGCCGATACCGTATTGTCGCTGCTGACGCTGGACTGGGAGCCGGGGGCCGACGCCGACGGCATCCTGCGCCTGACCTTCGCGGGTGACGGTGTGATCGAGGTCACCTGCGACTGTCTCGATGTAATGCTCGCGGATGTGACGCAGCCCTATGCCGCGCCATCGGGCAAGACGCCGGATCACCCGGAATAACCCGACACCCCGGGTCCGGGGCTGCCGCCCGCCAGGCAGACCCGGACCCTGCCCGGAGATCATGGATGCCGCAATTCCTGTCCACCGCCGACGCCGATTTCGATGCCCGCTTCGCCTCTCTGCTGTCCATGAAGCGCGAGGATGCGCCCGATGTCGACGATGCCGTCGCCGCGATTATCGCCGACGTGCGCGCCCGTGGCGACTCCGCCGTGTGCGACCTGACGATCCGATTCGACCGTTTCGACCTGACACCGGAGACGATGCGCATCACCGATACCGAGATCGCCGCCGCCGCCGACCGGGTCGCGCCCCAGGACCGGACCGCGCTGGAGACCGCCGCCGCCCGCATCCGCGCCTATCACGAACGGCAACTGCCCCGTGACGAGCAATGGACGGACGAGACCGGCGCGACGCTGGGCTGGCGCTGGGGGCCGGTGGACGCGGCGGGGCTTTATGTGCCGGGCGGGCTGGCGACCTATCCTTCGTCGGTGCTGATGAATGCGATCCCGGCGCGGGTCGCCGGTGTCGGTCGGCTTGTGATGTGCGTGCCGACACCCGACGGTGTGCTCAACCCGATGGTCCTGCTGGCGGCACAGATGTCCGGAGTGACCGAGGTTTACCGCATCGGCGGCGCGCAGGCGATCGCCGCCATGGCCTACGGCACCGACACCATCGCGCCCGTCGACAAGATCACCGGGCCGGGCAACGCTTTCGTCGCCGCCGCCAAACGCCGCGTCTTCGGGCGCGTCGGCATCGACATGATCGCGGGTCCCTCCGAAATTCTGGTGATCGCAGACTCCGACAACGACCCTGACTGGATCGCCATCGACCTGTTGTCCCAGGCCGAACACGACGAAAGCGCGCAGAGCATCCTGATCACCACCGACGCCGCCTTCGGTCAGGCCGTGGCCGACGCTGTGACGGCCCGTCTGGAAAGCCTGGAGCGCGCAAACATCGCGGGCCCGTCCTGGCGTGATTTCGGTGCCGTCATAACCGTTGGCGATCTGGACGAGGCATCGAAGCTGTCAAACCGCATCGCCCCCGAGCACCTCGAACTCGCCGTCGCCGATCCCGAAGCCCTGTCCGACAAAATCACTCACGCCGGGGCGATCTTCCTCGGTCAGTGGACGCCCGAGGCCATCGGCGATTACGTCGGCGGTCCGAACCATGTCCTGCCCACGGCCCGCTCGGCCCGCTTCTCGTCGGGCCTGTCGGTCCTCGATTTCATGAAGCGCACGACGCTGGCCCGCATGACACCCGAAAGCCTCCGTGCCATCGGCCCCGCCGCCGTCCGCCTTGCCACGTCGGAATCGTTGCAGGCGCATGGCCTGTCGGTGCAGGCGCGACTGGACCGGCTGAACCGATGACGCGCCAGACCATTGCCCCGCCCGCCACTATGTCGCATCAAGCGCCCATGACCGACCGTATCGCCCAGATCCATATCGACGACGCCAATCTGCCGATTCCTACGGCGGAAATCGAGCAGGAACGGGCCGTCGCCATCTTCGATCTGCTGGAAGACAACAGCTTTTCCCTCGCCGCCGATGGGGCGCCCGCCGGGCCCTACGACCTGACGCTGGCCATTCGCGAACGCCGTCTGGTCTTCGAGATCAGCACCGGCACAGGCAAGGCCGGTGAATTCCATCTGTCGCTGGGGCCATTCAAACAGGTCGTGAAAGATTACTGGCAGATCTGCGCGGCCTATTTCGACGCGGTCAAGAAACTCCCACCCAGTCAGATCGAGGCGATCGACATGGCCCGGCGCGGCATCCACAACGAAGGCGCGCGCATCCTGCAGGAGCGGCTGGAGGGCAAGGCGACTGTCGATATCGACACAGCGCGGCGGCTTTTTACCCTGATCTGCGTGCTGCACTTCGGGGGCTGAGCATTGGCCGGAAACCCACAATCCGTCCTGTTCTGCTGCGATCACAACGCCGTCCGTTCGCCCATGGCAGAAGGGCTGATGAAGAAGATGCACGGCCAGTCGATCTATGTGCAATCGGCGGGCGTGAAAAACGACATCGAGATCGACGGCTTTGCCGTTGCCGTCTGCGCCGAGATCGGGGTGGAACTGTCGCGTCACCGTTCCCGATCTTTCGAGGAAATGAAGCAATGGGGCGACGATCTGGAGCAGTTCGACCTGATCGTCGCCCTGTCGCCCGCATCGCAGCGCATGGCTCTGGAGCTGGCCCGTCACGCCCATATCGACGTTGAATACTGGCCCATCATGGACCCTACGGGGCTGGGCAAGGGGCGCGATCAGAAGCTGGCGAGCTATCGGCTCAGCCGCGATCAGATCAGGGAACGGTTGAAGGGTCGGTTTGGGTGAGGGGCCTTTAGGCGACGGTTCAGGGAACGAGCGTGACCGGAAAGAACGGCATATTCCTCGCCTTGATCTTTGCCGCCTTGATCGCCTGACGCAGACGATCCGAGACGAACAGAAGTTCCGGGCCGATCAACGGATCACGCCATAGGTCCGCTCCATCCAGAACCGAAGATGACAGGGCAATTTTGCCGCCACCCTGTGCTTCCATTATCGAGTTATACATATAATCGTTGGTCGTCGGATGTAGCGTCAGGGTGTTGGGCAATAACCGCGCTGTGCCGTTTTCATAGACCACCGTCGGTCCGACCGCAGAGGCCTCGACGTCCAGACCTGATTTCTTCTACGCCACCGCCAGCAACCAGAACCGCTCCGGCCTCGGGGTCACGCGATCATGCGCAACGAAAGGCAGTTCTGTCAGCTGGTTGTCGCCCAAATCGAACTGCACCAGCACATCATGCATCTTTTGCGAAACGGTCAGAACGACGTGACGGGACATGAAGAAGTCGGGCATGAAGCGCTTGAAATCCGCGCCGTATCGGCCCGACATATCCCGAAAGCACAGCGGCATATGTTCCGGCGGAAAGCGGACGCCTCTGTTCGACAGGGGCCGCGCCATACCTTCGCTGCCCTCGGGTTCGATGAAATCCATTTGGCCGTAGTTCGCGGGGTCAGCCGGAAACGGCGTGAACCAGACCGGAGTCTCAACTTGTCCGTCATTCTGCGCCATCAACTTCTCCGTTTTTGTCGACACGAACGTCGTCCGGTTGCCGTGGCATCCGATACGGACGTTTGTATGACCGACGTAATACCTCCGTATGCACCGTCGTAATATCCCCGATCACGCGCGGGTCCCCGTCGCACATATCCCCTTGAATATTTCCCGGTTTCCCCCCATCTAGCCACATCCCGCCGCAAGCCTCCGTTTTCCGGTCGCGCGGCCCCACATCAGGAGACACCATGGCCAAGGAAGAAATGCTCGAATTCCCCGGCGTCGTGCGCGAGCTTCTGCCGAACGCGACATTCCGGGTCGAACTCGAGAATGGCCATGAGATCATCGCGCACACGGCAGGCAAAATGCGCAAGAACCGCATCCGCGTTCTGGCCGGCGACAAGGTTCAGGTCGAGATGACGCCCTATGACCTGACCAAGGGTCGCATCAACTATCGCTTCAAGTAAGGTGCCGGGCAACGGCCCGCGCCTGATCCTCGGATCCGGCTCTCCGCGACGGTTGGAGTTGTTGGCGCAGTTGGGCGTAACGCCTTACGCCGTGCGCCCGCCCGATGTCGATGAAACACCTGAAAACGCAGAACTTCCGCGCGTTTACTGCGAACGGATAACGGCGCTGAAACTGGCCGCGGTAGAGGCCGGTCCCGACGATATCATACTTTGTGCCGATACCACGGTGGCCGTCGGTCGGCGCATTCTGGGCAAGCCCGCCGACGCCGGACAGGCCGCGCAATTCCTGCACCTGTTGTCGGGACGCCGGCACAAGGTCGTGACCTGCATCGGGGTGCGACGTGGCGACCGGATATGGACGCGAACCTGTGTGACGTCGGTCAAGCTGAAGCCGCTGTCGGACTTCGAAATCAACGGCTACCTTGCCACCGATGACTGGCAGGGCAAGGCAGGCGGCTATGCGATCCAGGGGCCAGCGGGTGCTTTCGTGTCGTGGATCGAAGGCAGTTTCACCGGCGTCGTCGGACTGCCCCTGCATGAAACCGCAAACCTGCTTCAAGCCGCAGGGCTGGAGATCTGGCGATGAACGGCACACAAATCATATTCGGTCACCACAAAGGCCGCCCCGCCGCCGCCCGCATGGTAAACGGACGGCTGGACGATTTGCTGATCGACGGCGGCGATGATCGGCCCGGTCTGGGGACGGTGTTTCGCGCCATCTGCGACCGCCCCGTCAAGGGGCAGGGCGGCATGTTCGTCAAGCTTGGAAACGGTCTGACCGGCTGGCATCGCAATGCCAAGGGACTGGCCCCCGGACAGGCGTTGCTGGTGCAGGTCACGGGTCATGCCGAACCGGGCAAGGCCATCCCCGTCACCGACCGCGTGCTGTTCAAATCGCGCTATTGCATCGTCACCCCCGGCGCGCCGGGCCTGAACGTTGCGCGCAGCCTGACCGATGACGAGGACCGCGACCGGCTTCTGGAAATCGCCAATGACGCGGTGCCTGACCGCGACGGCCACGGCATCATCCTGCGGACGGCCTGCGAAGGCATCGACGAGTCGACGTTGACCGACGATCTGACACAGACATGGGATTTGGCGATGCAGGTGCTGGACGATCCGGGGACGGACGCGGAGCGTCTGCTGGATGGTCCTGACGCGCATGCCCTGGCATGGCGCGATTGGGCCGGGACCGAGATGTCGGAGGACTGGGCGACGGTCGAGGATCAACTCGACGCGCTGTCGTCGCCGCAGGTCAACGTCGGCCCGGCCACGTTCTACATCGAGCCGACGCGCGCGCTGACCGCTGTTGACGTGAATACCGCCGAGGGCGGGGCAGGCGGGTTCAAGGCCAATCTTTCGCTGGCGAAGGAACTGCCGCGACAACTGCGCTTGCGCGGGATCGGCGGTCAGATCGTGCTGGACCTGGCCCCGATGCCCAAGAAGGATCGTAAGGCGTTCGAAAGCGCCCTGCGCACGGCGTTAAAGTCCGACGCCATCGAAACCAGCCTGATCGGCTGGACCCCGCTGGGTCATTTCGAACTGACCCGCCGCCGCGAACGTCGTCCGTTGGAGGAGCTGCTGTGACCTGCCCGATCTGCGACAAGCCTACGGATGCGAAATACCGTCCGTTCTGTTCCAAACGCTGCGCCGACGTCGATCTGGGAAAGTGGCTGACCGGCAGCTATGCCATCCCTTCGACCGACCCGGATGACGCAGAAGAAGCCATTGACGCTGCCGAGTCGGAGAAGGACAGCCGTTCGCGCCCGAACTGACGCTTTTTCGTCTGGACACCGATTTTGCCGTGCCCTAGACGATGCAAACCCCGCGAGGTGCCAAACCTCGCAGACCTCAGGGAACCCCTTTCGGGAGACCCCGGTCGGACCCGGTGCCTGGGTAGCTCAGGGGTAGAGCAGTGGATTGAAAATCCTCGTGTCGGTGGTTCGATTCCGCCCCCGGGCACCATTTTAAAAAATTAAAAACAGTTGCTCAGCTGATATTGGCGGCAAGCGCCAGATCGCTCAAATGTCCTTGGGTATCATTCGGGTAGCGTTTTGAGTCTGCCTCGCTCGACGACACTTTTGACTTCTTCGTCTATGTCCGCGCGATGGGCGAGCTCTTCTTGCGAAAGGTCGTTTTCTCTCCTGATCCTTTGGATATTTCTGGAAACGCGCGATTGAATTGACGTGCGCGGCATGGCGTATGGCGGTCACGCTTCGACCATAGACTATGAGTCATATTCGACTTAGGCTGGCGGAAGGCTCGAAGTCACTGGCGACATTCAGGAATGCAGGAACAGGCAGGTGGACATGCACCGTCTTGGTTGACTCATAGTCTATCTGACGAGGCGAGGGGCGTCCTGTCGCCCGGCATCCTCCTGCTGCCCGATCATATCTTGGACTTCATCGAGCGACACGGCGTCTCGCATGGCGTCTATGGATGGTGGTTCGACCACCGCCTGCCGCTGGTGCCAAGGAACGGCTGCATAGAGCGCGACGGGAAACACCTGCTCTACATCGGCATCGCACCTCCGAAAAATCGGCCAGTGCGCCGAAGTGGGCCGACGCCGGTCAAGAGCCGTCTCTGGCAAAACCACCTGCGCGGAACCGTGCGCTCCTCGACTTTGAGGCATTCCCTTGCGGCCCTTCTCGCACAGGAGCTTGAACTGGCATTCTGGCGCGACCAACGGAACCGCGTTCGCATGGACCGCCACCACGAGGACAAGCTGTCAGACTGGATCGCCAAGCACGCGGCGATCTCGGTCGTGCAGCATGACGAACCGTGGTCCCTTGAAGAAACCTTGATCAGGAACGGCCCACCCTTGCCCCTCAATCTGAGCATGTCCGGGCATCCGTTCAGATCGACGCTGAGCAACCTGCGCCGCGCGCTCGGGCGAAACTGACCGCACCTGCACGCACTTCGAGTATTGGGAGCGAAACGCATGCGTGGCCGTGTACATTGAGCCAGGAGCGCCGGAGCGTGCCTTGGTCATGGTGATCCCGTCATAATCCCGGCTGGCGCGCTGAACCACAGGGCTTGAGTGCGTCCCGGCGATGTCTCCCAAACCACGGACGGTTTCGGGCCGAAGGCGAAGGGATAGGCCGCGTCCACATCACACCAGCCCGATCATGTCACACGGACTGCTGACAGCCTGCGGCTTGGTCGAGCATGTAAGTTCAGGCTGAAATATTGGCCGTATCGATAACGGTCGTATCGATTGAACAGCGGTCCACCCGTATGTCTCCGCTCAACGGTACAAACTCGATGCTCCTTCAGAATGCCAATGATCTGTTCTTTGCTGGACCTTGCTTCATCGTCTGTCTCCTCAGTTGGAGAACAGGCTAAACCCGAAATGCCGGACATTTCAGGGGAGCAGGTCACCGCGCTACTGTTTGTTTGAAGGTATGTGCCTGGCGTCGATCCTGTCGTTTGTCATCCTTCGTTTGTCTCAACACGTATGCCCCAAATCTCGCATGGCCTCGATACATGCCCAGTCGCCAAGACGAGTAGCCGGAAAATGCGGACCGGTGTCATCCGACCGTGAATTGCCCCATCATTCCCGCATCTTCGTGTTCGAGGATATGGCAGTGATACATGAATGGCGTGTCGACCGTTGCCGGTTTGTCGAACCGGAGCAAAATCTCGGTCGGTCCTTCGACATGCACCACGTCCTTCCATCCAATCGCTGCGGGGTTGACCGCCCGCCCGCCCGTGGTGACGACCTGAAAGGACACGCCGTGA